>QWCJ01000895.1_pt1 | contig 15544 bp, 11 predicted proteins | sample 1972501 | NCBI WGS metagenome assembly QWCJ01 (sample SAMN09866711, study PRJNA288562) | Human vaginal metagenome isolate term2_vaginal, whole genome shotgun... | isolation source: vagina | host: Homo sapiens | place: USA: California
GAGGGGGTGAATGAAAAGAGGGTTCAGGGAGAAAGGTAGAGGGGGCCTCTGCCGCCCCCTTAGCTGTCTCCCTGAGGTTCGAAGGGTCCAACCCTGCTTTAGGTTATATTATAATATAAAGATATATTCAATATCAAAACATTTTTAGTCTCAGATATTTTGAAGAAAAATATCTCCTACTTTCTAATATTCCTATAAGTCCCCGCCGAAAACAATAATATCATTGGATATAGTTCCAATCTTCCAAATAGCATGGCGAAGGTTAGGGTTAGTTTTGATAGTTTACTCATTGCCTCAAAGCTTGTTACTGGGCCGAAGTCTATTAGTCCTGGACCTACGTTGTTGAAGGTGGTGGCTACTGCTGAGAAGGCTGATTCGAAGTTATTTGTCTCGAGCGTTATTACTAGCATAAAGATTATAAATAAGAAGATATAAACCAAGATGTATCTGTTTATGGATTCTTCTACTTCCTTGTCTACCCTTTTGCCGTCCATTTTGTTTACACTTACCCTAAGTGGGTTTAGAGCTTTTCTTATTTGGTTTAGGGCTGATTTGAACAAAACTACAAATCTAGAAACTTTTATTCCACCTGCAGTTGATCCTGCACAGCCTCCGACAAACATCAAAAATATCAAGAGTTGTTATAATTGAGGATACTGTAAATAGAGAAGTCACTCCAGTATAAAACGAACTATCGTACATACTTCTTATGTTAAAGAAGATAAGTAGGGCAGTCGTAGCTACTATGCCCAAATACCAAAACAGCTCCTCACTTTTGAATGCTTGTCTAGCTGATCTTATGAGTGAAAAATAATAAATATTAAAGTTGATCCCGAAGGCTAGCATGGCTATAGATAAAACTATCTCTATATATCTTGAATTGTAATATCCGATAGATGCGGCCTTATTGGAAAATCCTCCAGTTCCAGCTGTTCCCATAGCGTGAATTATCGCATCAAATAAATTCATTCCCCCGAAAAGGAGAAAGATTATTACAATTACAGTAAGGGCTATATACATTAGGTAAAGGACCCTTGCTGTTTGGGATAGTTTGGGAGTGATCTTGCCGAAGGTTGGCCCTGGTACTTCTGCCTGCATTAGGGAAGATGACTCCTTGTTAGCCTTTGGCATTATGGCAAGGGTAAAGACCAAAATCCCCATTCCTCCAATAAAGTGGGAGAAAGACCTCCAGAAAATTATCGAATGTGGAAGAAGCTCCACGTTACTTGCAACTGAAGCTCCACAAGTTGTAAAACCACTCATCATCTCAAAAAATGCATCGACGAAGCTTGGGTAGTTGCTTGCTGTTAGATAGAGGGGGATTGCCCCTATTATAGAAAATATTATCCAACAAGAGGCTGTGATAAACATGGCCTCTTTGGTGAAAATATGACCCTTGGCTGAGCCAGATCTCATAAGTATAAAGCCTAAAAGAAAGGCTAAGACAATTGGTATTACAAAATTTCTTATATCTATTAAACTTTCCCTATAGATCAGACCTACAAGTAGGGGAATAAGCATAAGCATAGCCAAAACTTGCATTAGTCTTCCTATAGTATATTTAACTACTGATCCGTTCATATCTACTCCACTATATCATCTATGGTTTGGAAGCTGTGATTAGTTGTGATAACCAAAACCCTATCTCCCAAAGAAATCATAGAATCTCCGTTTGGTACTTCGATTGCCCCGTCTCTTTCTTCGTGCTTTATACAAGCTATCAAGGTATCTTCTCTGATGTTTAAGTCCTTTAACTTCTTGCCAAAGATCTCTGAATGCTCAATTGCAGCAAACTCAATCACCTCTACCTCATCATCTTCTAATCTATATAAAGAAGTGATAGACGATCCACGGGCGTTCTCCTTGCTTCTTATAATCCTATTTATAACATCACTGGCAGCTCTTTTTGGGGTAAAGGTAGTATCGATATCTAAAATCCCTGTCATCTTGATAAGCTTGATTCTGTTTACCTTTGAGATTATCTTCTCGATTCCATATTTTTTGCCAAGTAATGAAATCAAGATATTTTCCTCATCCATACCTGTAAGACAAACCATAGCATCGAAGGTGTTTACTCTTACTTCTTCGAGTACGTCAGGGTCAGACCCATCAGCATTTATAACTACAGCATCAGAGTACTTTTCGCTGAAGGCTTCTGCCTTTTCCTTATCAATCTCTACAAGAGTTACACTAAAGCCTCTTTCCAATAATAAACCAGTCAAGTGATCAGAAATAGAACCTGCTCCAATGATTAGGACGTTTTTAATCTCGTATCTATCGAGAACTTCCTGCTTGTAGAACCTATCTACGCCTTCCTTCTCTCCAATAACGTAAATCTTCTCCCCCTTCTCAAGGACGTAGGATCCGTGAGGTATATAGATTTTGCCATTATTATTTACAATTCCAATAAGGGTGTGGTAATTTGCAGAGTAAGCATTAAGGTCGGATATCCTAGACCCAGCAAGAGTCGAATCTTCCGATATAACTATCTCCATCATGATAGCCTGGTCTCTGAAAAATCCCTCTACGTTTAGGGCGTGTGAATACTTAAGGGCTCTTTGGATGTCCTTAGCAGCTATAGATTCTGGATTGACTATCCTTGTAGCTGATGTAATCTCCTCAACAAGCTCCTTTTGCTTCATGTATTGAGGATCTCTAAGTCTAATGATAATATTTTTAGCCCCTAGCTTTTTGGCCATGGTTGAAGCGATTAAGTTGACATCATCAGATAGGGTGATTGCAATAAATAAATCACAAGATCCTACATTAGCATCGATTAAGACCTCAGGGTCTCTACCATCTCCGACAATGCCCATAACATCATTGGCAGCAAGGAGCCTATCAAGGACGTCCTTGTCGTGATCTATTACTAAAATATCGTGGCCTTCCTCAGCCAAATCGCTCGTAAGATATGATCCTACCTTACCAGCTCCCAGTATTATAATATTCATATTCCCTCCTAGATTACTTAAGTATAGCACTTATACATTTAAAATCAAATATAGTCTATATATATTTTAATAAAAAATATTCAACTTTGATAATTTTAATAACAACTTTTACTCATATTTTATAACAAGTAGAAAATAATTCAATATCTTCCTTAAGAGTAAGTTCTGAAATAAAATTTATAATCCTAGTATATTTTAATTTATCTTGATAACTAATTATTATACGAAATTATATATTGACAGATTTATCAATCTGATGTAGGATATACTTAGTTAATTTATCACGCTAATATGTTTTATGGAGGACTTATTATGAAAAAAACTTATAGGCTGCCCTCTTTGTTTGAGGCGATTTTACCTATTATTACTATGATATCGTTGATGATTTATGTCTTTGCCTTCGCCAAGGAAGGCGGAGAAAATATTTACGATGCTGCCCACCTTCCTCTTATTATAGGAATTATTGTAGCAAGCCTTGTAGGACTTGTTTGTGGGAGAAGTTTTAGGGAAATGGTCGATGGGATGATCGAGCGAATTAGGACAACTCTTGATGCAATTTTGATTCTTCTAACTGTTGGCCTTTTGATTTCTTCCTTTATGATTTCAGGAACTATCCCTGCCCTTATCTATTATGGTTTGACCTTCCTTAGCCCTAAGCTCTTCCTTCCAATAGGTTGTATCATTACGGCCCTAGTTGGTCTTGCTTGTGGGTCTTCTTGGACTGCTACAGCGACTATTGGTATAGCCTTTATGACTATAGGTCAAGGCCTTGGCATTAGCCCTGCCATAACTGCAGGTATGGTAATCTCTGGTGCCTACATAGGAGATAAGTTCTCTCCCCTATCAGATACCACAAACCTTGCTGCAGGAGTGGCAAAAACTGGGCTTTTCGACCACGTTACTGCTATGGTTTCTACAACAGGACCAGTCTTTTTGATAGCTCTTATCCTTTATAGTTTCATTTCTTTTAGGATTGATGTTACAAACTACGATCCAAATATTGCCGAAGGAATTAAGTCTGCTCTCGCTAGCAATTTTAACTTAAATCCCCTAGTTCTTTTGCCAATCCTTTTGATTGTCCTTGTCTGTGTCCTAAGGATTGAAGGCCTTGCTGGTGTTATGATTTCTGTATTTGTTGGTCTAGTATTTTCTATGATCTTTCAAAAACAAAGAAGTCTCGCAGAAATTTTCGCCATTCTCCACTACGGCCCAGACATAGAAACAGGCAATGAGTTCGTGGATATGGCCCTTTCCAAGGGTGGTATGGATAATCAAATGTGGACGGTCAATCTCATCCTCCTTGCAGTATCCTTCGGTGGATCCTTGGAGCGAGCTGGGATTATCGAAAGACTATTCGCTCACCTTAAGGAGAAGATCAATTCAGTAGGAGGCCTTGTTTTTCTTACAATGCTTACATCAATTTTCTGTGATGCCACTATGTGTGATCAGTTCCTGGGAATTGGAGTCCCTGCTCCTTTGTATGAGGATAAATACGATGAGCTAGGTCTTTCTCGTAATATGCTTTCAAGGACCCTTGAAGATGCAGGTACTCTTTGGGCAGTTATGTTTCCGTGGACGGCCTGTGGAGCCTATCAGATGAAGACTCTTGGAGTAAGCCCCCTAAGCTTTTTCCCTTTTGCCTTTGTCAATCTCCTAAACCCAATCTTTGCCCTAGTCACAGCCCTTCTTAAGAGAAATATCTTCTGGGCAGATGGGTCTTACACCAATATATTTGGCAAGACTAAGATGAAAAAAATGGCCAAGGCACCAAAGAAAGCTCAAGCCTTTGCCCTTAGCCAATTAGAAAAGTTAAGAAAAGAGGGAAAGGCCCCTCAAATCAATTAAATATCCACAGTAAAAGACGAGCTTAATAACTAGCCTTCTTGATTAGATCCCACTCTAACCTTGAGCCTAGTCATAACAGCTCGTCTTGTTACTTCTTAAATTTCGTTTTCTTCAACATAGTCCAGATAGTTATCAGATAATCTCGCAAGGACTATCGCTGTTGCAAATACCCCATAGACTACAGCTAGAAGGGATAGGATGCTTATAATAAGGATTTTGCCCATTCCAGCATCATTTCCACCCCATGTCATCATTAGTACTATAAGGACAATAACTATAACGATAGGAATTATGAAATATTTTAAATAAACCATGATAGTCTTTCCAAAAAGATCCTTACCAAGCTTAAATATATTTCTTATTGATGTCCCAAGACTTTCCTTTCTCTCACTACCTACAAGCTTATCTGCAAGATAAAAGTTAGCGTAAGTTATAAGAATTGAAAAAATTAATGATGCGATAGCAACTAAGATAACAGTAAGTATCATTCCAAGGCTTTTTCCTATACCATTAGCTATTATACTTTGGGCAAAGACTACTCCTCCGCCCAAAAGCCCAATGGTTATAGTAAACAAGCTAACTATAAGAGATACTATAATGTTTATTAGGATAATCCTTCCTGTAATGAGATTTACTTGATTAAGGTACTCTCCAACTGATCCCATCCTGTTTCTAATAAGACCACTAGCTATGGCAAATTGAAACAAAAGAGAAATTAGAGATGTAATAAGTCCTGCAATTATGCTCAAAACAGTTGAATCCTTGCTTATATAATCAAATAAGGTGCTAGTTATAAGAGCAACTAGAATTCCTATAAATTGAATTATAACTATAGATGATAATTTGTATTCTCTTTTCATAGAGCCTCCTTTTGTATAAATTATATCATTAATGGATACTTATCACAAAACTTTTCTACAATATATAAGAAGACCCAGTAAAAATATATTATCTTAAGCTCTTAACCAAATTTGAAATAAACTTAAAGTGAGGATCCTTTGAGTCTCTTGCTATATCGAATAAGACCATCTCAGTATTTACAAGAACTGCGCCCATTTGCCCGAGGCTTGTTAGGGCTGTCGCCTTAAGCTCTTCTGTAAAGGAAGATACTGCATCTTCTACTAGGAAGACTTCAAGCCCCATATCGAGGAGGCTCCTTACAGTTTGGTAGATACAAACGTGTCCTTCTGCTCCGACTACAAGGACCTTCTTAATATCTTTCTTCTCAATAAAATCTACTACTTCTGGGATAGCTGCATCAAAAAGAGACTTAGCAAAGATCTTATCCTCTTCGATTAATTCCAAAAGCCTGTCATCACTCCTACCAAGTCCCTTTGGATATTGCTCTGTAGCCAGATAATTCATATCATATTCCTTAAAGGCCTTAAGGAGAGTTAGGGTGTTTGTTACAGTCTTCTCTCCATTTTCCATAGTCTTCATTAGCTTTGGTTGCTCGTCTACTACGAGTAGCAGAGTCTTTTGTCTATTTTGATAAATATCTTCTTCCAATGAGTTTATATAAAACTTGCTAGCTAATTTTCTTTCCATAAATCCCCCTGTCTATAATCTTTTACTTTCATCACTCTATCAATTGTAGCCAAAATCTTCGCCTTATTCTTAGACCATAAGGGAAAGGCGATTATCTCCCTTAACCCATCTCCTGTGAGCCTATTAATAACTACACCAGGATCAAGTCTTCTAAGCATAGCTACTACTATTTCTACATATGAATCCTTATCCATCCTGTAGGCTATATTTTCCTTCTCGTAGAAATCTAAAAGCCTGGTCCCCTTTTCTACATAGAGATTGTGAATCTTGACTCCCCAAATCTTTCTAGCATTAATATAGGAAATATCTGCCAGATAATCTACCATGTCCTCGTAAGGAAGACCTACAATAATATGGACTAATATATTTATGCCCAAATTCTTGAGCTTTAATAAACCTTTATCAAATTCCTCGTGACTATATCCCCTATTTATAAGAGAAATCGTCTTTTCATTTACACTTTGCATGCCAAGCTCCACTACGAGGAAGGTCTTGTGATTAAGCTTATCTAGAAGCTCCAAGACCTCATCTTCTAAGCAATCAGCCCTAGTAGCTATAAAAATACCTACTATATCTTCTTGAGAAATGGCTTCATAAAACATCTCTCTCATCTTATCCACATCCCCGTAAGTATTGGTGAAGTTTTGAAAATAGGCTATATAGGCCTCGTCCCTGCCAGGCTTTGACAAAAGCTTTTTCTGATAGGAAATTTGACGAGAAATGCTTCCCTTCTCTCTAAAAGTCCACTCGCCTGAGCCAGTATCGGAGCAATAGATACAACCTAGAGAAGAAAGAGACCCGTCCCTATTAGGACAAGTAAATCCGCCATCTAAGGGAAGCTTAATTACCTTCTTATGAAATTTTCTTTTGAAAAATGAATCTAGGTCCTTATATCGCTTTTTATTTATTTCCATAAATATATTATAACATCTTTACATCCTAAGGTAAGAATCTCTCACATGCTCCCTTAACTCCAAGATCTGCTAGGGCCTTGGCGTATCTAGTTGTTGCATTTGATAGGGCGTAGGTTGAAGTCATAGCTACTGCACCTGGGATGTTGGCAACTGCGTAGTGGATTACACCGTGTTCAACAAAGGTTGGGTTGGTGTGGCTTGTTGGTCTTCCCTTTGTTAGGTCAGTTGAACCACCTTGGTCTATAGCTACGTCGACTATTACAGATCCTTCCTTCATTTGTTTAACCATATCTTCTTTGATTAGTTGTGGAGCACGAGCACCTGGGATTAGGACTGTAGATATTACAAGGTCAGCGTTTTTAACTGCTTCTTCGATGTTTAATGGGTTAGAATATAGGGTTTCAATCTTATCTGGGAATAAGTTGTGAAGTTGAGTTAAGGCGTCGATATTTACATCAAGAACTGTAACTCTTGCTCCCATTCCTACTGCTATTCTTGTTGCAGCTGTTCCTACAGTACCTGCACCTACGATTACAACGTTGGCAGGTCTAACTCCTGGTACACCTTGAAGTAGGATTCCACGTCCGCCTTTTGGTTTTGTGAGATATTGTGCTCCCTCTTGAACTGCCATTCTACCTGCGATTTCTGACATTGGACGTAGGAGTGGTAGTTTGTTGTCAAGTTGAACTGTCTCAAAACCAATTCCTGTAACTTTGTTTTCAATAAGAGCATCTGTTAGCTCAGGGTTACTTGCAAGGTGAAGGTAGGTATAGATTATAAGTCCTTCTCTAAAGTATTTATATTCTTCCTTTAGAGGTTCCTTAACCTTATAAATGATATCTGCATTTTCCCAAACTTCTGCAGCTGAATCTACAATTTCTGCTCCAGCTTCTTTATAGTCTTCATCGCTGATTCCAGACGCAAGTCCTGCTCCAGTTTCTATAATAACTTTATTTCCTGATTTAGTTAATTCTGTACAAGCTCCAGGAATGATTGCCACTCTGGATTCTTGATCTTTTAATTCTTTAGGTATTCCAATAATCAAAATAATTCCTCCTTTTGTCTTTCCATAATAATATATACCCAAAATGAGCAAAATTAATAATTTTTATAGAGTATAATGATTTTATGATTAAATTAATAACAATAGATGTGGACGGAACTTTAGTAACTCCACTTAAAAGAATAACAAAAAAGAATAAAGAAGCAATCAAAAAAGCAAAGAAGGAAGGCATTCACATTGCCCTAGTTAGCGGCAGACCCTTCCATAGCATGATTCATCTTATAGAAGAATTAGACCTAGCCCAAAAGGGGCATTTTACAATTTGCCAAAATGGCTCATACATCTATGATAACTTCACAAGAAAGCCAATGTTTGGGACCCACCAAAGCCCAAAAGACCTCTTTATAGTAGATAGGATGCTTGAAGGCTTTAAGCTTGAATTATCTAGTATGGATGACGAGGGTTTTTACACCAGACACAAAAACCCAAACTTCTATACAAAAATGGACGCAAGAATAAACAAGCTTCCAATAAAGACAGTAGCCTACAAGGATTGGCCAGAGGATAAAGACTTCGGAAGATTTCTTATCCTAGGATCCGCAAGCGAGATCAACCGATTTATCAAAAATATGCCAAAGGCCTTAAAAGAAAACTACTACCCAGTCCAAACTGCACCTTTTCTAATAGAGGTGATGAACAAAAACACCAACAAGGGCTACGCCATAGGACAAATGATAGAAAGACTGGGCCTCGATATGAGTGAAGTCATGGCAATAGGAAACGAAAAAAACGACATCCCCATGCTAGAAAAAGCAGGCTTTGCCGTAGCTATGGGTAATGCCGTTGAAGAACTCAAAGTCCACGCTGACTTCATAACAAAATCCAACTTAAACTCTGGGGTTGGCTATGCGATTGAGAAGTTACTGGACAATGGGAAGGAGAGATATTTTTAAAAATATCTTTGACTAAAATATTTTAGATTAGTATTTCTATATATTAGAAAATTTCTTTATGCAGGGTTGGACCCTTCGAAACTCAAGGAATAAATGGATATATTTAAAAAATTTAATAAAGATTGCGATATGAGTATTTCTTTTTATTAAAGTGTTTTTCTTAATTAAGATATCATCTTCGTTCCCTAGGGGACAGCCTAAGGGGGCGGCAGAGACCCCCTCCAGTCTTTCCCCTAGAACCCCTTTTCCCCTCACCCCCTCTGCTCCTTGAGCGGAGTGCGGAAAAGGTCGATTTGCTCCGCAAATCTTTGTTGGTAGGGGGATCCCTTCATCTTAATTGTCCTTGAATTTAACAATGTCTAATCTCCGTCTCTCTAAAAATCGATAACTCGCTACGCTCAAACAAATCGATTTTCTTAACGAGAGACTTGATTAGACATTTCTACTCGTCCATTGAGTGAGGGATGGGGTAAGCTTTGCTTTTGCAAAGCTTATCTTTTTTTATATCTTATTTTAATTTTGTATAATTCTGATCTAGCGTAGCTAGAAAGAATTTTCCCTATTTATTTAGATAAAGATACAATATATTCTTTAGTATATCTTACAAATAATCTTACCGGGCAGCATGTATAATCAGAGTGAGCGTTAAGAAAATTTATCTGTTTGAGCGAAGCGAGTTATAAATTTTTAGCGAATGATGATTAGGAATCCCCAGCTGCTAAATAAACTAAAACGAAGAAGTTCTACCTACTAAAAAAAGATTGGCGTTAGCCAATCATCTGGTTTCGCACTCCGCTAAGGAGCAGAGGGGGTGAATGAAAAGAGGGTTCAGGGAGAAAGGTGGAGGGGGCATTTGCCCAAGCGGCATTTAGAGCGCTGCCGCCCCCTTAGCTGTCTCCCTGAAGTTCGAAGGGTTCAACCCTGCTCGAATGTATATTCCAATACTCAGATATCTTAATACTAAATATTCTTAGTACCAGATATTTGAAATAAAATATCTTCTATAATATCTTTTTAAGATACTGGCCAGTATAGGACTTTTTGTTTTTTGCTATCTCTTCTGGAGTACCGCTCGCTACTAAAGTTCCTCCCCCATCTCCACCTTCTGGACCTAGGTCTATTAGGTTATCGGAGACTTTTATTACGTCTAGGTTGTGTTCAATTACCACTACTGTGTTATCCTGATCTACTAGTCTATTTAGAACTTCTATTAGCTTGTGGACGTCTGCCATGTGAAGGCCTGTTGTTGGCTCGTCTAAGATATAGAGAGTTTTTCCTGTGGAGACTTTTGCAAGTTCTGTTGCTAGTTTCACTCTTTGAGCCTCTCCTCCAGATAGTTCTGTGGATGGTTGGCCTATTTTAATATAGCCTAGGCCTACATCGTAGAGAGTTTGGAGCTTTCTTACTATGCTAGGATGATTTTGGAAAAATTCTATTCCTTCTTCTACAGTCATATCTAGGACGTCTGATATATCTTTGCCCTTGTATTTAACTTCAAGGGTTTCCCTGTTGTATCTTTTGCCGTGGCAAACTTCACATGGAACGTAGACATCTGGCAAGAACATCATATCCACCTTGATTGTTCCATCTCCCTTACAGGCCTCGCACCTTCCTCCCTTGACGTTAAAGGAAAATCTTCCCTTATCGTAGCCTTTCATCTTGGCTTCGTTGGTCATGGCGAACACATCTCTTATGGCATCGAATACCTTGGTGTAGGTAGCTGGGTTTGACCTTGGAGTTCTTCCAATTGGAGATTGGTCTATGGCTATTACCTTGTCAATCTTATCAAGGCCTAGGATTTCCTTGTGCTTACCAGCCCTTATCTTGGTCTTGTTAATCTTCTTTGTTGCTTGCTTGTAGAGGATTTCGTTTACTAGGGAAGACTTACCTGATCCTGATACTCCAGTTACTGTTGTGAGGACTCCTAGGGGAATTTTGACGTCGATGTTTTTGAGGTTGTTTACCGCAGCCCCCTTTATTTCTATATATTCATCGCTTGTTCTTCTTTCCTTAGGAACTGGGATTTTTTTCCTTCCAGCTAGATAGTCTCCAGTGATTGACTTTTTGGAATCCATTATATCACGAAGACTTCCCTTAGCGACAATCTCTCCACCGTGAACTCCTGCCTTTGGTCCAATATCGACTATATAGTCGGCTTCCTTCATAGTATCTTCGTCATGCTCTACTATGATTAGGGTGTTTCCTATATCTGTTAGATTTCTAAGAGCTGCTATTAGTTTATCGTTATCTCTTTGGTGAAGGCCTATGGAAGGCTCATCTAGGACATAGCAAACTCCTACAAGACCAGATCCTATTTGAGTCGCTAGTCTAATTCTCTGGCTCTCCCCACCAGATAAGGTAGCTGCCGCCCTATTTAAGGTCAAATAGGTAAGTCCCACGTCATTTAGAAAGGAAAGTCTAGCCCTAATTTCTTTTACTATAAGGTCTGCAATCTTTGCCTTCATTGGAGAAAGTTCTAGTTTTTCAAAAAAGTCTACGGACTTTTCTACGGAAAGTCTTGTAAGCTCTGAAATATTTACTCCTCCGACCTTGATAGCAAGGACTTCTGGCTTAAGTCTATCTCCATGACAGGTGTCACATTCTTCTTCCGACATATATTCTCTAAACTTTTTCTTTTGAGCATCAGATCCTGTCCTTTGATAGCGGTCGTAGATATTTTTGATTGCTCCTTCAAAGGGTCCAGTATATCTTTTCCTACCAGAAAAATGACTATCGAAGACAAAGCTTAGGTCATAAGCTGTACCATGGAGGATATCTTCAATCATTTTCTTAGGAGCCTTTTTTATTGGATCATCGTGGGAGAACTTGTAATGATCTGCTATAGCTCTTATCATCTCATAATAATAGCTCTCCTTGGTGGAAGTTGCATAAGGGTCAATGGCCCCCTCGTTTATGGATAGGTCATAATCTGGTATAACTAGGTCCCTATCGACTTGGAGGTGAAAACCAAGTCCATTACAATCAGGACACATTCCGATTGGGGCGTTGAAGGAGAACATGTTTGGTGTAATCTCTGGGAGAGAAACGTGGCCTTCTGGGCAGGCAAGCTTAGAAGATAAGAGTATGTCTTCTCCTCCTATCACATCTATAATAACCAAACCCTCTGCAAGTCCTAGGGCTGTCTCTATGGAATCAGTAAGTCTCGCATCGATTCCATCTTTGATCACAATCCTATCTACAACTACAGAGATATCGTGCTTTTTGGTCTTGGATAGTTCGATATCCTCTGCCAAGTCATACTTTTCTCCATCGATTACGACCCTTACATATCCGTCCTTCTGGATATTTTCTAGGGCTCTTTTGTGAGCTCCCTTTTTTCCTCTGATTACCGGAGCAAGGATTTGAATTCTTGTTCTTTCAGTAAGTTCCTTTACCCTATCGACCATCTGGTCTATACTTTGAGCCTCGATTGGTCTACCACAGACTGGACAATAGGCATCTCCTACTCTTGCGTAAAGGAGCCTATAATAATCGTAGATTTCTGTAACCGTTGCTACTGTAGATCTTGGGTTCCTGTTAGTTGTCTTCTGGTCGATTGATATAGATGGAGATAGACCCTCAATGGAGTCCACATCCGGCTTGTCTACATTGCCCAAAAACTGCCTAGCATAGGAAGATAAGCTTTCGACATAACGTCTTTGTCCTTCCGCATAGATGGTATCAAAGGCAAGAGTAGACTTGCCAGATCCTGAAAGACCTGTAAATACAATCATCTTATCTCTTGGAAGATTGATATCTACGTTTTTGAGATTGTTGGTTCTTGCTCCCTTTATCTTAATTTCTGTCAATTAATCACTCCTGTAAAATTATCTTTCATAGACTTAATCTGGTCACGGAGGGCTGCGGCACGCTCGAAGTCAAGCTCCTCTGCTGCCTTATACATCTCAGCTTCCAGATTGATTAGTATTGTCTCTATATCGTCTTTGCTGAATTCTTCTATCTCCTCTTCTTCCTTCTTCTTGGTGATTTGGATGATTTCAGCTATGTTTTTCTTGATTGTAGTTGGTACTATGCCATGCTCTTCGTTAAATTCTTCCTGAATTGACCTACGACGTTCTGTCTCATCAATCGCTTTTCGCATGGATCCAGTTATGGTATCGGCATACATGATTACCCTACCCTCGGAGTTTCTCGCTGCCCTTCCTATGGTCTGGATAAGGGAAGTTTCCGAACGGAGGAAGCCTTCCTTGTCTGCATCGAGGATTGTTATAAGTGAAACTTCTGGTATATCGAGTCCCTCACGAAGGAGGTTGATTCCTACGAGAACATCAAACTCTCCTAGACGGAGCTCTCTAATAATCTCACTTCTTTCGATTGTCTTAATGTCAGAGTGAAGGTATCTGACCTTGATTCCATTTTCCGTAAGGAAGGTCGTAAGGTCTTCTGCCATCTTTTTGGTAAGAGTAGTGACGAGGACCCTTTCCTTCTTGGCAATGGTCGCATGGACTTCTTCTATAAGGTCGTCTATCTGATTTGCTGTTGGCCTTACCTCTATCAAAGGATCTAAAAGTCCAGTTGGTCTTATGATTTGATCGACCATCTTGCCATGGGTCTTCTCCTTCTCGTAAGGTCCTGGAGTTGCTGAAACATAGACTGCTTGATTGATTAACTTCTCGAATTCATCGAACTTAAGTGGTCTGTTATCTAGGGCAGAAGGAAGCCTAAAGCCATAGTCAACCAAGTTTTGCTTACGGGACCTATCTCCCTCATACATTCCTCCAACCTGGGGAATAGAAACGTGGGACTCGTCGACCATTAGGACGAAGTCTTCTGGAAAATAGTCGATTAGGGTATAAGGCCTAGAGCCAGCTGGTCTCTGACTTAAATGCCTAGAGTAATTCTCAATTCCAGAACAGAAACCAATCTCCCTGAGCATCTCTATATCATATTTAGTCCTTTGCTCGAGCCTTTGGGCTTCGAGGAGCTTATTTTCCGAATTAAGCTCGGCCAATCTTTCATCAAGTTCTTCTTCTATAGTAACAATAGCCTTTTCTGTCTTCTCACTTGATGTCGCATAGTGGCTGGCTGGATAAATATAGGCGTGACTTATCCTTGCAGTAACCTTGCCTGTCAAGGAATCAAACTCTGAAATCTCGTCGATTTCATCTCCGAAAAACTCAAATCTAATAGCCTTTTGGTCAAAACCTGCAGGGAAAACATCTAGGATATCCCCCCTACGTCTGAAAGTCCCCCTAGTAAATTCAACATCATTTCTCACATATTGGACATCGATTAGCTTTCTCATCACATCTTCCGGGCTAATCTCCTGGCCTGGACGGAGGGATACTACAAGCTTCTGATACTCGATAGGATCTCCCAAGCCGTAAATACAAGAAACACTAGCCACTATTATAACATCACGCCTCTCAAAAAGAGCCATGGTCGCAGAATGTCTCATCTTGTCTATCTCGTCATTGATAGATGAGTCCTTGGCAATATATGTATCTGTAGCTGCCACGTAGGCTTCTGGTTGGTAATAATCGTAGTAGGATACAAAATACTCGACAGCATTGTCCGGGAAAAACTCCTTAAACTCCGTAAAAAGCTGATAGGCCAAAGTCTTGTTGTGGGCAAGAACTAGGGTAGGCCTTTGGACATTTTGGATAATATTGGCCATGGTAAAGGTCTTACCAGAACCAGTTACACCACGGAGAATCTGATGATGGTCTCCTGCCTCGATTCCCTTTGATAATTTATCTATAGCATAAGGCTGATCGCCTCTAGGTTTATATTCCGATTTTAAATTAAATTTCATAAATCTTCCTTTATATATAACAAAAATTAATAAAATGGAAAAACTAAGAGAGCTAGTAAATATCCTTGAGACTTCTCCACTTCCCCCTTATCCCGACCGGAGCGGAGGGATCTCAAGAGACTTCTCCACAAGGTCGAAGTAAGGGTAATGGTGTATCTAAGCACAACCCTTATCCCGAGGCTTCTACATTCCCCCCTTATCTCTAATGGTTCTGGCCACAGCGAACAGAGTGAGCTGATGGCAGACCTTAATCGAGGCTTGGCGAGGTGAAGGTCTTTAGACCTAAGCCCGCAAGCTACCGTCGAGCGGAGCGTAGCGGAGTCGAGAGATCTCAGAGACTTCTCCACTTCGGTCGAAGTAAGGGTAATGGTGTATCTAATCATAATCCTTATCCCGAGGATTCTCCATTCCCCCCTTATCTCTAATGGTTCTGGCCGCAGCGAACAGAGTGAGTTGATGGCAGAGTGCCGGACAGTCGGGCTTCGATTTTTGTAAAAAATCGAATAAGTGGGACTTATTTGAAAAATAAGTTCCAAGAACTCGAAGAGTTCAAA
>QWCJ01000402.1_pt1 | contig 15503 bp, 22 predicted proteins | sample 1972501 | NCBI WGS metagenome assembly QWCJ01 (sample SAMN09866711, study PRJNA288562) | Human vaginal metagenome isolate term2_vaginal, whole genome shotgun... | isolation source: vagina | host: Homo sapiens | place: USA: California
GGACACTGCTGGCGATAAGCGTCAGCGCGCCCGTCTCATGTCCTTTGGGCTCAACGTGGTCACCGTGGCACTCATGCTTACAGTGTTCGCCTCCACCGCAGGTTTGACTGGCGGCGAGGTGGCCATCGCGGGCGGTTCTGCGGTACTTGGCCAGAAACTTTTGGAGACCATCTTCGGCGAAGACACGGTGCGCCGCATGGTCACTCAGGCCCGCAACGACCTCAACGAGCGCCTTGGTGGACTCTTTGCTGCCGAGCGCGACCGCTACCACGTGTTCACCGACCCGTTGCTCGAAGGCGCAACGGCCGAGCAGATCCGCGATGCCTCCCAGCAGGCTCGCCGGGCGGTGGATGCGAAGCTGCTGGGGGTCGTCGACAAGCAAGTGCCTGCGCGTATCGACGACACCCCCAACGACGACCTGAACAACAGCGCCCTGCGTGGCCTGTTTGACCAGCTTCGCGGCAACTTCCGAAAGGGATCCGACAATGGCGCTGTTTAGCAAAAAGATTGGGCTGAGCAAACGGCTGAGCGCGCTCGAGGACGCTGCCGAAATTGGTGCACCGTACCTGTCCGGCGAGCAACGCGAACGCCTAGAACGCGTGGCCAAGGCTGGCGCCGAGCGTCGCGCCCTGTCCGCTGAGCACACCGTCGTGGGATTTTTCGGCGCGACCGGTTCCGGTAAAACCTCGCTGTTCAACGCCGTTGTCGGCGAGGACCTGGGCAAAGCAGCGGCGCGCCGCCCAACCACGTCCTCTCCCCTGGCCGCAATCTGGCAGCCGGAAGGCTCTGAGGAACTCCTGGACTGGCTCGGCGTGGAAGACCGCCGCGAGCGCCAAGGCGAGTTTGCCAAAAATGCTGGCCCGCTGATCCTGCTGGATCTTCCCGACTTCGACTCGGTAGAGGCCTCCAACCGCGTCATCGCCGAACGCCTCGCCGGCCAGGTCGACGTGCTCGTGTGGGTGTCCGACCCCGAGAAGTACGCCGACAGTGTCATCCATGACCAGTTCATCCGCCCGCACGCGAACCACTCCGCGGTCACACTGGCAGTGCTGAACAAAGCCGACCTTTTGGCGGAGCGCGACGTGGACACCGTAGCTGGCTCTTATGCGGGCTTGCTTCGCGACGACGGCCTGACCAACGTCCACGTCATCCCCACCTCCACCCTGACCGGCGCTGGTATCGAAGACCTGCGCGGCGCGATCGCGCGCGTGGCAAAGGCCCACAATGCGCAGACTGCCCGCATCGAGGCCGACATTGCTTCCGTTGCCGCCCCCTACGCTGGAACGAAGGGGGCCGGTGGTGTGGACAAGCACGCCAAGCGTGACCTCGACACCGCACTGACCAAGGCCGCGGGTGCAGAACGCACCGCGGGCATCACCGCTGCCGCCTACCGCAAACGCCTGCGCCAACGCACCGGCTGGCTGCTCACTTCCTGGATCACCCGCTTCAAACCCGACCCGCTTCGTCGCTTAGGGCTGCGCGAGGATGCCGACGAACTGGGCGTGCACCGCACCTCCATGCCGGAACTCGACGCCGCCTCCAAAGCCGTAGCCAACTCGGGCCTTCGCGATTACGCCACCGCCGTTGGCGAAGGGCTGCCACACGAGTGGGCTGCGGCCGTGGCGGACCGGTCCGAGGAGATCTCCACCGGGCTTCCTGCCGAGCTGGACCGAGCTGTGGCCCGCGCGAAACTGCCCGCCGAGCCGTCCAAGGGCTGGGCAGTGCTGACCATCTTCCAGTGGTTTGCGCTGCTCGCCGCCCTGATCGGCGTGCTGTGGTACCTGCTGGTCGCCTTCGTGCCGGGCGTGCTCACACCGCTGCTGGGCACCGACCTGGTGCCGGATGTGGAAGGCTGGCCGATTCCTACCCTGCTGATCATGGCTGGCTTACTCACCGGTGTAATCATCGGATTGATATCCGCGGCCTTCGGCGGCGTGCTGGGCTCTGGGGTGAAACGCCGAACACGCAACGCCATCCAAAAAGAGGTGGCCGCAGCCTCCGAAACTGCTGTGTCCCAGCCGCTGTTGGCCATCCGCGAGGACTATTCCCGTTTTGCCGAGCGCATCGCCCTCGCCGCTGGGTAGTTCCGGGTAGCGTCAGTGCCTATGGCACGCATCCCAAGAGTTCTCTCCATTGCCGGCACCGACCCCACAGGCGGTGCCGGCATTCAAGCTGATCTGAAGTCCATCGCCGCCGCAGGTGGCTACGGCATGTGTGTGGTCACTGCGCTCGTCGCCCAGAACACGCAGGGCGTGCGCGAGATCCACACCCCACCCCAGTCGTTCTTGCGCGCGCAGTTGGATTCGGTGTTCGACGACGTCACAGTCGACGCCGTGAAGATCGGGATGCTGGGCGATGCGGACACCACCCGCACGGTCTCCGAATTCCTCGCCCAGCACTCCGTCCCCGTCGTTGTTGTCGATCCCGTCATGGTCGCCACCTCCGGCGATCGCCTCCTCACCGAGGATGCCGAAGACGCCCTGCGCACCCTCGTTCGTGAGCACGCCACCGTGGTCACCCCGAACATCCCCGAGCTCGCAGTGCTTTGCGACGACACCCCCGCCACCACATTCGACGAAGCGGTTTCCCAGGGTCGTCGATACGCAGCAGATGCGAACGTGTCCGTCCTGGTCAAAGGCGGGCACCTCACCGGCGACCACGCCTCCAACGCGCTGATCACCCCCGACGGCGACACCCACATCGCGGACGTGCCCCGCGTGCGCACAAAAAACACCCACGGCACCGGCTGTTCTCTCTCCGCAGCCCTTGCAACCCGGCTTGTTCTCGACGACGCCCCCGCCGCCGTCGAGTGGGCTTCCGCCTGGCTCCACGAAGCCATCGCCCACGCCGACGACCTCGAGGTGGGCCAGGGTCACGGGCCGGTGCACCACTTCCACCAGCTCTACCGCCTCGCCGAACCGCTAGAATCACCTGCATGACTGACCCGCGCAACGAAGATCAGAAGGTCGCCGCCGTGAATGCCTCGATGATCATGGCGGGCCAACCCATGTCCGCAGAGGACGAGGCGCTTCTGCGACGACAGCTGCGAGGAGATATCTCGGCCGACGAGGCCGTGCTACAGGTGCTCGAAAGGGAAGGCCTGGGAAACACGCCTCGTGCACGTGAACTGCGGCAACGTATCACCGGAGCTGCCTAAACGCCATGGCACGACGAAGCAACGAGGCCCCGGAAAACCTATTCGGGCTAACAGACCCGGTTGTGCTGGACCGCATCGCTGGCAACCTCGCGCTTCAACGACTCGGCGAGCTCGAAAACGGTCCACTGCTCACCGAGTTCACACGTGAATCTCTGCAGTCCACACACCATTACCTCATGCAGGACATTTACCCCTGGGCGGGCCAGATCCGCACCGAGGAAGTTGGTGCGATGGGCATGGCGATGTGTCGAGCGCGATACGTTGAGGCTGAACTCGACCGAGTGATGGGCCGGATCGCGAAACTGCCGGTCTCCTCCGATGACAAGTCTGCTGCAGTAAACACCATCGCGGATCACTGGAGCGAATTGACAATCGTGCATCCGTTCCGGGACGGTAATTCGCGGACCCAACGCTTTTTCTTCGATCAGATGCTGCGCACCTCCGGTTGGGCAGTCGACTGGACACGCATCGACGCCGCAGAAGCCCACGCCGCCCGCTACGTCGGCGCAGCGACGGCTGACCCCTCATTTCTAGCAGAGGTTCTCACCCCGGGAGTATTCGCGCTTGACGCATTGCCTGACAACACGGGTACGCTCAGCGCGACACAGGGGCAGCGGGCTGGTGCTGCGGAGATCTTCCACCAGATGATGAAATACCGCAGCGCCAATCCCGGGGCGCCCTGGCGCGGTCGGTAGCTTCTACTCCACCGTGACGGACTTGGCCAGGTTACGCGGCTGGTCCACGTTCAGGCCGCGTGCTTCTGCGACGGCGCAGGCGAAGATCTGCAACGGGATCGTCGCCAAGAGTGGCTGCAGCAGACCCGGGGACTCCGGGATGCGGATGATGTGGTTGGCAAACTGCTCCACATCCGTGTCGCCCTCTTCCGCGATCACGATGGTCACGGCACCACGGGCGCGCACCTCTTGGATGTTGGAGACGACCTTGGCGTGCAGGTTGTGGCGCGACTTCTTCGACGGCACGATGACGAACACCGGCTGGCTTTCTTCGACCAGCGCGATCGGACCGTGCTTCAACTCGCCTGCAGCGAAGCCCTCGGAGTGCAAATAAGCAACCTCCTTGAGCTTCAGCGCGCCCTCGAGGGCGACCGGGAAGCCGACGTGGCGGCCAAGGAAGAGCACGGACTTTGCATCCGCCATATCCTGGCCCAACTGCTTGACCTGGTTTTCGTTGTCCAGCACGCGCTGGATCTTCTCCGGCATCAGCTCCAGCTCGCCGATGATCTGACGGATCTCATCGGCGTACTTGTTGCCACGCACCTGCGCCAGGTACAGCGCCAGCAGGTACGCCGCGACAATCTGGGAGATGAACGCCTTCGTCGACGCCACAGCGATCTCCGGGCCTGCGTAGGTGTACAGCGACGCATCCGCCTCACGCGGGATCGAGGAGCCCACGGTGTTGCAGATAGCGACGACCTTCGCGCCCTGCTCACGTGCGTGACGGACAGCCATCAGCGTGTCCATGGTCTCTCCGGACTGGGAAACGGCAACGACGAGAGTCTGCTCGTTGACAATCGGGTCGCGGTAGCGGAACTCGTGGGCGAGCTCCACTTCCGTCGGGATACGGCACCAGTGTTCGATGGCGTAACGCGCCACCTGGCCCGCGTACGACGCAGTACCGCAAGCGACGATGATGATTTTGTTGATGGAGCGCAGCACGGATTCGTCGATACGCAACTCGTCCAACATCAACTTGCCATCTTCGTCGAAGCGACCGTAAAGCGTGTCGCGGACGGCACCCGGCTGATCATGGATCTCCTTCTCCATGAAGGAGTTGTAGCCACCCTTCTCCGCAGCGGTGACATCCCACTCAACCTTGAACGGCTTCGCCTCGGCGGGGGTGCCGTCGAAGTCAATCACGTCGTAGCCATCAGCCGTCAACGTCACAATCTGGCCGTTGTCCATCTCCACCGCGTCACGGGTGAACTCAATGAAGCCAGCGACGTCGGAGCTCAGGAAGTTCTCGCCCTCGCCTACACCGATCACCAGCGGGGAGTTCCAACGCGCCGCAACAATGCGGTCTGGATGGTCCGGGTGGATGGCGAGCAGGGTGAACGCGCCCTCCAGACGGTTCGCTGCCAACTGCATCGCACGGGTCAGATCCCCGTCCGCTTCCGTGTTGTAGATATCCAGCAGCAGCGTGCCAGCAACCTCAGTATCGGTTTCAGACTTGAAGGTGTAGCCCTTCTCTGCGAGCTCAGCCTTCAAATGCGAAAAGTTTTCGATGATACCGTTGTGCACCACTGCCATACGGCCATCTCCCACCACATGCGGGTGAGCATTCGCATCCGTCGGACCGCCGTGGGTCGCCCACCGGGTATGCCCGATGCCCAGGTTCGATGCTGCGATGGGGTTGTTAGCAATCTCCGCTTCGAGATCCGCTACCTTGCCGGCCTTCTTCCGGCATTCGATCGACTGGTCGTTCACCACCGCAACACCTGCGGAGTCGTACCCGCGGTATTCGAGGCGGCGAAGACCATCGATGATTACGTCCTTCGCGTCACGCGTTGTCGCGTTTGCGCCTACATATCCAACGATTCCACACATGCGGGAAATCGTACCCTTGTGTAAGGGCGCAGAAAAAGTTGAAAACGCAAAAACCGCCCCGGGTTGGTAGCCAACCCGGGGCGGTGGAGTCGTCGAGAAGCGACTAGCTTTTAGCGAGCCTTCTCGATGATGTCGACGAGACGGAAGTGCTTGTCCTTCGACAGCGGACGCGTCTCCTCGATGTGGACGAGATCGCCAACACCAGCGGTGTTGTTCTCGTCGTGAGCCTTGACGCGCTTCGTGGTACGCACGATCTTGCCGTAGAGGGCGTGGGACTTGCGGTCCTCAACCTCGACGACGATCGTCTTGTCCATCTTGTCGGACACGACGTAGCCACGGCGGCGCTTCTGCACGGCCTTGTCCTTGGTGTTCTCAGTCACGTTTGCCTCACTCATGGTTATGCCTCAGCTCCCGTGGACTCCGGGACGACGGACAGACCAAGCTCACGCTCGCGCAGCACCGTGTAGATGCGAGCGATGTCGCGCTTCACGGTGGAGATGCGGCGGTTGTTGGTCAGCTGGCCGGTTGCAAGCTGGAAGCGCAGGTTGAACAGCTCTTCCTTCGCCTCGTTGAGGCGGCCCTTCAGCTCGTCGTCGTTGAGCTCGCGGAACTCAGATGCGGGGGTACCGTTAGCCATTAGAACTGGTCCTCCTTCTTGATGACGCGGACCTTGCACGGCAGCTTCGCGCCTGCACGGCGCAGCGCCTCAATGGCAGTTTCCTCGTTGGGGTAGGACATTTCGAACAGGATGCGGCCAGGCTTGACGTTGGCCACCCACTTCTCCACCGGGCCCTTACCGGAACCCATACGCACGCCGAGCGGCTTCTGGGTCAGCGGACGATCCGGGAAGATGTTGATCCAGACCTTGCCACCACGCTTGACGTGGCGGTTGATAGCAATACGGGCAGACTCGATCTGGCGGTTCGTGATGTACGCCGGCTCGAGGGCCTGCAGGCCGTAGTCGCCGAAGTTGATCTGGTTGCCACCCTTGGACACGCCAGAACGGGTCGGGCGGTGCTGGCGGCGGTATTTCACGCGCTTAGGGATGAGCATGAATTAGCCCTCCTTCTTCTGCTCTGCCGCCCGGCGACGCTGGCCGCCGCGGCGCGGGCGACGGTCGCCACGTCCACGACGATCGTTGCTCGGTGCATTGAGCTCAGACTCGCGGACGCCACCGACGACGTCGCCCTTGTAGATCCACACCTTGACGCCAATGACGCCGAAGGTGGTGTGTGCTTCTGCAGTGCCGTAGTCGATCTCCGCGCGCAGCGTGTGCAGCGGAACGCGACCCTCGTGGTAGCGCTCGACACGGGACATTTCCGCGCCGCCGAGACGGCCGGACGTCATAACCTTGATGCCCTTGACCTGCGGGTTACGCATAGCGGACTGGATGGCCTTACGCATGGCGCGACGGAACGCGACACGGTTGACCAGCTGCTCGGCGATGGACTGAGCAACCAGGGTGGCGTCTGCATCGACGTTCTTCACCTCGAGGATGTTCAGTGCAACCATCTTGCCGGTCAGCTTCTCCAGCTCACGGCGAATACGGTCAGCCTCAGCGCCGCGACGGCCGATGACAATGCCCGGACGTGCGGTGTGGATGTCCACACGGACGCGGTCGCGGGTGCGCTCGATGACAACATCGGAGATGCCAGCGCGCTCGAGGTTCTTCTCGAGCCACTCGCGGACCTTGATGTCCTCAGCGACGTACTCGGCGTAGTTCTTGTCGGCGTACCAGTGGGACTTCCAGTCGGAAGTGATACCCAGGCGCAGGCCGTGTGGGTGAATCTTCTGGCCCATTACTTGGCCCCTTCCTTGGACTCGACAACAACGGTGATGTGAGAGGTGCGCTTCCGGATCTGGAATGCGCGACCCTGTGCACGCGGCTGGAAACGACGCATGGTCGGGCCCTCGTTTGCGTAGCACTCGGCAATGACGAGCGTGCGCGGATCCAGGCCGAAGTTGTTCTCCGCGTTGGCTGCTGCGGAAGCAACAACCTTTGCAACGTCCTTGGACGCACCCTGCGGGGCGTACTTCAGGATGGCGAGTGCCTCAGCAACCGACTTGTTGCGGATGAGAGCAAGCACGCGGCGTGCCTTCATCGGAGAGACGCGAACGAACTTGGCAGTCGCGGATGCAGTGGTGATGGTGTCAGCCATTGCTTATCGACGTCCCTTCTGTTCCTTGACGTGACCCTTAAAGGTCTTGGTCGGTGCAAACTCGCCGAGCTTGTGGCCAACCATGGACTCGTCCACGAACACCGGCACGTGCTTACGACCGTCGTGGACGGCGAAAGTGTGACCGATGAAATCGGGGAGAATGGTCGAACGGCGCGACCAGGTCTTGATGACCTGCTTGGTGCCTGCCTCGTTCTGAGCATCCACCTTGTTGAGGAGGTGCTCGTCGACGAACGGGCCCTTCTTAAGGCTACGTGGCATGTCTGTTTACCTCCTCTTAGCGCTTCTTCGAGCGACGACGTCGCACGATCATGTTGTTGGAATAGCGGTTCGGGTTGCGGGTGCGGCCTTCCTTCTGGCCCCACGGCGAGACCGGGTGACGACCACCGGAGGTCTTGCCCTCGCCACCACCGTGCGGGTGGTCGACCGGGTTCATAACCACACCACGCACGGTCGGGCGCCAGCCCTTCCAGCGCATACGACCAGCCTTGCCCCAACGGATGTTGATCTGGTCAGCGTTGCCGACCTCACCAACAGTTGCACGGCAGCGGATGTCCACGCGGCGGATTTCGGAAGACGGCATACGCAAAACTGCGTAGTTGCCTTCCTTACCCAACAGCTGGATGGACGCGCCAGCGGAACGAGCCAGCTTTGCGCCTGCGCCCGGCTTGAGCTCCACAGCGTGGATGGTCGTACCGGTCGGGATGTTGCGCAGCGGCAGGTTGTTGCCAACCTTGATGTCCGCGTTCGGACCAGCCTCGACGATGGTGCCCTGCTTCAGGCCCTTCGGGGCGATGATGTAGCGTTTCTCACCGTCGTAGTAGTGCAGCAGTGCGATGTTCGCGGTGCGGTTCGGGTCGTACTCGATGTGAGCAACCTTTGCCAGCACGCCGTCCTTGTCGGAGCGGCGGAAGTCGATCACACGGTAGCGACGCTTGTGGCCGCCGCCGCGGTGACGAGTGGTGATGTGGCCGTGGGTGTTACGGCCACCCTTCTTCGGGAGCGGGCGCAGCAGCGTCTTTTCCGGGGTCGAACGAGTGATCTCGTCGAACGCGGACACGGAGCTGGCACGGCGACCCGGAGTTGTCGGCTTGTACTTACGAATAGCCATAGTGGTTCCTTTTCTATCGTCTCTTCAGCGAGCCGCGGGTTACGCGGTCGCACCGCCGAAGATGTCGATGGAGTCGCTGCCCTCGCGGAGAGTGACGTAGGCGCGCTTGGTGTCCTTACGCTTACCGAAACCGGTGCGGGAGCGCTTGCGCTTGCCCTCACGGTTGACGGTGTTCACCGAAGCGACGTCGACGCCGAAAATCTCTTCCACGGCAATCTTGATCTGGGTCTTGTTCGCGGACGGGGACACGTAGAAGGTGTACGTGTTCTGCTCCATCAGGCCGTAGCTCTTCTCAGAGAGCACCGGGGCGATGATGATGTCGCGCGGGTTAGCGATCTTTGCCATTTACTTCTCCTCCTCCGCAGCGGCGGCAACAGCTGCGCCGCGGTTGATGAAGGTGTGGAGTGCCTCGACGGAGAACACAACGTCATCAGCGTTGAGGACGTCGTAGGTGTTCAGCTGAGCCGGCTCAATGATCTGGACGCCCGGCAGGTTCCTTGCGGAGAGACGGGAATTCTGATCATCACGGCCGATCACCAGCAGGACCGACTTGCGGTCGGTGAGGCGCTCGATGAATGCACGAGCGGACTTCGTCGACGGGGTCTGGCCCGGGACGAGATCCTCCACGATGTGGATGCGCTCGTTCTGCGCACGGTTGGTCAAAGCGCCGGCGAGGGCAGCCTTGATCATCTTCTTTGGGGTGCGCTGTGCGTAGGAACGCGGCTGCGGACCATGCACAATGCCACCACCGGTGTAGTGCGGAGCACGGATCGAACCCTGACGGGCGCGACCGGTGCCCTTCTGGCGGAACGGCTTCTTGCCGCCGCCGGAAACCATGCCGCGGGTCTTCGTTGCGTGGGTGCCCTGGCGCTTAGCAGCAAGCTGTGCATTCACAACCTGGTGCATGAGTGCCACGGATACCTCGCGGTCGAAGTACTCGGCCGGCAGGTCGACGGAACCCTTGGTAGCTCCGTCTGCGGTGTGGACGTCAAGCGTCAGCTTCGTCATGCGTGAGCACCGCCCTTCACTGCGGTCTTGACGGTAACAACGGAACCCTTTGCGCCAGGGATGGCGCCCTTGATCAGGATGAGGTTGTTGTCGCCGTCGATGCGTTGAATCTTCAGGTTCTGGGTGGTAACGCGGTTACCGCCCATGCGGCCAGCCATACGGGTGCCCTTGAACACGCGACCCGGGGTCGCGCAGGCGCCGATGGAACCCACACGACGGTGGGCAGCCTGGTTACCGTGGGAAGCACCCTGGCCGGCAAAGCCGTGGCGCTTCATGGCACCGGCGTAGCCGTGGCCCTTGGTGGTGCCTGCGACGTCGACGAAGGTGTCGCCTTCGAAGATCGTTGCATTGAACTCCTGGCCGAGCTCGTAGCCCGAGGTGTCGTCCATGCGGATCTCAGCAACGTAGCGACGCGGGTTGACGCCAGCCTTCTTGAAGTGGCCAGCCTGCGGCTTCTTAGCCTTACGGGGATCGATGTCGCCGTAAGCGATCTGGATGGCGGAGTAGCCATCGGTCTCAGGGGTACGGATCTGGGTGACAACGCACGGCCCAGCCTCGACGACGGTAACCGGGATAACGCGGTTCTCCTCGTCGAAGATCTGGGTCATGCCGAGCTTCTTGCCCAGAATGCCCTTGATCTGGTTGTCAGACATGTGTTAGTTCTCCACTACTTACGTTGGGGATTGCTCTACTGGATGTTCACGTCGACGCTGGCCGGCAGATCAATGCGCATAAGCGCGTCTACCGTCTTCGGCGTCGGGTCGAGAATGTCGATGAGGCGCTTGTGAGTGCGCATCTCGAAGTGCTCGCGAGAATCCTTGTACTTGTGGGGAGAACGAATCACGGCGTACACGTTCTTCTGGGTTGGCAACGGCACCGGGCCGACGACGCGGGCACCCGTACGGGTGACCGTCTCGACGATCTTCTTCGCGGATGCGTCGATCGCCTCGTGATCGTAGGCCTTCAGCCTGATGCGGATCTTCTGTCCCGCCACGCTTACCTCTTCCTCGCATCCCCACGTTCAACTCTCGCTTCGCTCGAAGTTGAACGAAGTGAAACGAGAGAGAAGCGGTGGGGTTTGTAGCTTCTAGTTTCTCTATAACGTTGTCCGGGCTGGGCCCTTGGCTCAACGCCAGTGTCTTTTCTGACTGTCATGACACATCCGGAAGTTGAGACCTGCGCAATAAACGCGCCGACGCTCAGTGCTTCCGCCAAGGCACGTTGTTGGCCGACACGTCATCGTCGACAAGCAATATGCCCGGGTATCAGACACGGAAGGGTGCGTGACCCTCGCGTACTGCCGCTGTTTATTTGCCATGGCCCCTTCACCGGTCTTCCGACTGGAAGGTGTCATGTTTGCCGAGCCACCGGCCGACTTCCGTCAACCCATGTCAAGGCAACCTGCGTATTAAAACACAAGGTTGCCACCAACGCAAGCCCGCTTGACGACGACAACCTGTGTACCCTTGTTCCCATACCGTGCGCGTCATCTATATAGGCGCACTCGGAACATGAACATCACAGTTGAAAGGACCGTCATGGCCGACCAGAACGCAAACAACGCTGCAAACAACACTGCAAAGAACACCCCAGCAACCGCCTCGACCGCAACCGAGACCGAGAAGCAGCGCCCGCGCAACGAAAACCTCGAAACCGAGCACGGCAGCACTGTTATCGACGACAACGTTGTTGGCAAGATCGCCGGCATCGCAGCACGCGAAGTCTCCGGCGTCCACAACCTCGGCGGCGGCGCAGCCCGCATGTGGGGCGCAGTCCGCGAGTCCCTGACCTCCTCCACCAACGTCCAGCAGGGCGTCAACGTGGCAGTCGAGGACGGCCACGCATCCGTCGCAGTTGCCATCATCGCCGAGTACGGTGTCGCCATCCACGAGCTTGCAAACGCCATTCGCGAAAACATCACCGTCGCCATCACCCGCATGACCGGCCTGATCGTCGACCGCGTCGATGTCACCGTCCACGACGTCAACCTGCCGGAGCAGGAGACCGCAGGTGAGAACTACGACGACGGCAACTACCAGGCAGTCAACCAGTCTGTAAACCAGCAGATCCAGTAATCATGGCCAACACCCCCGTTACCCGAGAGGTTGCGGAGGGCGTCCGCGACGCCACACTCGCCGTCAACGGAGTAGCAAAACTCTACGGCGGCCGACTCGGCGAAATCGCAACCTACTTGCCGCACCAACGCATCGAAGGCATCCGATCTGCCTCACGCAACGGCAAAGCAGGCCTCGAAGTCCACTTCACCTTCGACGTCGCCTCAGGACGCAACGTCCACGAGGTCGCCGAAGACGTACGCGCCGCAGCACTGAGCGCTTCGGACGCCGAGTTCGTGGACGTCATCGCCGGCGATGCGCAATAGCAGCAACACGGGCTACGCCCCCGCACCTCACACAACAACCCGAAACGTGGTTTAACAATGAATCTCTTTGCCAACAAGGCACTGACCGGCGTCATCATCGGCGTCATCGTTGCCTTCTTCGTCACATTCGGTGGCTGGGCCGGCCTACTCTGGCTGCTGCTGTTTACCATCCTCGGCGGCGTAGTAGGCGCCCAACTCGACGGCCGCCTCGACCTAGCCAGCATCATCGGCAACGGAACCGGCCGGAGCAATAGCTAATGGACACTTCCTTCTACCACGTCAGCGAACGCACCATCGAGCGCGTGGCGGAAGTGGCGGCCTCAACAGTGCCGGGATCCCGCAACATCGACGCGAAATTGGCGGGCCTGGCGGGCCGCAGCCTTCCGCGCATCGAGGCACACATCGACCGCACGACGGGCCTTGTCGCCATCGATGCCGAGATTGCCACGTCCTATCCCGCGCCCGTCGCGGCGATTACGGACGCTGTGCGCGCCACCATCATCGCCCACATCCGCACCCTCACAGGGATGGATGTCTCCCGCGTCAACGTCACCGTTGCCAACGTCGAATCGATCGAGGATGGTTCCCGTGTGACCTGGGACGATGTTGCGACCCACGATGCTTTCATCATCCCAGAGCCCATCCAGGTTTCTCCTACCGAGATCACGCACCCCGTGACCAACGAGCGCGAGGAACTGGCGCCGATCGAAGCGCGATCGCTTGTCGACGACATGCGTGCCGTCACCACACCAACTCCCCCAAGCGTGCGAACCCCGAAACCGCCCAAACCGGTCACCGTTTCTGGCGTTGACGTGCCCGAGCCACTCGAGCCGTTCGCCCCAGAGACGCCCATGCCCGTGGCTCTGCGCGCCCCGTCGCTGCCAGCGTTGCAGCCCCTCGCCCCGATCGCTGTCAAGGCGTTCGGGCACATGCGGCCGGTTGAGGTGCCGTGGCAGCGCCCGTTGCGCGATATCACCGTAGATAGGCAGCCGCTCAAGCCGGTGACAATCCAGCCCAGTGCGCGCCCAACAAGCCCGCGCGGCCCGGCTCCGAAGCCCGTGGTCATCCCACAGGCCCCACAGCCGAAGCCACTTCAGCAGATCACGATAGAACCGGTGGTGAAGTACTATGACCGAACCAACTAGCGCCCGCCCAGTCGGGCCACACCCCGGCGACGAACCGCTAGGCACCCCTGCATCGCGCTGGATCGCAGTCCTCATCAGCCTGCTCCTCATCGCTTTAGCGGGTGTCGGCGCGCGTGACCTCTGGTACTACACCTACGAGTCGGAATCACCCGAGCAGTCCTGGTTTGGTCGCGCGTTTGAGTTCCTCGGCTCGTTCACCACAGAGATCCCCGCCGTCATCATTGCGTGTCTGCTGGCCTTGGTCGGCCTTGTGCTCATCGTGGTTGCGCTCAAACCCCGCCCGCACCGGTTTGTCCGAGTGAACTCCCCGGTGTCTATCTGGACCCGTCCCGTCGATGTGGCACGAAAGTCCACCAACACGGTTCACAGCGACCTCGGTGGCGAGCAAGTACGCTCCAAGGCGACCCGCAAGTCGGTCAAGGTACAGGTTGTCGACGACGGCTCCGGCCCCGCAATGCAAGAACGCATCACGCGATCGCTCAACAGCGAGCTCAAGAGCCTCGCCGCGCCTCCTGCGGTGTCCGTGAAGGTGTTGCCTAAGGAAACGCCCCAGGCACAAGTCACCACCACGGCGCAGTCGACGCCCGAAGTGTCCGACGTCCGTCCCCCGGAGGTGCACCGATGACCAAAACATTGAGCTTCTTCAACCGTCTGGTCACGTTCCTGCTCGGCCTGTTGATGGTCGTTGTGGCCCTATTCCCCATTGCGGAGTACTGGGAAATCCCGTACTTGAGCGATTTCCTCCGCGACATCGACCGCAGCCGCGTGACGTACCTCGCCTACGAGGACTGGTATACCAAGGCGCTTATCGCCGCCGCTATTGTCCTGGCCGTGTTGGGATTGTGGATCTTGCTTGCAAATCTACGCTCCCGCGCGTTCTCCAACGGCAACATCGTGCCAGCCGATGCCGCGCACGGTGACACGGTAATCAACGTTCAGCGCGTCGCCGAGGCAGCCTGCAACACCATCCAGCGTCTCGACGAAGTCCAACGCGCCGACAGCCGCGTCGCTATGGTCGGCCAACGCCCGACCGTCACGTTCACCGTCACCGCGAACCCGAACTACCCGTTGGAAAGCGCCATCCGCGCTATCGAGGCCGCAGACGACGATTTCCGGCTCGCAAGCCACACCATGGACATCGATACCGTATGGAAGCTGCAATTCGATAGGATCTCCGCCTAAACGCGGCTTCGCGGCTGTCTAGGCTTCCTCCTGAACTTCCAGCGGCAACACCGCGGTAACTCGCCCCAGCACCACCGGCTCCCCGCCGGAGGCTGGGGCGATTGTCATGTCCGCCCCCGCCTCGCATTGAAGAATGCGTGCCCAGGCGAAGGTATCCACGTCAACATCACGACGCGCCTGTACCCAACGACGGATCCGGCTGCCGACCACAGCCCTTGCTCCATCTTCCAGCGCGACCAACCATCGGTTCCCTCCGACGCTATCTTGCAGCAATCCCGCCAGCGGACGACTCTCTCCCGGCGCAAAAAGCTTCAAATGACGGACAATCCCCAGCCGATGTTCCACCCCCTCCACATCAGTTAACACGAGCGGTAACCCCGGACCGGTACGTCGCATCGACGCATACCGCCACACCGACGGCATTCGCCCTGGGTGCGCCGCGCTTCGCACCACCACATTTCCGTCCACCAAGGAAACCTGCAGGTGCGGTTCGACGGTGGTGAAGGTAATGGGGGCGGAGGTGTTGTCGACAAGCGAAGGATGCTCCTGAGAGAGCTGCTGAAGAACTGCGAGCGCCTCTGCGTCAGTTGAGTCCCACCCCAGCCCACGATTGCCCAATACCCCAAATAATTGGCCGAGGCTCAAATCTGGTTGCCCCTCCCAAACCTCTTGAAGCGCGGCCAGAATCTTCGGGATACGTGTTGGGTCCTGCACGCCTCAGACCATAAACCACCCTCAGGGCATGCAAAAGGCCGCCCCTCCCAAACGGGAGAGGCGGC
>QWCJ01000107.1_pt1 | contig 15375 bp, 9 predicted proteins | sample 1972501 | NCBI WGS metagenome assembly QWCJ01 (sample SAMN09866711, study PRJNA288562) | Human vaginal metagenome isolate term2_vaginal, whole genome shotgun... | isolation source: vagina | host: Homo sapiens | place: USA: California
AAGGTTCCTCGTCTGGCTAACACGATTAAAAAACGTGTCTGCCAGACGAGGTGAAATATAAAGAAGTAGAGCCTTGACACAGTTGAAATTACACTACCAGACATCTTAGGATTTAAATAACTAACTAACACTACCTCTCATATCACCGTACATGCAGTTTGCTATACGGTGGTTTCTATTTTTGGTGACATTATAGATGTTACCCCATTAAAGCAGCATCCCCAGCCTTGTATAGATTGTCATTTGTTATTGCTCTATGCAGTTTGTTGCGGCAATAACACACAAAAGCAGCTAATAAGGGATGCTTACGCTTCATTATACACCATGCTTTATTTGGAAGAGATGATATTTGCTCGTTGCAACCCATAATTGTACTTGCGATCCACGGCGTACAATATGACGGTTGCCAAGATGGTTGCCGATCCAAAAGCGCAAAAGATTACTAAGCCGGTGGTATAAGAAGGGTCTGCGTCGTTCACCTTGCCAATGAGCATAGGAACCAACGCAAGTCCAATGTTTTGAATATAATAGATGATGGAGTAGGCTGACCCGAGATATTTGATAGGTATGATCTTGGGAACACTTGGCCATAGCGCACTTGGTACAAGCGAGAAAGATATACCGATAAGAATCATGGCGACAATGGCGAACCACGTGTCGTGAATCATAGGCAGGGCGAGAACTATATGGCATAGCGTAAGAATGGAACAGCCTACAAATATGAGCGTAATGCCCTTACCCCAACGGTCATACAAGGCACCAAAAAGGGGAGTAAGAACAATGGTGCCATAAGGGATAACAGCCACGATCCAGCCTGCAGTGGTCTCAGTGACGCCATATTTATTGACCATCAGGTCGGTGGCGAATTTCATGAATGGGCGCAAAGAGCTGTAAAAGAACACGCACACCAATGCGATAAGCCAAAACCCTGGGTTTCGCAGCACTTGTGAAATGTCTCGTAGGTGAAACCCGTCGTCAAGATTTTGGAGGCCGTCAGATTTTTTGTGATGGATAGCAGAGAGCTTGCGGTTCAGATCTCTGTGCATGAAACAGTAGGCGATGAATAGTGCCAGCGCGATGGCGAGGATGATAGCCCCGACAAGAATGGGCATGGACAAGCCCCATGCTTGGGCTATCATTGGACTGAAACTTAATGCCGATGCAGTGCCAAGGCGTGCCATTGCCATCTGTATGCCCATGGCGGAGGCCAACTCATAACCTGTGAACCATTGGGTTATGATTTTCGAAACCGTGATGCCTGTGATGTCGCACCCCACGCCGAAGAGCGCGAAGCCAATGGAGGCAACAATAACTTGTAGCTTAATTTGCTCAGGGATAAGACCGAACAAAGTGAAAGTGGCGCTCACGGTAATGTCTGGAGAGACATGGCTGATTGCGTAATAGTTGATGGTGGCGCCTAAAAACATAGCGCCCGTGGCAAGTAAGCCTGTAAATATTACGCCACACTTGTCAAGGATTACGCCACCTATGAAAAGCATGAACAGAAACACATTGAAAAAGGAGTAGCTGCCTGCGTAAAATCCATATTCAGCTTGCGACCAACCCATGCCGCCTTCAGAGGCTGGCAATCGTAAAGAAGTGGAGATGGGAGAGATAATATCCCAAAACACATAGCCTGCCATCATCACGGTAGCCACGAGAAAAAGCGCAAGCCATCGTTTGGTTTTGGAGGCTGATGGTAGGGTTGGAATAGCCGTTCTTGTCTTGTTCATGTCATGATAGTTAATGTATCTATCACGCGATACGGTTTTTGCGGTATCCTTGGAAGAATAGAAAAAGACCATGTCGCCAATGTGTGTTTCAACATATTTAGGTTGGCGACATGGTCTTTTGTAATATTAGGCTTGGATATTGGGCTTCTCGAGTCCTAACCCTTTCTTCTTATCTACCGCTTTAAGTATAAGCCCAATAATGAGGGCTGCTACTCCGAGCCCGGCCAACATGACAAGCGGAGCGGTGTAATCAAATTGGGTGGCGTCTTTGACACCGGGGTTGGTCTTGTCAAGCACCTTGCCTATCAGAAGTGGGAAAAGCCATAAACCTATGTTTTGTATCCAGAAAATCAGTGCGTATGCGGAACCGATAATCTTTGCGTCTACAAGTTTTGGCACGCTGGGCCACAGTGAGGCAGGCACCAATGAGAACGATGCTCCAAGCACAAGAATGGTAAGATAGGCTATGACGACACCGCCCACTTGGTTACCTTTGAACTCTGGCAATATGAAAGCGAACGTGAGATGACATGCGATGAGCAGCACAGAGCCGAGCACGAGCATGGAGGCTGCTTTGCCCTTGTGGTCCACATAGCTGCCCAGAATGGGCGTTATGCCAACGGCAAGCAAAGGGAACACGGCGAAAATGGATTCTGCCGACTGGCGCATATAGCCCATGTAGCAATATATAATCAGCGAAATGACAGATAGACAAAGCATCATGTATTTTACGCTTTTGTTTTTCATGAAGTTGAACATGAATGCCGTGATCGCCACAATGAGCATTATAACATATTGCACAAAAGTGACAGTCGATGACGCCCAGAACGAATCGGAGGGAACCTCCGTGAACGTAAGGTTGCATTGCAACATGTTAACTGCGTATTTTTGGAATGGGAAAATAGCAGAATAGTATAGCACGCAGAGCATAGATACGAGCCAAAAGCCTGTGCTGGTGAGTATTTGGCCAAGGTCGCTGATTTTGAATGGGTCGTCTTTTTCTTCAGCCTCACCGGTTTGTTCGTCAAGCTTTTTGTCCATGAAGAAATACACGACAAACATCATCAAGGCAATACAGAGCAAGACAACGCCAAATGCCACAGAGCGAGATACGTCCACTTGGTCACCAAATTTGGCAAAGAAGGGTGAGAAAATCATACAGGTGGCTACACCAAGGCGTGCCAATGCCATCTCTGATCCCATGGCCAACGCCATCTCTCGTCCCTTAAACCATTTCACGATACCACGCGAAACGGTGATGCCGGCCATCTCGGTGCCACAGCCAAAAATCATGAAACCACATGCGGCTACCTTCGCAGAGGCTGGCATGCCCTCATAAAAAGGAGACACGCCAAGCTGCTCGAATACAGGAATATGGTTTAGATTGTTTGTGAACCATGTCTCAAGACCACTCCCCATGAAGCTTTCGCTAATGGCATAGTATTTAATTAGCGCTCCTATGAGCATCACGCTACCCGATAGCACGGCCGTAAAGCGCACGCCCATCTTGTCGAGAATGATGCCTGCGAAGATGAGAAAGAACACAAACACATTTAAGAATGTTTCGGAACCTTGCATTGTCCCAAAGGCTGTCGAATCCCAATTGCGCTCCGTGAGCATCAAATCTTTGATGGGAGACAATATGTCTACAAAGATATAAGCGCAAAACATGGCGAGCGCCAAAAGCAGGAGCGCTGTCCATCTAATGGCCGCGGAGTCCCTAAGGGTGTGTTGAACTTGGTTTGTCATAATATGTTTATAATGTATTTTTTTTTTAATTTAGATCATCTACACAATATTTTGATAGCTTCTTTAAGACTTGTTCGTTAATTTTTAAGCCAACGGTCCAGCCAGTTAAAGAACGTGCGCTGCCACAGCACACCATTTTGAGGCTTCAACACCCAGTGGTTCTCGTCTGGGAAAATGAGCAGTTGAGCAGGTATGCCACGCATGCGAGCCGCATTAAATGCACCGAAACCTTGGTTGGCATTGATGCGATAATCTTTTTCGCCATGTATGCAAAGGATGGGCGTGTCCCACTTGTCAACAAAGCGATGCGGACTGTTGGCATAAGTTTTCTTGGCCGCTTGGGTTTGATCCTTGTTCCAATAGGCGTCGTCATATTCCCAATTGGAGAACCAAGCCTCCTCCGTGTCGGTATACATGGACTCAAGGTTGAAAGCGCCATCGTGTGAGATGAAACATTTGAAACGTTTGTCATGATGTCCGGCTAAGTAATAAACAGAGAAACCTCCGAATGAGGCGCCAACTGCACCCAGCCTGTTTTTGTCCACATAGGGCAAGTTGTTGGCCGCGTCGTCAATGGCCGATAGATAGTCGTCCATGCACTGGCCAGTCCAATCCTGGCTCACCGCCTCGTTCCATTCACTACCAAAACCAGGAAGCCCTCGGCGGTTGGGGGCCACCACCACATAGCCTTGTGCTGCCATGATAGACATGTTCCAACGATAACTCCAGAACTGGCTCACGGGGCTTTGCGGGCCTCCCTCACAGAAAAGAAGAGCGGGATATTTTTTGTTAGCGTCAAAATGTGGTGGCAATACTATCCATACCAATTCCTCTTTGCCATCGGTGGTCTTAACCCAGCGTTGTTTCACAGACGCGGGGGCAAGCTGGTCAAGAATATGTTTGTTCTCGGCGGTAATGGCTATGACATTGGATGCCTTTTCTTTCTTGCTTGGAGTGAGCACGTATAGGTCGTCTGGTGCCAAGTAAGAATGTCTTGAGACAAGTAGTTGGTTGGTATTTCCCAACATTTGCACAGAGCCGTAGTCATGCCATCCATCTGTTAGTTGTTTAACTTGCCCACTCAAATTTGTTTGGTAAACCATCTCCACGCCATGCCAAACGCCAATGAAGTAGAGTGTTTTGGAGTTGGGATGCCAGCAATAATCATCCACGTTTGAGTCGAAACGCTCGGTCACGTATTGCTTTTGACCAGTTTTCAAGTTATATACACAGAGTCTGTTCCGATCGCTCTCGTAGCCGTCGCGCGCCATGCTTTGCCATGCGATATACTGGCCATCAGGAGAAAACTTTGGGTTCACGTCGTAACCCACGTTCATGTCGCCTGTTTGGTGGTTTACGGTTTGGTCTCGCATGCTCTTGGTGGGGTCCACGTGTGGGGCTTTGTAATCCTTGGGTTTGCAGATATTCCAGCTTTGTCGTGTCTCTATGTTATAGAGGTAGATGTCAGCGTCGGTGGATATGGCGTAGTCTACGCCGGTTTTTTTCCTGCAGGTGTAGGCCACGAGCTTGGAGTCTTTGCTCCAATCCAACTGCTCAATACCGCCAAAGGGAGCCAAGGGGCACTCGTATGGCTCGCCATTCAAGATGTCCACACCGTCAGAGATGTTGTCGCCTTTGACATCTGCCACGAAGGGATGTGCGATGGTTTCCACGTAATGATCCCAATGGCGATAGTTCAAGTCTGTGACCAATCGTCCGCTCGCCTTGGGCAAGTCGGATGGATTTTGCTGAATACTTCCATGATATGGCAGACTCTTGATTAAGATGACGCGCTGGCCGTTAGGCGAGAATTTGAATCCCTCTATGTCAATTTTAGAGTTGGTGAGCTGCACGCGATTTGTGCCATCGGGGTTCATTTTCCATATTTGGCCATCGCGTAGAAAAGCTATTTTTTTGCCATTCTCTATCCATGCGGCGTCTGTTTCGTTTTTGGCGTCGGTCGTTAGTTGTGTTGGAGCAATGATGTTTTTGCTCGGTTTGGCCGACTGTACGAAAAGCATGGTGTGGCTTTTGTTTGCCTTGACACTGTAGTAGCTTACTTGGTAAACCACTTGCGATCCGTCTGGCGACGCTTGTGCGCCTCCAATACGCCCCATGGCCCATAGTGCCTCGGGCGTCATGAGGTCGCTTTTGAGGGTAATGTTGTTTTTCTGAATCATGTCTTGCGCGTTAGCATGTGGCTGCTCCATGAGCAGGATGCCTAATGTCAGAGCTAAAAGTTTTTTCATATTTGTTTACGGTTAATAGGATTGCTTAAGAAAATCATTCGTTAAGAAGGGTGTTTCTATTGTAAATACATAAAAGACAAAGCCTATAGGCCCTTTCGCTACCATGTGGAAATAGCCTATAAGCTTTTTGGATTTTTATTTCAATCCTTTCTTTTTACGATTGAGTTGGTCTTGCTTTTCCCTTTGCGCTTCTATTTGTTGTCGTTGCATTTGTTGAAGCGCTTGCATGCGAGCCATCATACCTTTCATTTTTTGTGGGTTGCTCTGGTTGTCCTTGTAACGCGATTCGAGTATGGCGAGGAGCTTCTCGTCATTGGTCGTTTTGCGCAAAATAAACATGATTGCCGCCGAGAGGATGAGCGAAACAAAGTAGTAGAAGTTCAATCCTGACGAGTAATCATTGAATATAAAGAAGAACATCAGCGGCATGAGGAACATCATCCATTGCATCACTTTCATTTGCTCGGCTTGCTGTCCAACCATTTGGTCTTTCTGCATTTGCATGGTAAACCAGCTGTAGATGAGTTGGGCGGCGCAGAAAAGTATACAGGTGAGCGACAGATGATCGCCTATGAGCCACAAGTTGGAATTCCATTGGAACACTGGGTCGTAGGTGGACAGGTCTTTCATCCACAAGAAACTCTGTCCGCGCAGTTGTATGGCGTTGGGCACAAAGTTGAACATGGCGATCCAAATGGGCATCTGTATCAACATGGGTAGGCATCCAGACAGTGGCGACACGCCATATTTGGCATATTCGGCCATCATGGCTTGCTGTTTCTGCATTTGGTCTTCAGGCTTGTTATACTGCTTGGTGGCCTCGTCAAGTTTGGGTTTGAGCACACGCATTTTGGCCGAACTCATGTAGCTTTTTTTCACCATGGGGTAGGTGATGGCCTTTAATAACAGCGTGATTAGTATCAACACGATACCCATTGGGAACCATTTGCTAAGCCAATCGAACACGTAGATGGTGAACCATCTGTTGATGATGCGAAACAAAGGCCAGCCTAAATACACAAGCCGCTCCATCTGAAGGTCTTTGCCAAAAGCACTCTCCTTTTCTACGTTTTTGAGCAGTCGGAAGTCGTTTGGGCCATAGTAGAACTCAAAATTTGTTGGTTTTTTGCCCGTTGGATCGAGGAAAGCCTTCATCTTAGCCTCGTATTGCTTGAGATACCCACTTCCTTTCTTTTGAGGAATGGATGTCATTTGCGTGTTCTCGCCAAAGTCCTTTTCTGCTATCATAACAGCTGAGAAGAACTGGTTTTTAAAGGCTACCCAGTCTATATTTTTCTCAATTTCCTCGTCTTTCTTTTCTTTATTCTCGTTCAGATAGTCTGTACCGCCGTCAGTCTCATGATAGGTGAGGGTGGCATATCGGTTTTCAAAGGTGAAGCCTTTTTCTTGTTGTCTCACCTTGTCTTGCCAATTGATGGCCATCGTATTGCTGTTTGGCGCGAAGAGCCCAGCCATGCCAATGACCTTGAAACTCATCTTAAGCAGGTAATTATGTCCTAATTTGTATTGTAGGCATATGCTCTTGTCTTCTGCGGCCTTTGCGGTGAAAGTAACAGTGGTATCGGTTATCTCCGAGGGTTGGAAATATAGGTCAGCCGTTGAGATATTAGCTTCTTTGGCCACCAATGTGTAACTCAGGTTTTGGTCATCGCCTTGGAAAAGTGTCACACTGTTGGTTTCCTTGATATTGTCTTTGTAATTCTTGACGACAGCTTTTTTTACCTGAGCTCCTTTTGATGATAATGTAAGCTCCAACTTGTCATTTTTCAGCACCACATCTTGCGCTTGGCCTGTCATCGCTGTATGGAACAAGGCGGTAGTGTCTTGCAAGATTTGCTGTTTGGCAGTCTGCTGGCGTTTAAAGGCGGTAGTTTTTGCTTCTTTTTCTGCTTTAGCTCTACTCGACTGTTCTATAGAGTCTTTTACAAATTTGGCTCTTTGTTCCTCTTTAGAGGGTTGTGAGTACCAACTAAATCCGATGAGAACGGCTGCAATAAGAACAAATCCTATGATTGTATTTTTATCCATTGATATTATTGTGGGTCTCTAACAAGTGAATATGTCGTCTATAATTAAAATTATGTGCTGTCGTAAGGCTTTAAAAAGGTTTTGTTTAATTTGGCACCGTTTTTATTTAATTAAGACACATCAACCTGTTAATCTTTAGTTAAATTATTTTTTTTTGTTTTCAATTGCTGCTTTGATAAAGTCTACAAAGAGGGGGTGAGGCTTTAGTACAGTGCTTTGGTATTCTGGGTGAAACTGCGTACCGATATACCATTTTAGTCCAGGTATCTCAACAATTTCAATGAGGTCGCTCTCTGGATTTCGTCCCACGCACATCATACCGTTGCGCTCGTATTCTTGTAAATAGTCGTTGTTAAACTCGTAACGGTGACGATGTCGTTCCTGAATGTGTTCTTGGTTGTAGATGTTAAAAACGCGAGAATTTTGCCTTAGCACACATTCGTACGCACCCAATCTCATGGTTCCACCCATGTTGGTGATATTTTTTTGTTCCTCCATAATGTCAATCACATTATGCGGTGTCTTTTCATCAAATTCGCGCGAGTTAGCATCGGAATACCCTAAAATGTTGCGCGCAAATTCTATCACCATCATTTGCATGCCTAAACAGATTCCAAATGTGGGAATGTTATGTGTGCGTGTGTAGTGCGCCGCAATGATTTTTCCTTCAATTCCACGTTGGCCAAATCCTGGGCAAATTACAATGCCGTCTTGTCCTGCGAGCTTTTCGGCAACGTTTTCTTCCGTGATGTATTCCGAATTGATAAAGGTGATAACCGTTTTGTGGTCGTTATAGGTTCCTGCTTGAGACAGGCTCTCGCGAATACTCTTATACGCATCTTGCAAATCATATTTCCCAACGAGCCCTATTTTTACCACTTCTTTGGCTTTTTTCTGGCGTTCCAAGAACTCGCGCCATGGTCCGAGTGTTGGTGTTTCGCCCACAGGCTCTCCCACCTTTTTTAATATAGCCACGTCCAAGCCTTGTTTTTGCATGTTGATGGGCACCTCATAGATGCTGGGCATGTCCTCGCTTTGGATGATGCTGTCTATGTCAACGTTGCAGAAAGCGGCCACTTTCTTGCGCAAAGAGTCTGACAAATGTTTTTCCGTGCGCAGCACCAAGATATCTGGTTGGATGCCCACGCTTTGCAATTCTTTTACAGAATGTTGGGTTGGTTTGGTTTTCAATTCCCCAGCTGCGTGTAGATATGGCACGTAGGTGAGGTGCAAGTTTACAGCGTTTTTGCCCAGTTCCCATTTCAATTGCCTGATGGCTTCCATGAATGGAGCGCTCTCAATGTCGCCAATGGTGCCACCAATTTCCGTGATGACAAAGTCGTAATGGTATTTCTTGCCGAGCATTTTCACGTTTCGTTTTATCTCGTCCGTGATGTGCGGCACCACTTGTATGGTTTTTCCGAGATAGTCTCCACGACGCTCCTTGTCTATTACCGATTTGTATATCCTGCCCGTAGTCAGCGAGTTTGCCTTGGTGGTTTGGATGCCGGTAAAACGTTCATAGTGTCCCAAATCCAAGTCAGTCTCCATGCCGTCCACGGTGACATAGCATTCGCCGTGCTCGTATGGGTTGAGGGTGCCAGGGTCAATGTTGATGTATGGGTCAAATTTTTGGATAGTAATGTTATAGCCCCTTGCTTGTAAGAGCTTCCCTATGGACGACGAAATAATTCCTTTGCCAAGTGAAGAAACCACGCCTCCAGTGACGAATATATATTTTGTTTCTACCACAATCTTATGCGTTAAATTGGTTATTGATAATTTGTTGCAAAGGTAATGTATTTTTGTGAGACGAACAACAAATCAAATTGAAACTTTGGCTATCTATTTTTCATGATGTGATATAGAGACAAAATTTAAAAAATACCATTATATGTTATCTTATACGAGATATGAATTACGTCGTGTCACCTTCGGGATTAGTTTTCGGTGTAAAATGTTAGTTTGCCCGGTTGTGTGCTCGTTATATTTTCTTTCTCACTTAACGTTTTGATCTCGAAAATAAGCCAAGGCCCAGATGGGGCTATTTTTATGAAGTTGCCTGTGTTGTATGCTAAAATGAGTGCTTTTGGCAAACTTCTTCTTGTGTCACACAATGTGATATGTTCCGCGCGTAACCGCATGGCGTGAACGCATGTCAAGGTTATATTCGTGACAATTGTCTTCTTAATTTGATAGTTGCAATGATAAAAAAATATGGAGGAGAATAGTTAAATAAAAAACGTCAATGAGACAATATTTCGTATAATAATTACTAACTTTGCAATCACAAGACGCTATTTGTTTTGATTTTTTTGTTTTAAAAAAACATTCGTTGATGAATAATTATCGTTTAAAATACTTTTTTGTATCAATTTTTTTAATAGTAAGCATGTGTTCATGGGCACAGGTTCGTTATCAGAACGCTCGCCATGCGTTTAAGAGCAATAGCATGTCTAATGCCTATCAAGACTCTTTGAAAAACTTTGGTGATTCGTTATATAGACCTGATGTAAAGACCGTATCGTCCCTGACCAAGCAGGATATGGCTTTCTTGTTTCTACCATTGACTTTTTATAAGAATATCACACATCATGCTTTCGTCATTGACGAGACACTTTCGCCTATAGACGCCCAGCTGCTGAGAATTTACCTTCGGCGGCCTGACATGGTAAAAAGCACCCAAAGCGAGTTGGAAAGGGTGGGGCCTACATTAGCGCCAACCACTGTTACCAAGGATCCTACGGTCTCGGTGCAACAGCCTTCGGCTAAGGAGCCTGAGACTTTACCCGTGGACGTGGTGGTGTTGAAACCAAATTTTTGGACATTGGCGGGCGATTACTACCTGCAATTCTTTCAAAACTACATTTCTTCTAATTGGTATAAAGGCGGTGAGAGCAACTATTCGATGGAGAGTGCCCTCACGTTGGAGGCCAACTATAATAATAAACAGCGGTTCAAATGGGATAATAAATTGGAGCTAAAACTTGGCTTCCAAACGTCTAAGAGCGACTCTTTGCACAAGCTGAGAACCTCAAACGATCTGTTGCGATACACCAGTAAATTAGGCCTTCAGGCTACCAGAGGTTGGTACTATACCTTGCAACTCATCGCAAACACGCAGTTTATGAGAAACTACAAGTCCAATCAACGACAGGTGTTGTCAGACTTTGCGTCACCATTGAATGTCAACGTGTCTTTCGGTATGGACTACACGGTCAATTGGTTTAAAGGTAAACTTAAGGGAAGCGCGCACTTGGCTCCCTTGGCTTACAACTTAAAATATGTAGATCGCTTGGCTTTGGGAGGTCGATATGGTCTTAAAGAGGGCAAGCGTACGCTTCACGATTTCGGTTCGCAGTTCACGGTCGATTTGAAATGGCGTTTCTCGGATAATATAACATGGCTAACCCGGCTCTATGGATACACCACTTACAAGCGTGCGGAGCTTGAGTGGGAAAACACTTTCACGTTCCAATTTAACAAATATATATCTTCTAAGCTGTTTGTATACCCACGCTTTGACGATGGCCGCAAACGCGATGATATTTACGGTTATTGGCAATTGAAGGAGTATATTTCTTTAGGATTTTCTTACGATTTCTAACTGTTATTATGAGACGCCAGCACTATTAGCATGGCTCTATGTTTAGCATGCCCTATGTTTGTCAACTTGCTTGGCGTGCATTTTTGTGATTATTGGTGTTATTTTTGTACGAAAAAATGCGCTTTATAATGAGCTTTCATGTCAAAATAATATCATAATACAATGTGCATATTACATGGTTTTTTAGGTAAAAAAAACTTCTTTTTGCCCCAGAAAGATCCAACTGCGATGCTTGTGCCGTGGGGAGTTTGTGCGAATAGGGCTTAATCGCATTGCCTTTAAGCCTTTAACACATGATGAAAGGATATTATTCGAAGCCCGAACAAGCACTAATCACGACATGATTAAGGCCTAAAGACGATGGTAAAAATGTTTTTCTGATTTAAAACAAATCTCTTAAAACTGTAAAAGGGTGATTTGTAGACATTTATTGAATACCCTTTATTTTTTAATTTGAGGGGGGATGGTTTGGCTTTTTCGAAAATTAACGAGTTCTCAGTAGTTTTTTGTCTGTTATTTTCAATATGGTTAAGGTTTTGTTAGTTAAGAATATTCTTTTATAAAATAATTTTTTTGTGGGAGATCAAACGTAGAGAGGGCAGCAAGATAGAAAGGAGTGTCTATATGAAGAATACGATCTTATAATCTCCATTTATAGACAAAAGGCACCAAATGGCTATGTCAAATTTTCAGGAAAACCTGCTGTTTAGAATTCAAGCAGTATTTTGGCATTGAGCTGTCTGCCTGTCAAGAAGTTGGGAACGGCATATTGTTGGTTTGCCACATCGGTCACCCAGTAATATGAGTTTACGTTGTTGATGCCAAACAAATTTAAGCAGTCCAATCCCAACCAGATGTTTCTAAAAATGCTTTTATGTGAGATGTTTTGACGGTCAAGCAGTTTGTAACTCATACCTATGTCCGCTCGCTTGTATGCTGGAGCTCGGAAAGTGTTGCGCTCAAGTGCCCTGTGTGGCGCGGAGAAAGGTAGGCCATCGGCCAATGCCAATTTAAGGCTCATTTTCCAACGTTTTGTTCCGGGGAAGAAATCGGTAAAAAAGAGATTGACAGCATATCTTTGGTCTGTGGGAAGGGGAATGGACATACCGTTTAGTTTCATCTTGGTGTCCATCAAGGAGAGCGTCAGCCACGAGTCGCTGCCAGGCACAAACTCGCCGAAGAGCTTAAGATCGACACCCGCCGCATGGCCCGAGGCCATGTTGTTGCCTTCGTAAACCACTTTGACATTATTGATAGAGTAGGGTACAAGATGGTCCAAAAGTTTGTAATAAGCCTCTGCCGTGAATTTGAAAGGGCGGTTAAACAAGGTGAACCGATAATCCATGCCAGCGATGAAGTGTATGGATCGCTGGCTTTTAATTTTTTTGTTGAGGGCGGCTAATGTTATGCCGTTCACCGTGGATGTGTCGCGAAGCTCTTTGAAGAAAGGTGCTTGATAGTATAAGCCTGTGGCAAAACGTAGTGTGATGTTATGGCTAAAGGGAGGAATGATGCCTAACGATAGTCTCGGTGAAAGCGTGGATTCGCCATTGAAGCTCCATTTGGCAAAGCGAAGCCCATAATTTAACGTGAAAAGAGTGTGTCCACCTGATGATCTGAAGCGCCATGTATCTTGCGCGTAAGCCTCTACGCGCTTGGCGTCAAGTTTGTTTTTCGCGCGCAGAGAGTAGATCATATACAAGTCTTTACCTGTATGTGGTATGCTGTATCCAGCCGAATCGCGCATTTCGTACTCATTGGAAAATTCCTCGATATGCTCTTTTTTATATGTCAGCGCCCACTCCGTGCGGTGGTGTTTAGTGGTGTGTTTGAGCATGAGTTTGATGCTTCCTACTCGAGCTTTGAGGTAGTTGCGGGCATGCTCAAAATATGTACCCACTCCGAGATTTTCGGATGTTCCTGTCTCTGTGAGCCAATATTGTCCTTGAATGTCATAGCGTTCAGACTCAGAGGTGGAGAAAGCTGAGCCCAAAAGCGACACAGAAGTGGAATCGCCCAAATGTCTTGTTAAGCTGAGCGTGCCAAAATAGGTGCGGAAAATGTCTTTCTCCTTGCCGTCAAAATAGACTTTAAAAGCGTGGACACTTTTCAATGTGCCAAACTTTGTCTCGCGATCTGATGGCTGAAAGTTGAAATGATTGGCGGAAATGTTGCCGATAAGGTCCATGCTCCATCGCTTGTTGGGCTTGAAACTAAGATAGGTTTGGTAATCTAAAAAATTGGGATTGTACTCGCCCTTGGTGTCTAACGAGCCCAAGAGGTATTTTGTAGTTTTGTATCTCAGGCCGTGTGCCCATGCGAATTTCTTGTTCGAAAATCCTATGTAGGCATTGCCTCCAAGGAGCGAAGCCATAACGTTGGCCTCGAATTTCTTTGGACGACGGTAGGTGATGTCAAGCGCGGACGACATTTTGTCGCCGTATTTGGCCTCAAAACCACCAGTCGAAAAGCCTATGCGCTCTACCATGTCGGGATTGATGACGGATAGCCCTTCTTGCTGTCCACCACGCACGAGAAACGGACGGAATACCTCGACATTATTTATATATACGAAATTCTCGTCAAAACTGCCGCCTCGGACATTGTATTGCGATGATAACTCTGAGTGGGTTGACACGCCAGCCTGGCTCTGAATGAGCTCTTCCACGGCGTTGCCTGTGGTGGATGGTGTGGTTTTTAGTTGGTCTGTTTTAAGATCTTGTGTTTGTCCTGACTGTATTTTCTGCCTGACAACATTTACCTCACCAATATGCTCTACATTCTCATAGAGTGTCACTTGTAGGGTTTGCACGCCTTTCGGCCTTGTCAATATTCTCGTTTTCGTTTTGTAACCTAACATTGCAAAGCGAACGATTACGGTGTCGGCAGAATGAAGCGTCATGCGAAATTCGCCCTTAAGAGAGGTCACGGTAACCTTGCCTTGTGTGGGGCACGACACAGTGGCAAGCTCAATGGGATTATTGTTTGGGTCACTCACTCGTCCTCTAAGGGTAAAACTTTGGGCCGTGGCTAACATGGCCATGGCTATGAATATTGCCAAAAGAAGGGTTCGATGCTTCATAATGATACAATAACGACGTTTTTTTACGATTATTGCTTCATGGCAAAAGATAATCCACGTGGTGGATCGCCGTCATTCTTGATAGTACCAAGCGATAATCTTGTTAATGAAACTGATGGAAAAACGGAACCATCTGTAGTTGGATACGGGCTTGCCGCCGAAACGAAGAATAAAATCGCGAAGCGGGCTTTGGGGATAAGGCAAGCCTACGTCAAGGAAGTAGAAATGGGCATAATTATTCTCCCAAGCATAATTGATGGCTTGCCAAATGGTTATCATGTTGGGATGGAGGTAAGCGTAGCGTTTCCGTTTGGACGCAAGGTACCACAAGAAGGCTTTGCCCTCAGAGTAAGCGCAAACACATCCACCAATGATTTTGCCTTTGTATAAGGTGACAAAGAGGCGTGCGTTGTCAGATTTGAAAAATTCGACAAACTGCTTTTCAGGCGGGATAAGGCGTCGTGGTTTGAAGCGATAGAAATCGTGTATGAGTTTGTGGAGGCGTCTCGCTTCGTCCACATTTGCCGCCTCGCGCGTGGTTACGCCCATAGTGTATGCGTGATTGATGCGCACTAAGGCTTTCTTGCTGATACGTTCTATAGGTGTTTTTGAGTGCAGCGAGTTGTGCACTTCTTGCCATCTGACGGGAAAGTAAGTGTTTTGACGAAAATAGCGGTAACCAAACATCTTACGTGAAAGATGGCTGAACTCTATGTAGAAACACAGTTTTCGACGCAATTTGCGGGTGAGCGCTCTTAGCAACACGCCAAAAACCTCCTCCTGATCGACATCGTCCGCATATTCTCCTTCTCCAAAGACGCGTCCTTGGGTGTATAACATGGGAGGCAACAAAGAACCTCGCCGCCTGATAATGGCCAAAACGTGCCCCACAACTTGACCTTTGGC
>QWCJ01001188.1_pt1 | contig 15368 bp, 13 predicted proteins | sample 1972501 | NCBI WGS metagenome assembly QWCJ01 (sample SAMN09866711, study PRJNA288562) | Human vaginal metagenome isolate term2_vaginal, whole genome shotgun... | isolation source: vagina | host: Homo sapiens | place: USA: California
CAGTTCATAGCCGGGGCGGGTAACACCCACGAAGTGCGCCAGGTCGAAGATCTTCTCCCAATCCCGCCAGGTCACGATCTTCTGCAGTGCGTCGGCGCCGGTGATAAAGAATAGCTCGGCTTCGGGGTATTGGGCGCGGATGTCTGCCAAAGTGTCCACGGTGTACGTATCCCCACCGCGGTCAATATCTACCCGAGAAACCAGGAAGCGGGGGTTCGAGGCCGTTGCTACGACCGTCATCAGGTAGCGGTCCTCCGCCGCAGAAACCTGCTTGTGCTTTTTCTGCCATGGCTGGCCGGTGGGCACGTAGATCACCACATCCAGGTCGAACAGGTCCGCGACCTCACTGCCGGCCACCAGGTGCCCGTTGTGGATGGGGTCGAACGTGCCGCCCATGATGCCGACCCGGGTGGGCTGTGTGGTGGTCTGCTGCACTGTTGATTCTGCCTTCTCTTCTTCCGGGCCGCGCTTCCGGCCGCCTGGGGCTTTATGTTTCCCGCCGGAAGATTCTAGTCTTAAGAGGTGCGGGCGTACGATCGCCCAAATTATAGGTGAAACAGCAGGGAGTGTCCGATCTAGCGATGAGTACGAACGCTTGGGTCCCAAACCAGCACGGTGCATGGGCAATGCTCATTTTGCCGATCGCCACGGGGCTAATCACAGCCACTGTTATCGCTCCGTCCTACGGCAATCCGGTGCAGTGGTTGGCGCTGACTTTCATGCCTCTGGCCTGGATCTTCGGCTACTTCACGTTCTTTGCCTTCGGCCTGTGGTTCAAAACCCGCGCCCCTGCCCGCCGTCGCGCTTACCTCTGGCCCACGCTGACGTACGGTGCCCTCACAGCCATTTTCACCGTGATTGTGTTGTATCTGCAGCCGCGATTGCTGTGGTGGTGCGTGCCGTTTGTGCCGCTGATCGCGGTGGCTCTGATGGAGGTCTTCAGGAGGCGCCCCCGCAGCCTCATCTCCGGTATCTCCACCACGGTGGCCAGCGCCCTCATGTACATCGTCGCGGTCTCGGCCAGCGGTTTCTCCGTCCTGCCGTGGTTCTTCAGCGAGGCGCCCGTCGCCATATGGGTAACCACGCTGGTCATCGGCTTGTATTTCACGGGCACGATTTTCTACGTGAAGACCATCATCCGCGAGAGGGATAATGCACCCTTCGAGCGGGTCTCCCTGCGCTATCACCGCATCGCTTTGTTGGTCACGCTCATCACCTCGGTCACGGCCGCTATCGACGGTGGTTACACCGCCAGCGGCCCGCTGATGATCCTGGTAATGGCCGCCGCTGCCCTGCGCGCCAAGCTGATCCCACCGATCGCCAAGGCTAACCCACGCGAGTGGACGCCCAAGAAGGTCGGCATGTGGGAGATACCGATGTGTCTGGTCCTGGCGCTCGGCGCGAGCCTTACGCTGGTGGTGTAGCTGTTCTTTCTTTATGACGCCCACTTCTCAACTGACAAAGTGAGCGCCACCGCCACACTTAGGGGCGAACCTGGCCTTCGCCGTTGATAACCCACTTGGTGCTCGTCAGCTCCGGCAACCCCATCGGGCCGCGGGCGTGCAGCTTCTGCGTGGAGATGCCGATCTCCGCGCCGAAGCCGAACATCTCTCCGTCCGTCCAGGCGGTGGAGGTGTTGATGGAGACAGCGGCTGCGTCAACGTACTGCTCGAAGTAGCTGGTGGTCTTGTAGTCGCGGGCGGCGATGCCCTCAGTGTGGCTGGTGCCGTAACGGTTGATGTGAGCTACAGCTTCCTCCACGCCGTCGACAATGGCCACTGCAATGTCAAAGCTCAGGTACTCGTCGGTCCAGTCGGTTTCCTCCGCCTGAACGACATCGTTGATCAGCGGATCCAGCTGCTTCTTCTCACCGTGCAGGGTCACGCCGGCCTTCTGCAGTTCCTCCAGGACGTAGATCTTGTCCGGGTCCGGCAGGGCGGAATCCAGCAGTACAACCTCGGTGGCGTTGCAGACGGAGCAGCGGCGGGTCTTGCCGTTGATAACCAGCTTGGTAGCTTCCTCAATGTCCGCAGAGGAGTCGACGTAGAAGTGGCAGTTGCCCGTACCGGTCTCGATAGTGGGCACGGTAGCACCCAGAACCACAGCGTTGATCAGCCCAGCGCCACCGCGTGGGATAACCAAATCCACCAGGCCACGGGCGGTAATCAGGTCCTGCACCGAGTCGTGGGTATCGCACGGCAACAGCTGCACCAGCTCACGCGGCAGGTTGTGGTTTTCGGCAACATCCTGCAGGATCTGCACCAGTTTTTCATTGGTGTGGCGGGCAGACTTGGAGCCGCGCAGCAGCGGCACGTTGCCGGACTTGATGGCCAGGCCGAAAGCATCGACGGTGACGTTGGGGCGAGCCTCGTAGACCATGCCCATCACACCCAGTGGCACGCGCACCTGCTTCATGCGCAGACCGTTGGGGCGGGTGTGTCCGCGGACGATTTCACCCACCGGATCAGATAGCCCGATGACCTGGCGCAGGCCGCCGGCAATACCGGAAATACGCTCGGTGTCCAGGGCAAGACGGTCCAGCAGGGAGTCGGCGAAGCCGCGCTCCTTGCCCGCTGCAATATCCTTCTCGTTGGCGGCGATAATGTCCGCCGCATTAGCCTCCAGCGCATCTGCTGCGTCAGCCAGCAGATCGTTCTTCTGCTGGGTGTTCAGCAGCAGCTGGGAACTGACCTCCTTGGCCTTTTTAGCCTTGGCTAGAACCTCGTCGCGTTCTGCCTGGCGTTCCGGGGAAAGGGTGTTCTCTTTAGCTTCGTTGGAGTTTGTCATACCAACCCATGCTAGCGAACTAGCCCCTAAGCTGCGGCACGTTGTTGGAAACCTGAATACAACGTCGGTTCCTTGAGGGTAGTGTGACTTAAAGCACCACTTCCCCGAAGTTGAAGCATATTTTCATGAACTGCTTTGTCTTCGACTTTCGCAGAAAGGAATCCGAATGAGTTCCCTAGCAACAGGCGGCAGCTACCTTTTGGCCGCCGTTCTCGCCGGTGATGCATTGATCTCCGTCAAGCCGCCTAAATTCATACGCCGTTGCCTGGAGGGCGTTAAGTTCCCCGAAGATTGGTGGTGGACGCTAATCGCGATCAAGTCTCTCGCAGCCACAGGACTGGTTTACGGTGCGGCTACCGGCAACGCTACAATCGCGACAACCGTCTCAATAGGTGTACTGGGCTACTTCCTTTCAGCGATCACTGCCCACATTAAGGCGAACTTCCTCGGATCAGAATTCTGGATCAACTGCCTGGGAATGACGGTTCTTAGCGCAGGCGTCCTCTCCTTTAATGCGAAGTCCATGTAGGGGCTTGCTTCGCCACACAACGGAACCGCCGCGCAGCTAACGCGGCTTCAGCCCCTCCGGGCCAAGAGATCACGCCCCTACTAACCCTTTAGCTGCGCTCGGTTAGCGTAATGAGACATGTAGTCGGCGTGCACCACCGGCCTGCGGGCAAACTCCGGCAGGTCGGAGGTCGACTGGCCAATCAGGTCGTGCAGCATGGCGGAGTCGTATGCCACCTCGCCACGGCCAACAATGTTGCCGTCCGGCCCCACCAGGTCCACCACGTCGCGCTGCGAGAAATCGCCCTCGACCTTGGTGATGCCCACCGACAGCAGGGACTTGTGATTCTCCGTCACGGCGCGAACCGCGCCGGCATCCAGGTGCAGCTGGCCATAAGAATCTGCAGCGTACAGCACCCAGAACTTCCATGCGCTCAGGCGATCCTGGTCCGGCCAGAAGCAGGTTCCTACCTCCGCAGTATCCAGGGCCGCACCGATATTCTCCGTGGAAGTCAGCAACACCGGCACACCTGCGCGCGAGGCCAGGCGGGCAGCCGATACCTTCGCCGCCATGCCGCCGGTGCCCAGGCGGCCACCGTCACCTGCAGCCACGCCCTTCAGGTCCTTGGAACTCTTCACCTCGGCGATGAACTGGGCGCCCGGCTCGGCCGGGTTGCGGTCGTACAGGCCGTCCACATCGGACAGCAGCACGCAAGCATCCGCGAAGGCTAGGTGGCTCACCAAAGCGGCCAGGCGGTCGTTGTCACCGAAGCGCATCTCAGAGGTAGCGACCGTATCGTTCTCGTTGACAATCGGCACGGCCTTCAGCTGGCGCAAGCGGTCGATGGTGCGCTGGGCGTTACGTGCGCGGTCGCGCTCTGCGGCGTCCGAAGCAGTAAGAAGAACCTGGCCGATAGTGCGACCGTAACGGGCGAAACTACGCGCCCACTCCTGAGCCAGCAGCACCTGGCCGACAGACGCGGCGGCCTGCTTGGTAGCCAGGTCGGTGGGGCGCTGGGCGAGCTCCAGTGGACCCATGCCGCAGGCCACAGCACCAGAGGAAACGACGATGAGGTCGGTGTCGCGCGCCATGCGCGCCTCCAGCGCGTCGGCGATCATGTCGATCTGGTTCGGATCCACACGGCCGTCGTCGTCGGTCAGGGAGGAAGAGCCGATCTTCACCACCAGGCGGCGAGCGTGGGCGATGTCGGCGCGGACAGAGGAATCGTGCCCCATCGCCGGATCGTCTTCGTCCGCCTCCGGCTCGGGGAATTCAATGGACGTCGCGGGCACAACTGGGCCCGGCTCGTGCACTGGCCTTTGCCCGTAGGTCGGCACGGGCGCGGCTAATTCGGGAGTCATCTCCCCCGGTCCTGCGTAGCTAAACGCGGACTGGGCTGAACTGAACTCTTTTTCGTCTGCAATGTCGGAATCGGAGGATGACATACTTACCAGTATGCCAGCCCCGCTCCCGGGGTTGTGCAGATTGGTTCAACGTGGCTACCCCTGCCAGCGTTCGCGCTCTGCGGCCTCCCCGTCGCCGAAATCGTTCTCGTCGATCAGGCCGCGGCGGGCCTGCGAGGCACGCTTGCGTTCCTCCGGGGTAGCACGGGTGTTCTGCTCCAGGCGGATGTCGGTGCCGCGCCCACTGCGCATGACGTCCACACCGGCGGCGGTCTGCGGATCCCACTCGAAGGTGATTTCCCCGATCGTTACCTCGCTGCCTGCGTCCGCGCCGGCCTTGTAGAGTGCTTCCTCCACGCCGGCCTTCGCCAGACGGTCGGCCAGGTAGCCCACGGCCTCGTCGTTTTCGAAGTCGGTCTGGCGGATCCAGCGTTCGATCTTCTCTCCGCGAACAATGAAGACTTCGAAGTCGGCGAATCGCCCGCCGGAGCGCTTGCGCAGCCCCTTCGGGGTAATCACCTGCGCGGGCTTTTCCTCGACCGGGTTGGCCTTGCGGTGGGCCTTCACGATGTCCAGCAGCGCGTACTTCAGCTCGTCCAAGCCCTTGTGCGCCACAGTCGAGATGCGGAAGATCGGCCAGCCGAACTCCTTGAGCTCTTCTTCCTGCAGGTCGGCCATGTCCGCAGCGTCCGGTACGTCCATCTTGTTCAGGATGATCACGCGCGGGCGCTCGCGTAGGTCGCCCAGCCCGGAGTCGCTCGCCAGTTCCTCCTGGTAGTTGGCCAGCTCCTTTTCCAGGGCCTTGATGTCCGCGACCGGATCGCGGTCTGCCTCCAGCGAGGCGGCGTCCACAACATGGGCCAAAACGGCGGTGCGCTCGATGTGGCGTAGGAAGTCCAACCCCAGGCCCTTGCCTTCGCTAGCGCCGGGGATCAGACCCGGCACGTCGGCGACGGTGAACACCTCGTGGCCAACGTTGACCACACCCAGGTTCGGCACCAGGGTCGTAAACGGGTAGTCCGCGATCTTCGGCTTCGCAGCCGACAGCACGGAAATCAGCGAGCTCTTACCTGCCGACGGGAAGCCCACCAGACCGACGTCTGCCATGGACTTGAGTTCGAGGATGACGTCCTTTGCCTCGCCGGGTTCGCCCAGTAGCGCGAAGCCCGGGGCCTTCCTGCTTTTGGACGCCAACGCTGCGTTTCCCAACCCGCCGTGTCCGCCTGCGGCGACGATCATCCGCGTGCCCTTGCCTGTTAGGTCGGCAACCGCCTCACCCTTGGAGTTAAGCACCACGGTGCCCTCCGGCACTTGGAGTACGAGGTCTTCCCCGCGCGCACCGTGTCGGTGATCGCCGGCGCCGTTGTTGCCGCGCTGGGCCTTGATGTGCGGGTGGAAGTGAAAGTCCAGCAGGGTGTGGACCTGCGGGGATACTTCCAGAATGATGTCTCCGCCGTGGCCACCGTTACCGCCATCGGGGCCGCCGAGGGGAACGAACTTTTCGCGGTGCACGGAAGCACAGCCGTGGCCACCGTCACCGGCCTGCAGATGCAGAACGACGCGATCAACGAATTGTGGCATAGCTTTCCCTTGCTTTCTTTTCGCCCCAATTAATTCTTTGAGCTCCGAGTCTATCTGTGTTTGGAGTGGTGGCCTAAAAGAGTGACGAATCCAAACCCGGTGTTTCCTCCATAGAGATATATGAACTATAGTTAGCCTACCCTTGCAAATGGTAAGGATAAGCTAAGCATGAGAGTGGGTTAAATCCTTGCTCTCGCACCCCTCATATAAGGAACAACAATGCGTTTTTCTCCGCTTCGCAAAGTCTGCGTCGGCGTCGTGGCAGCAACCGCTGCCCTGGGCCTCGCAGCCTGTGGCGCATCTAACCCCAGCGACGGCGACTCTTCCAATGCGAAGAAGTCCGGCTCCTCCATCACCGTCACCGACGTGACCGGCCGACAGGTCTCCTTCGACTCTCGCCCAGAAAAGATCCTCCTCGCAGAAGGTCGCGGACTGTTCGCCACCTCCATCCTAAACAAGGAGAACCCGACGGAGCACGTCGTGGCCATCGGCTCCGACATGCACTCCGCCGCCCCCACCTTCGAAGAGAAGCTCTCCAAGGTAGACAAGAAGTACAGTGATCTCCCGACCGTTGGAAACATCTCCAAAGGCGATGTGACTGTCGAGAACCTGCTTGCCCACAAGCCGGACGTCACCGTGCTTTCCCTGGATCACAAGAAGGCCGCCGAAGAATCCGGCCTGCTGGACAAGATGGACCAGGCTGGACTGAAGTACGTATTCAGCGACTTCCGCCAGAAGCCGCTGGAGAACACCACCAAGACGATGAGCCTCTACGGTCAGCTCCTAGGCAAGGAAGACAAGGCCAAGGAGTTCAACGACTTCTACGACGGCAAGGTAAAGAACATCACCGACCGCGCAAGCAAGGCAAAGAACAAGCCGAAGACCCTGGTCTGGCGCGCGGCGGGCATGAAGGACTGCTGTGCCACGGTGAAGAACTCCAACCTCGGCGATCTGGTCAACGCTGCGGGCGGAAAGAACATCGGCGACGATCTGCTGGACTCAGAATCCGGGGACCTCACCGCAGAGAAGGTCCTTGCTGAACAGCCAGAGCAGATCATTGCCACCGGTGGCGCGTGGGCCAAGGATCCCGAGAAGCCCGAGGTACTGCCGCACGTGGAGCTCGGCTACACCGCCAAGCCCGACGTATCTGAAAAGACTCTCAAGGGACTGCTTGCCACGCCTGGCTTTAATGCTCTGAAGGCACCCAAGGAGGGCAAGCTACACGCGGTTTACCACCAGTTCTACGATTCCCCGTTGAACGTTTTCGCCCTTGAGCAATTCGCACAATGGCTGCACCCCGAACTATTCCAGGAACTCGATGTAGAGAAGGACTTCGCGGACTTCCACAAGAAGTGGCTGCCGTTCGACTACTCCGGAACGTTCTTCACCTCCACCAAGAGCTAACCCCAAGAAATAACCCCCATGTCCCACCTTGTAATCCCAGAAAAGTCATCGACGGAAGAAGGCGAGATAGCCGACGGGCGCGATACTGCACTTCCGGCCGAAGCCAGCGCGGTTGTCAAACAGTATCGCCGCCAGGCCAGGCGGAAGATCCTCGCCATTCTCGCGCTGTCCATCGCTGCTTTCGCAGCCTTCGCCATCGCCACGATCGTCGGTCCCATTGACCTGAGTTTGATGGAACTGTGGAAGGCCCTCATCGACCCCAACGGAGTGGATGAAACAACCCACACCGTCCTGTGGAACCTGCGTCTGCCTGCGTCTGTGATGGCCGTCCTCATCGGCGCCTCGCTTTCCCTATCCGGGGCGCATATGCAAACCATCCTGGATAACCCGCTGGCAGAGCCGTTCACCCTTGGTATCTCCGCAGCAGCGGCGTTCGGCGGAGCCGCATCGATTGTGTTGGGCTGGACGGTGTTGGCCAACCCGCAGTTCAACCTCGCAGCCGTGGCTTGGGTGGCCTCGCTGGTGGCGGTGTTTATCGTGGCCGGCGCTTCATTGTGGCGCGGAGCAAGCGCAGAATCGATGATTCTGCTCGGAATTGCGCTGGTATTCCTGTTCCAGGCAATGCTCTCCCTGATGCAATACCGCGCGACGACCGAGGCTCTGCAGCAGATCGTGTTCTGGACGATGGGTTCGCTCCAGCGCGCGAACTGGACGTCCAACGCCATCATCGTTGGTGCGCTGGCAATAGCGATACCTTTCACCGTCCTGAACTCGTGGAAGCTCACAGCCCTACGACTGGGCGATGATCGCGCGGCAGCGCTGGGGATCAATGTCCAGCGCTTGCGCGTTAGCACCCTCGTAGTCTCCTCCCTACTGGCGGCCAGCGCGGTAGCGTTCGCGGGCGTGATCGGCTTCATCGGCCTGGTCGGCCCCCATGTCGCCCGCATGCTCGTCGGCGAGGATCAGCGCTATTTCGCCCCTGCATCCATGGCAGCCGGAGCTCTGTTGCTGGCCGCTGCTCACGCGGTATCGATCACTGTGGTTCCGGGCGTGTCGGTCAGGGAGTATCGGCTTCCGGCTTTCAGCCGGGGTCCATCACCGGCCTATTGGGACCCAATGCCGCGGGAAAATCCACCCTGGTGAAGACGATCGCTGGGATACAGAGGGCGTCATCAGGCACCTGCCGCATCACCAGCAACGGCGAGGAACTATCCGGCAGTAACCGGCGCGACGCGATTGGTTATGTGCCCCAAGACCTGCTTTCTAGTGCTTCCCTGACGGCCTTCGAATCGATCCTCGTGGCGACGAAACGATCGACGCGCCGGGCAGTGGCCGCAACCGCACAGGAACAAGCAGCCGCAGTGCTGGAGCGGCTGGGGATTACGCACCTGGCTTCGCGCTATGTTCACGAACTGTCGGGTGGGCAGCGGCAGCTGGTCGCCGTGGGACAAATGCTGGTGCGCGAGCCCGAGGTGCTACTTCTGGACGAGCCGACTTCTGCCCTGGATCTGCGGCACCAGGTGGAGCTGCTGCAGCTCATCCGCCGAGAGGTATCCCAAAAGGATTCGATCGCGCTGATTGCGATTCACGACCTGAACCTAGCGGCACGCTACTGTGATCAGCTTATTGTGCTGCACCGTGGGCGCCTGATGGCGCAGGGACAGCCTTCCGAGGTGCTGACCCCGGGGCTGTTGGAAGAGGTCTACGGACTGCGGGCGAAGGTGCTTGACGATGCTGGCACGCCAGTGATCTGCCCTGTCGAGGAGTCAGCGCCGAGCCACTTGTAGCATTGCTACTTCAAGGCAAGCCCCGGTCCTGCCGGGGCTATTTTTATGGCCAGAATCATGGCTTTCATGGCTGTATCGAGGCACGAAAAAATCCAGTGCACGCATTGACTGCGTCCACTGGATTTTCAAGCTCTGTGCGGGTCTCCGCCGAAAGCTATGCCGAATGCTGGCGAAGGCTTAGGCCTCTACTGCCTCGTCCTCGACGATGTTCACCACGCGACGACGGCGCTTGGTGGCGAACTGGACGGAGCCGGCCTTCAGGGCGAACAGAGTGTCGTCGCCACCGCGGCCAACGTTTACGCCCGGGTGGAAAGAGGTACCACGCTGGCGGATCAGGATCTCGCCGGCCTTGACCTGCTGGCCGCCGAAGCGCTTCACACCGAGACGCTTGGACTCGGAGTCACGGCCGTTGTTGGAGCTAGATGCACCCTTCTTGTGTGCCATTAGTCTCTCCCTCCTTAAGGAAGAAAATCAAAGTGTCTCGGTAGTTTACTTGATACCGGTGACCTTCAGAACCGTGAGGGTCTGACGGTGGCCGTAGCGGCGCTTGTAACCGGTCTTGTTGCGGTAGTGCATGCCGCGGATCTTCGGTCCGCGAACGTGCTCCACGATCTCAGCGTTGACATTTACAGATGCCAGCTTGTCACCGGTGGTGACGTTTGCGCCATCGACGACGAGAACCGGGGTGAGAGCCACGGACGAACCCGGCTCACCCTCGATCTTCTCGACCTTGACGAGGTCACCTTCGGCAACCTTGTACTGCTTTCCGCCGGTCTTGACGATCGCGTACATGTAGGGCTACCCCTTTATTTCTCTAATCGGCTCAGGCAGCCCCCTGCGGGAAGGAAGCATCCTGACTGTTACTTTTGCTTAGCTGCGTTCGTTCCCCCAAAAGTGCCCGGGGCACTTTTGTGCACACTGTGCGAACGCACCTTGCTGGAAGCTAGTGCACTCGCGCAGTCCCCGGCGACGCGCGCGTTAAGGCTGGTCACCGGCGGAACGAACAGCGACTGGTTAAGACTACCCGGTCAGGGGGCTAAAAACCAAATCCCTTCGCTTTCGCTCGGAACTAGTTCGTCTTGCGCACCACTCGCCGGCGACGACCACGCGAACGGGTGTTCTTGGTCTTGTTCTCGGCGCTATTTTTTGTGACGCCGAAGTCCTCCGGCCGCGGGGCAAAGTCAGACTTGGAGTTGCCCCGTGTCTGCCGCTTCCGGCGTGGAGATTCCTCGAACTCGCGCTTGGCTTCTTCGTAGCTGGATCGGTTGGCGGCGGAAGAGGTGGCGTCCCGACCCGAAGAAGAGCGAGCACTGCGAGCAGCACGTTCGGTGCGAGCAGAGCGATCAGTGCGCGCGCCGGTGTGCGCCGAACGCACTACACGGCGGCGACGGCGGGACCTGTTGTTCGTGGTCTTGTGCGCGCCTGCACCCTCCCCGGAGTACTCCGGGCGCTCGGCGTTGTTGGCTGCCGAGGGCTCGTCCGGATCCTCCTGGGCGGAGCGCTTGCGGGCGCTGGCGACGATACTGTCAATGTCGCTGTTGGATGCCTTGGCGCTGCGCCCCCACTGCTGCTCTCGCTCCGCGTCCTGGGTGGCGTGCGGGTTGCCGCGGCGAACTACGCGGCGCACTCGACGGCGGGTCCCTTGCTGAGGCTTGCCATTCTGGGCCTTGTCATTTTGGGCTTCGCCCTTTTGGGGCTCACTTTGCTGGGACTGCTGCTGGGACTGTTTATCCTCGCGCTGCGTGTGCTTGTCCTCGCGGTGGTTCCGCTCCGAGTCCTTGCCGTCCTTGCCCTGGTTCCGGCTCTTGGACTGGTTCTGGTTCCTCCCCTGGTTCTTAGCCTGCTGGCGCTCCTTGCGGTGCCCGTGGTCGCGTCGCGGCTCCGGGTCCTTCTGCTCCACCGGGTCCGGGTGCATGATGAACCCGCGGCCTTCGCAGGCCTCACACGAGGTGGAGAACGTCTCCAGCAGGCCGGTGCCGAGGCGCTTGCGGGTCAGCTGCACCAGACCCAGCGACGTCACTTCGCCCAGCTTGTGACGGGTGCGGTCGCGGCCCAGGAACTCCGACAGACGGCGCAGCACCAGATCCTGGTTCTGCTGCAGCAGCATGTCGATGAAGTCCACGACGATCATGCCGCCGATGTCGCGCAGGCGCAGCTGGCGGACGATCTCCTCGGCCGCCTCGAGGTTGTTCTCCGTGACCGTGGCCTCGAGGTTGCCGCCGCTGCCCACGAAGGAGCCGGTGTTCACGTCGATGACCGTCATGGCCTCGGTGTGGTCGATGATCAGGTAGCCGCCCGATGGCAGCCACACCTTGCGGGCCATTGCCTTTTCCAGCTGCTGGTCCAGGTCCAGCGGCGCGAAGGCATCCTGGCCGTCGTGCTTGCCGCGGTTCCACTTGTTCACGCGGTCCATCAGCTCCGGGGAGGTGCGGCCCAGGTAGTCGCGCACGGCCTGCCAGGACTTATCGCCGTTGATGATCAGCTCGGAGAAGTCCGCGTTAAACACGTCGCGCACAACCTGGATCAGCATGTTCGGCTCTTCGTAGAGCGTCACCGGTTTGGAGCCCTTGGAGTTGCGCTCCTTGTTCTCCAGTTTCTGGATCTCCTGCCAACGCTTCTCCAGGCGCTGCACGTCCTCGGTGATCTGCTCTTCCGTCGCGTTCTCCGCAGCCGTGCGGATGATCGCGCCGCCATCGCCAGTGATGACCTCGCCCAGGATGTCCTTCAGGCGCTTGCGCTCGCCCGCGGGGAGCTTGCGGGAAATACCGGCAGTCGTGCCCGCCGGGAAGTACACCAGGTAGCGGCCCGCGAAGCTAATGCGGTTCGTCAGGCGCGCGCCCTTGTGGCCGATCGGGTCCTTCAGCACCTGCACCAGGATCTGGTCGCCCGGGCGCAGCGCCTGGTCGATCTTGCGGTTTTTGGAGTGCAGGTGCGGCGAACGCCAATCCATCTCACCTGCGTACAGCACGGCATTGCGCCCCGTGCCGATGTCCACGAAGGCTGCCTCCATGCTGCCCAGCACGTTTTGCACGCGACCCAGGTACACGTTGCCGATCAGCGACTGGTGCGTCGCATCCGCCACGAAGTGCTCGACCAGCTGGCCATCTTCCACCACGCCGACCTGCGTCATCATGCCCTTGTGGTCGGTGCGCTCCGAGTCGCGGACGATCATCGTGCGTTCCACGGACTCGCGGCGCGCCAGGAATTCGGCGCGGGTGATGGCCTTGTAGTTCTTGTCGCGGTTCTTCGCCCGCCAGCGGCGCTGCGATTCGAGGCGGGTGGAGCCCTTCATCTTCACCGGCTCGTCCACCAGATCTTCGGTGGCGCGCTCGGCCGGGTGCAGATCCTCGGGCGCGACATTCTTCGCGGGGGTCTCTTCCGGTACGTCACCGCGGTCGTTGTTGCGTTCGCCCTTTTCTTGTGACGCCCGCTCCTCCGCCCGGCGCGCACTTCCCACGCGGCGCACGACTCGGCGGACTCGGCGGCGGCGCACCGGCTTCGGTATAGAGTTCTCTTCCTGAGCCTTCTCCTCCTGCGGCTTCGCTACCTGCGCTTCAGTCTGATCCGGCTTCTGCTCTGTCTCCTCAGCGTGCTCCGCCTGTTCTGCTTGCCCTTCTTTATCGGCCTTATCGGCCTTCTTGGCAGATTTCTTTACGACGCGCTTCGCCGTCTTCTTCGCAGTCTTCTTGGCGGCCTTCTTCGTCTGCTTCTTCGCAGTCTTTTTGGCAGTCTTCTTAGTAGCCTTCTTCGCAGGCTTCTCGTCTGCCTGAGACGGCTCAGAGTTGGCACTGAGGGCGTCCAAAACAGAAAAGACCTGTGCCTGAGTCAGCGACGAGGCCGTCTTCTTCCCCTCAATGCCGTGGTCCGCCAGAATGCCCAGGAAGTCCGTCGCGCGGATCCCCAACTGCTTGGCAACGGTGTGGACGCGAACCTTCTCCCCCACACTCTCTCGATCAATTCTCGCAGCCTGAGCTGCAATTTCCGGGCTGATAGTCGCCACGAAATCTCCTTTTAAAGTCTTCAAAGTTTTCCTGATCGCCATGCCGCATCGTCGTTGTGGACATCCGATCTGTCCCCCATTGTCTCATATCGCCACGCATCCATCCGACAACCCATCCGACAACCCTGCGCTAAAGCGCCCGGCTGTTACGCTGAACGCTATGCCCAACCCCTCCCGCCCCTCCGTCGCCTTCGACCGGACAGTGCTCACCGATGTCCAGAACGGCATGCGCCCCAGCAAGGCCGCGCAGTTCGTGGTTTCGCTGATTCTCGCGCTGACGATGTTCATCCTCTGCGCACCGGTTACCGGGCCACTGCCGGCGCTGGGGATCCTCGCCACCGCCATCCTGGCCTGCGTCGTGTGGTGGCGCTACCTGCGGCGGAGCGGCGTGCGCGGCAACACCTACTCCCCCATGAAGACAGACGCCGAAGCCGCCCGTACTCCCTTCAGCTGGAAAGAAGAAGGCCGCCTAGTGCTGGTGCTAGCACTCGTCTTCGGCCTATCGCAGGCCGCAAGCATGTTTAGTGGCCAGGGCAGGTGGGGCTTCGCCGCTATTGCCGCCCTGATCACCGCGGGCTTGATGTACTGGGTCATTACTTTTGACGCCTGGCGCCCCGCCCGCTACACCGACCCGAAGAAGCTACAACAGGATATGGAGATTAAGAACCCCACTGAGTGGCTGCAGGCCTTCCTCTACTGCCGCCGCTGCGTGCCGGGCGGCCTGCAAATTCTGAGCGACGCCCTGAAGGAGGATCTGTCGCACTACGGCTGGACCGCTCACAGCGTGAACGAGGCGCTGGACAAACTGGTCCAACAAGGCAAGGCCGTGAAGATTCGAGAGCTACGCTCTGCCGATGGGGCGCGGAAATGGGTCACGCTGACTGAGGAAGGCTCGCAGGACTTCCAGGAACGCCACGGCGGCTAAGCCTTAAGCCCCGGACATAAGCCCCAGATACGCAAAAACCGCGGACGCGCTGCGCCCGCGGTTAATTTGTCTAACTATTTACAGGTTCGGGAACCAGATGCCGATCTCGCGCTCAGCGGACTCCGGGGAGTCGGAGCCGTGGACAACGTTCTCGCCGACGGTCAGGGCGAAGTCGCCGCGGATGGTGCCCGGGGTGGCCTTCTCCACCGGGTGGGTGCCACCGGCCAGCTGACGCCAAGCGGCGATAGCGGACTCGCCCTCAACGATGCCGGCAACCAGCGGAGCGGAGGTGATGAAGTCCACCAGCTCCCCGAAGAAAGGCTTGTCGGAGTGCTCAGCGTAGTGCTTTTCCGCGGTCTCGCGGTCAGCGGTACGCAGGTCCAGCTCCACGAGCTTCAGACCCTTCTTTTCGATGCGGGAGATAATTTCGCCCACGTGGCCGTTCTTAACACCGTCGGGCTTGATCAGAATAAGAGTGCGTTCAGTCATGCCAGTGATTCTACACGTGGCGTCACGGCACCACAGCACCGCGACACCCCAGCGCTACACGCGGCTGCGCACCTGATTCATCAGCGCGTAGGCGCGGTCACCCGGGCACGCGGTCGCGGTGGAGACGTCGCCCCAGTCGCGGTGGCCGGTGATCGTGCGGCGGGTCAGGTTCAGGCGGGCCGCGTTGTTCACGTAGCGCACGTGGCCGCGCGGGTCCAGGCCCAGCCCACGGCACAGGTGGCCGAGAACGCGCACCAGGGAGTTGATGGCGGCGGGAGTGGGAGCCTGCTGCATGAAGTTACCCAGCAGACACACACCAATGTTGCCGTCGTTCGCGTTGTACACGTGACCTGCGGTGACGGACATAGGGGATGCACCCAGGCTGCCGGACTGGAAGACCGCCTGGCCATCCGTGCCGGTGGTGCGCCCCTGGAACACGGTGCCGTCCGGGGCAATCAGCAGGTGGTAGCCGATGTCGCCCCAA
>QWCJ01000414.1_pt1 | contig 15298 bp, 13 predicted proteins | sample 1972501 | NCBI WGS metagenome assembly QWCJ01 (sample SAMN09866711, study PRJNA288562) | Human vaginal metagenome isolate term2_vaginal, whole genome shotgun... | isolation source: vagina | host: Homo sapiens | place: USA: California
TACTGGGTCGTTCGGATTGGAATGAGAAAAATAGGGAACAACAACGTCTGAAGTGGAAGACACTTCAACCCCCTCTTTTGACTGAGTTAATGCGACGGGACGAACTCCCACCGTTCGAAATCCCTTTCGAAATAAGAGCTTATTCGGTATCTCTGGAGAAGTCCATACTGCGGAAAGAAGTTGTGATTAGAGGGGTAAATGAGAAAACTGGTGCTCCACACAAGTCGTGGGGTAAGCGCCAGATAAAACGAACATTCGAGATTTCCAGTGGGGGTTTAGGGCGCCAAATCTCCAATCAGAGCTGTTAAAGCTGTGACTTGAGTTAATCTATACAAGTGTTTAAGTCTCGTTCCTTCATTGTCGGTCTTGCCCTGGCGGCCGTCACCGCGCCTTCTGCCCAGGCTCTGACTTTCGATCCTGGAAAAGTCCCACCACGCACCCAGATGACCGTGCGTTATGCCGATGGAAATTCAGTTTCCACTGGGAATAGCCACGAGTCCCGCCCCGCGCTTTCCCTGGCGAAGCTGTATCTCGGTATGTGGGTGCTGAAATATGGCGCATTCGAGGATAAGGCGCGGGTGGAGAACATGATTCGTTTTTCTGAGGACGGCACCGCCAGTGACTTGGAGCGGAAGTATCCACAGGCCATCCCCTCTATCATCGGGGAGTACCGGCTAGGGGACACTCATCACAATGGCTACTGGGGAAATACCACGACGTCGACGGAGGATCTCACTCGCTTCATAGGGGCTATATCTGGCGACCCGGCTGCCGCGCCGCTCATGAAGGGTATGGCGACGGTAGCGCCTGTGGCATCCGACGGCTACCGCCAGGACTTTGGCACCGCACGCATCCCGGGCATTATTGGAACGAAATTTGGATGGTCGGACAACCGTCAGGTTCACGCTAGTGCCTCTTTCGGCCCTGGGTATAGCGTGGCGGCTAATACTTATGGATCCCCCGCGGATCTCACGGGGGATGTGCTGGGAGCGGTGGAGGTTGCACCGCAGGCGCCAGGCTTGCCGACGCCTCTACAGGACGCGCGCGATAGAGCATGTGCGGAACTAAAACGGGCGGTGCCGAGCTCATCGCAGGCATGCTAAGCGTAGCCGTTGTCGGAAGTAAAGAAAGTATCCTTCGGGCGCGACATCAGAGCTGCAGGGGCAGTTCGACTAGTTCACCGCAGGCTGGCGAGGCCGGGCGAATGCGAGTAGGTATCGTCCGCCTTAGCTAGACGGTGGGCTCGAATCCCCAGGGCGATGACGGTGGGGTAGAGGATTAGCGCGACGACGATATACTGCGTGATCAGCTGCCAGGTTTCTTCCCACATGTAGTTCCACGCGAAGTGGAGACAAAAGGAAACAAAAAGCGCGCCCACGCCGACGCCGAGACGCCACCACCAAGTTTTATGGGCAGCGTAAATGGCCCAGCCGATGCCGAAGCCCGCAATGGCTGTCAGTGACATGTGCAGACCTGGTCCCGCCACAAGGCGCAGTCCCCACATCTGCAGCATGCCAATCCAATCCGACGTCGGGTGCATTACGGCGCCGAGAGAGGCGTAGAGGATGTTCTCGAAAACATCGAAAGCCCAGCCCACGAGTGCGCCGACGATGAAGCCGTGCCAGGGCCGGTTGAGCTGGCGGAAGCTGAGGAGAATGAAGACCACGCCGAGGGCCTTAGCGAATTCCTCCGGATAAGCACCGGACCAGGACATCATGGATTCTTCCCAGCCCACACCTTTGGTGAGGGAGGTGAACGGCAGTGCGGAGAGGAGCGCTAAAGATACCGCGGTGCCGCCTCCCCACAGCACGCTGGCAGTGGCCCAGCCCTTGGCCGGTGCGGCCCACATCGGGCTGAGGCGCCACAGGTATAGGCCTAGTGCTAGGAAGGCTAGTCCGATCAGCAGGCTTATCAGGCCTGGGAGCGGGGCAACGAGAAAGGAGCCCAACAGATTGATAAGAGCGGCGGGTAGGCAGACGCCAATGAAGACCCACAGGGTTACGCGGAAGATCTTGCTCACTTGAAGGCCTCCATAAATTGATCGGCGAATTCCTCTGGGTTTCCATCCGAGAAGACGAGCTCGTAGTTGAGGTTTCCCTTGGCCACGCTGAAGGCAACGACCGGGATGTACGTATACGTTCGCAGGACGAGGATGCCGTCTTGGTTTTCTACTTTTTCCTTCGGCATCGACCCGAAGGTGGTCGCGCGAACGGCGCGGCGCAGGGCTAGCTCATCATCGTCGACATCAGAGGTGAGATAGGCCTCGACCAAGGTGTCGCCGCAGTCCCACGCCTGGTTGGCCACGGAATCGTAGTTAACGCTGCACTCGACGCCGTCGATGGGCTGATGCCACTCCGGATCATCGAGGACGACTGGCTCTGTTTCCGGCTCGTGTTCCGGCAGTGCCAAGCTGAGGATGGCGGGCGTGCCCAGCACGAGGAGAGTCACTCCCAGCACAGCGAAAAACGGCCCCGTCATCTTCGCTGGCGGGAAACGATAAGAAGTCATGCACACCACACTAACGCGTGCTTCTGACATAGAGTGAAGTGCATGAAGGATCTGTATCAATTTGTTAATGGCCCCTGGATTGAGTCCCACGTTATCCCCGATGACCGTGGCGTCGACGGCACTTTTCACGCGCTTCGCGACGAAGCCGAGGAACTCGTCCACGACATCGTTAAGGAAAACACGGGCCGCCCAGGGATCGTGTATTCCTCCCACATGGATGTAGAAGGAGTCAATGCTGCGGGAACGACGCCGCTTGACGAGGACCTCGACAAGCTGGTGGCGGCGGACCCGGAGGAGCTGGCCCACAACCTGGGTGTGCTGGAGCGCGAGGGCGTTGGCGCCCCGGTTACCTTCTGGGTGGAAAAGGACTCCGGCGCCGAGGAGGCGGTGGCCTACATTATTCAGTCCGGTTTAGGTCTGCCGGATGAGGCTTATTACCGCGAGGAAGCCCACGCGCAGACGCTCGCTGACTACGAGAAGCACGTTGCGGCGATGCTGGGATTCTTAGATCCCGCCCGCCTCTTCGGACTGGGCGCGGAGACGGCCGCGACGCGTATCGTAAACCTAGAGAAGGAAATCGCGGCCGGCCACTGGGATGTGGTGGCCTCGCGTGATGCGGTGAAGACGTATAACCCGGTGGACGTCGCCAAGCTGCCCAGCATCACCCGCGCCATCCTGCAGGGCGGGGGACTGCCCGAGCACCGTGCGGTAGCTATGATGCCGTCTTATTTCGAGCACCTCGAGGGCCTGTTCACCGCCGGCCGTATGGCGGATTGGCAGCTGTGGGCAACGTGGCACATTCTGCTATCGCGCGCGCCTTACCTCTCCGAGGAGATCGGTAAGAAGAACTTCGAGTTCTACGGAACCAAGCTTTCCGGTGCCACGGAGCAGCGTGACCGCTGGAAGCGCGCCGTGGGCTTGGCGGAAAACATGGTGGGACAGGAGATTGGCAAGGTCTTCGTGGACAAGCACTTCCCGCCCTCCTCGAAGTCCGAGATGGATGAGCTGGTGGAGTACCTTACCGCCGCTTACCGCGAGAGGATTTCGCAGCTGGAGTGGATGACTCCGGCTACTCGTGAACGCGCGCTGGAGAAGCTCTCCCAGTTCAAGGCCAAGATTGGCTATCCAGATACCTGGCGTGACTATTCTGACCTGGAGTTTTCTCCGAAGGGAGCGGACTTGGTGGCCAATGTGCGCGCGGGTAATGCGTGGAATCACGATTATGAATTGGCCAAGATTGGCAAGCCGGCGGACCGCGATGAATGGTTCGCAACCCCGCAGACGGTCAATGCTTTTTATAATCCAGTGGTCAATGACATCACCTTCCCGGCAGCGATTCTGCGCCCGCCCTTCTACAACCCTGAGGCGGACGCGGCGGAGAACTTCGGCGCTATCGGTGCGGTGATTGGTCACGAGATCGGCCACGGATTTGATGACCAGGGCTCGCAGTATGACGGCCAGGGCAACCTCAACTCCTGGTGGACGGAGGAGGACCGTGCGGCCTTCGAGAAGCTGACCGCGAAACTGGTGGACCAGTTCCAAGGGCAGGTACCGAAGGTGCTGGAAGGCACCGATTCCGCAGGCGTCAACGGCAGCTTCACCCTGGGTGAGAACATCGGTGACCTGGGCGGATTGGGAATCGCCGTGGTGGCCTACAAGAACTACTGCGCCGACAAGGGCCTGGACATCAATGGCCAGGTCACGCCCTTTGAGGCTGAGGGCGCTGAGCCGGAATTGGCAGAGCACGAGTACACCGGTCTGCAGCGTTTCTTCCTGGCGTGGGCGCGCGTGTGGCGCACTGCCATCCGCCCGGAGATGGCCACGCAGTACCTGGCCATTGATCCGCACTCGCCGGCGGAGTTCCGTTGCAACATCATCGCTGAAAACATCGATGAATTCTACGAGGCCTTTGACGTCGAGGGTGGTCTAGCACCGGAGGAGCGCGTCACCATCTGGTAGTACCCTTGGGGGCCATGAGTGAGTGGAATATCGGTGGTACTGATCGCCAACTAAGTCCGGAACAACAGCTCGAGCAGCTCTCCTCCTACATGGAGGTGCACTACCCGCTGCCGGACTTCCGCCCGCCGTGGGCCGGTGGAGGTTCGCCGGAGGCGGACCGCTACTGTGCGTTGCTGCCGGACCGCATCGTGCAGGCCTCCATGATGGTGCTGGGTTCCGCAGTGGATCACTCGCTGCCTGGTACTGCCTTCACGGAGGGGGTACGTGTTGAAGACTCTGAGGTGGGAGCGATCTTTGTTCCTTCAGAGCAGAATGGTCGTTGGGCGGTGTCGTTGCACTCTGGCGGATGGTGGCGTGGTGACGGCAAGGCGCTAGAGATGCAGTGGCGGCCCGAAGTGGCTGCTGCAGCACAGCTGTCCGGAACCACCATCATTGATGTCGACTATCCGTTGGCACCCGAGCACACTGTGGCGGAGATGGCTCAGTCGGTTCAGGCGGCCGTCGATTATGCCCGCGAACACGGTGCCGAGCGCGTGACGGTGTGGGGCTATTCCTCGGGTGGGGCGCTCGCAGCGCTGGTGCCTGCCGACGCCCTCCTCCTCACCTTCCCTGACTTCGGCGCGCTGGCCAAGCTCCCGGAGGACATCCGCGGTGAGTACGTCCTCGACGAGGCGGCGCTGGCAGCAGCCTATTCTGACATCTTGGTCCAGACCGCAACGCAGGATGAGATTGCGGAACGCGTGGAGATTCCCGGTGCACAGACCGCGGACTACGTGTCTATGCACCGCATTTCCACCCCGGCCGTGGCGCGGCAGCGCATTAAAGATTCGGCCGAGTTCCTGTAGGGCTACTGCTCGCCCTCCGGGCGAATCTTCATCTCGGAGTTCTTCCACAAGCCAGAGCGCTGGATGACTTCCTGGTCGATATCCGCCTTCAGCGGTTCCTCGCCCCGGGAGTTAGTACGCAGCTCGTACTTCTCAATGGCGCCCCAGTCGCGTGCCCAATCGTTGTTGAGGTAGCTCGGGATCTCATAGGAGTAGTTCACTGCCTCCGCGGTTGCCAGCGCGCCACCACCGGAGAAGGACTGGAAGTCCGTGAGGGAGGTTTGCGCGGCGGCGTCGGGAAGAATGCGGAACTCCGGAATCTCCGTCACACCGGCGTAGTGGTCGAAGGTGCGCTGGCAGGGGAACTGCAGGGCGACGGACCAGTCAAGGAGTGCCGGGGTGGAGGAATCGAACTGGGAGTTGATGGTGGCCAGCTCCGGTACGCGCGGTGGGGTAAACGCCATCCAATCGTCTTCATCGGTGGAATCATCTACCGCAACGAGGCGTACAACGTTGGCCTCTTCCGGGAGCTCGTCTAGAGCAATGCGGAGGTTGCGCCATTTGGGGGTCGCGCCGACGTCGGAAAGCTCGGCCTCACCCTTGTTGGTGACCTTGCCGTTCTTGAGGGTGCCGTACTCCAAGGTGAGCTCGGTGCCTTCCTGCTCTACACCGTTGACGTCGTGGTGGTAAATCTTGCCGGCAGCAGAGACCGCGAGGACAGGGGTGTTTTCTCCTGGTTCCGGCAAGTTGTACCACTGGGTGGTGATGGTGGCGGTGGAGCGCTGCGACTCATCGTAGGAACCCATGACCGGGACCTTTGTGTAATCCAGGTTGAAGGGCAGGTGCATCTCGGAGCCGTTGACGCCTAGCGTTCCGCGCACGCCACCGGCGGAAGAATCGGTGACTTCGGTTGTTTCGGTGGTTTCCTCATTGGAAGCAGCCGAGTCATCACCGGTGGTGTTGGCAATGGCGCCTACCGACGCCGAGTTGAGGTTCTCCGGCTCAATATCTTCCTTGATCATGTTGGGGCCGAAACCGAAGTTATCCTCGTCTTCGTCAACCAGCGAATCCTTGAGGTCGCCGTCGACCGGAGTGAGGAAAGCCTCGTTGGTGTTGGTTTCCACCATGGTGGCATCCGCCAGCGAGCAGACATCGCCGCGCAGGGACGCCAGGTTGCCCTTGCCCACGGAGTAGGAATCCGCCTGGGCCACGTAGCCCTTGGCAAAGGAGGCGCAGGAGAAGGCCACGATGAGGATGCAGGCCACCGCAATCGGTGCGGACATGGCGCCTGCCCAGCGAGAAACCTTGGCGGCGTTGGCGGCCTCGAATTCCTCGAGGGTGCCGGCGGTTTCGGCCTTGTTCTTGCGATAGCTGTGAACCAGGGACTGGTAGAGGCCAATCGCTAGGACCACCATGGCGATCGCGAGCACCACGGTGTTGGCCTCGATGGCCTTGAACTGCACGGTGCGGTCCCACCACGGGATGCCGAAGGAAGACACGTACCACCACGCGTTCCAACCGCCGAGGGAGATGGCGAGGAGGAAAATCACCGCGGCGATGGAGAAGGTCCGGGCGCGCGGGGAGCGCATGGCGATCTGGGACAGGACCACCGAGCCGAGCGCGGCGATGACGCCGGCGATACCGGCGTAGATACCGAAGTGGTGCGTCCACTTCGTCGGCGTGAACATGAGGAAGAAAGCCGAGAGCGCCATGATGGCCAGCAGGCGTTTGGTGGGATCTGCCTCCGCACCGACGACGCGGTGGTTCTTGATGAAGGCGTAGATGATGAGCGCCAGGCAGAAAAGCATGGTGAACATGGCGAAACGGCGCGTCAGGGAGCCATCCACGGAGGGCTCGAAGAGCGTGGAGTAGCGCACGAACTCGGAGTACCACGGCAGGGACGGGCCGACCGCGGAGCGCACGCGCGTGGATTCGATGACTGACGCTAACGTTTGGTCCCCGAAGGCGGCAACCATGACGGCAGTGCCGCAGGCAAGGAACGGGGCGATGAGTGCCGGCCAGGTTACTGCGGGGGCGCGCGTGCCCATGATGCGGAACAGCGCGGGCAGGCAGACCAGGAAGATGCCCACCGCGGTCAGGCCGGTGGGGCCAGCGGCTAGGGTGATAGTGGCGATGATGGTGCCCACCGCTGCCGGCAGAAGGCGCTGGGTGGAGATGGCGCGCTCGAAGGAAGCCCACGTCAGCATGACACCGAGGGCCACGATGGGCTCTGGACGTACGCCGTTGTTATAGGGCAGCCAGAAAGCCAGGAACATGAACGCGGCGGTCCAGTGCGCGAGGCGGCGCTCGTTCACGCGGGTACCGAAGCGCGGGAGCATCTCGCGCGACAAAACAAACCAGATGATGAGCGCCGAGATGAGCGAGGGCAGGCGCACGATGATGGAGGCGCTGGAGAACTGTGCCAGCCATGCCACGAGGTCGTAGTACGGCGCGCCGAACGGGGCCTCGGGGACGCCGTACCAGCGGTAGTAGTTCGCCATGTAGGTCGCGTGATCGGAAACGCGGCCCATGGTGAGGATGAAGCCATCATCGGAGGTATTGGCGCCGAAGACGTACCACCAGCCGAGTACAGCTGCCACGACGCCATCGAGCGGGCGGATCTGCTTCCAGGTTTCGGGCATGAAGCCAAGGCGTTTGCCATCGAGGCGGTCAATCCGCCACAGGCAGACCAGGCTGATGACCACCATGGCCAGGCCCAGCCACATGGCGATGAGCTTGAGCGGTGTCGGGGAGGAGGTAAACCGAGAGTTGATCTCTACGTGGATGCGGAGGTCGTCGCCAAGCTCTGCGAGGTTCTCCGGAGTGTCATCAATCTCGGTGTAGACGCCGGTGACCTGCGGGCGCAGATCCTCCTCGGTGGTCTTCTTGTGCTTGCCCACGGAGACGGTGGTCCCGTCCTCCGTGGAGGCGATGCTGAGGGTGGCGTCCTCTGGTAGCTGTGCCACCTGCTCGGCTGTGAGAGAGAAAATGACCTCATCGAGGCTGGTTACCGAGAGGCCACCCTCGCCGGCGCGGACAAACATGCCGCGATTGGAGGCCTTCTTGGACTCCGGGGGCACGGTGCCGTAGAGCAGGTCCTGGCCGTCGCGCAGCTTGTCGACGGCTTCCAGGGGGATCTCTGCATCAATTTCTTCCGGCGCCACCGAGATGAGCGGGGCGTTGATGGACTGCAGGGAGCCCTGCTGGGGCCAATCGAAGGAGGATTGGGTCTGGTTCACCGGCAGTAGCGGCGTCGCCACGAAGCACAGGAAACCAATGAATCCAGCGATGATGGCGGTGAGTCGCAGGGACTGCGGTGCACGTAATGAAGAGGTTTTCCGATCTGACACGGCGATCAGTCTACGTCACCGCCTTGGCTTCTTAAGATCGCGCCGCCACGACGAAGGGGCCGATTTGTTGCGTGTTCCAACCTTCCTCAAAGACCTCTGGGTTGAAGAACACCGCGCGGTAGCGCACGTTGGGCTGGTTGGGGTAGATGTCTTCCGCCAAGTGCGTTTTGTAACCATCGCCGGGTTCTTCTAGGTCGCCGCGGAAGATGAGGACGTCCGGCCCGCGCCACGGTGCGGACTGAAGCGACTTCGCAAACTCTTCCGGAGTCTGCTCCCAGGACTTGGAAGCCCACTCCTCGATCTGCAGGTTGCGGGTGCTGAACTCTCCCAGCGGGTTGGCGTAATTACTGGTGAAGGCGTTGAATCCGTAGTAGGGGTTATAGGCCATGAAGAGCTTCTCATCGGTCAGGACAACCGTGTCATTGGCCTCGTAGCCCTGGGCATCGATGAACTCGCGGATCTCGCCGTAGTTGGCGGAAGAATCGCTGGTGTAGCGGTCCGCGCGTTCCCCGTAGCCGTCGGTATCGGTATAGGCATGGTCCAAGGCGGTCACGTTCGTTGCTGGGATCTGCTGGGCATAGTAAACACCGCCAAGCCCCATGAGGATGGCAAAGGCTAGGGTCACGCGCTTGCTGGTGACCTCGCTGAAGCCTTCCGGGTAGAGCGTGGGCAGGCCCATGAGGCGGATGTCGGCCAGCGCGAGGATGCCGGCCGTAGCGAAAAGCACCACGACGATCAGCTCTAGGCGGAAGCCCAGCAGCGTGCTGCCGGCGAGGGTCATGACCATGGAGGCCAAGATCCACAGGTAGGTGCCGACAAGAGCGGTGCTCAGAGCGCGGATTTCGGGCTCGTCGATGCGCATGACGAGGTAAATCAAGCCGATCAGGCTGAGGATGCCAATGACGGACAACGAGAGGAAAGGCGCCGGGATTTGGGTGCCTTCTTCCGGCAGGTAATGCTGCGCGGTGGACTCCAGCGGGGCAGTGGCGTGCAGAACCCCGTAGAGATAGGGACCCCAGGCGATCGCAGCGATGGCCAAGGAACCGGCCGCGATGGTGACCAAGTGCACGAGGGGTACCCATGTGCGCTCAGCGACGCCGGTGACCAGTGCAATGAGGCTGACGATGGTGAGCGCCACTACACCTGTGTAGAGCGTGTAGAAACAGGCAGAAACTCCCAGGTAGATAGCGATTGCGGCAGTAGAGAACCAGGAAGCCCTGTAGAAAGCGTGGGAGCATAGGACGGCCACTGCCGGGACGCCCATGGCGATGACGGCGGAATAGGGCTCCTCAGCGCCAATGGTCAGGGTCACCGCCATGGTGGTCAAGGCAATGGCGGTGGCAACTGGCAGCGAACCGGTGAGTCGTTGCCACAGTGGAACTAGCACGCACCCGGCCACGGCCAGGGAGATAAGGCTCCACGGTTGATAAACCTCCCAGCCCGGCATGTTGAGAAGGTTCGCGAGCCGCCCGCCCATCCAGAACCAGCCCAACGGGTAGAAGGTAGGCAGGCCCTCGTAGTTCATGTCCGCATAAGAGCTGGCCTCTGTGGCGCGGGTGAGGAATTGGGTACGGAATACCTGGTCGACTTGGACGCCGTCGAGCCACAGGCGGGAAGCCGAAAGGGGCAAGCCGATACTGGTCAGCGTGAGCAGCGCTGGGGAGATATAACACACAGCGGTGGTGAGCCACGTCCGCCAGCGGGGGCGCGGCGTAATAATCCACCACGCGCACAGAGCACCCACCAAGAGAACGGTGAGCGCAGTTCCCGCCGTGCTCAACGCACGGGTCACCATCGACGTACTGAACGCCGGGAGGGAGACCGTTTTGAAAGCGAAAAAACCAATGAGCGTAACAAGGCCGCCACCTACAGCGGCGGCGGCAATACCCACGAGGCTGGCGCGACGCGTCAAGCGGTCGACGTTATATTCCACGGTGGGGGAGATAGACGACGTGGCGGGAGACTCAGTCATGTAAGTAGTTTCCCATACGCCGTGGACATAGCGGAACTTTAGAAAGGCAGCTTCCGGAAGATCGCCTGTGGGATGAACTTGAATCCCAAGGACACGTACTCAAACAGCGGGTGCACGAAGATGGACTGCTTGCCATCCAGCACCGCCTTGACGGTGGCCTTAGCCACGTCGGAGACGTTGACGGTCAGGGGAGCCTCGCCGGCTTCCGCCGACATCTTGGTGCGCACCTGGCCTGGGCGAACCACGAGCACCTTGGCGCCGGAGCCGCGCAGGGCCTCACCGAGGTTGATGAAGAAGCCGTCGACACCGGCCTTGGAGGCGCCGTAAACAAAGTTGGAGCGGCGCACGCGCATGCCGGCGACGGAAGACAGCGCCACGATGGTGCCGTGGCCCTGCTGCTGGAACTTCTGGCCGAGTAAGACACCGAGGGAAACCGGTGCGGTGAAGTTAGTCTGGGCCGAGGCAACTGCCTTGGCCTGGTCCTGCCACAGTTCCTCCTGGTCACCGAGGGTGCCGAAGGCGATGATGGCGACGTCGACATCGCCGCGCTCAAAGGCGCGGTTGACGACGTCCCCGTGGCCCTCAAAGTCAGTCGCGTCGAAGTCGATGACCTCGACGTCGCCACCGCGGGACTCGATGGTTGCGCGAGCATCCGCGATACGCGGGGAGTCCGCACGAGCCGCCAGGGTGACCTTGGCCGGGCCGCGCTCGAGGAATTCCTCGACGATGCCGAGGCCGATCTCGGAGGTGCCGCCGAGAAGGAGGATGTGTTGTGCTTGGCCTACTGCATTCAGCATGAGGTGATTCCTTTCTAGTGCAGCTCGAGGCGGCGGGACATATCGGAGGCGAAGACGCCGGTCGGGTCGATGTCGTTGCGAGTCTTGAGCCAGCCCTCGAGGCCCGGGTACATCTTGTGGAAGTTCTCCGCTGAGGTGCGGGACTCCTTGGCCAGGTAGAGGCGGCCACCGAATTCCATGACGCGCTTATCCAGATCATCGAGGAAAGCGCCCAGGCCCGGCTTGATGGGGAAGTCCACGCAGACATTCCAGCCCGGCATCGGGTAGGACAGCGGGGCCTTGTTACCCGGGCCGAAGAGCTTGAACACGTTGAGCGCGGAGTAGTGGCCCGAGCGCTGCATGTCGCGGATGATGTCCTTGAAAGGCTCGACGGCGTCGGTCGGCACCACGAATTGGTACTGAAGGAAGCCGTTGGAGCCGTAGCCGCGGTTCCACTCGCCGATAAGATCGAGCGGCTGGTAGAACTGCGTGAGGTTCTTGACCTGGTTACGCGCTGGGGCACCCATGAGGTAATAGGCCTCACCGATAGCCATGAGCGAAAGCTTGTTCATAGTGAAGTTCGGGAAGATATCCGGAACCGTCATCAGCTGCGGGGCATTGAACTTCAGCGGGTCTTTCGCCAGCTTCGGGGCAAGCTCCTCGAGCTGCTCCAGGGTGGCCAGGGAGCCGCGGGAAATAGTGGAGCGGCCCAGCTTTGGTTCCGGGGAGATGACGTCGAACCACGCGGAGGAGTACGTGTAGTTGTGCTCCGAGCCATCGGAGTGGAAGGCCACGGTTTCATCGAGGTTATCCGTGCGGTCGGTATCCGCGATGAAGTAGGCGGTTTCCGTCTTCGTCATCTTGATCTTGGCACGCAGGATGATGCCGGTTAGGCCCATGCCGCCGACGGTGGCCCAGAAAAGATCACCGCTCGGGTCATCCTCAGAGCCTTCCGGGGTCAGATGGAGGACTCGGCCGTCTGCCACGAGCAGCTCCATGGAGGTGACGTGGTCACCGAAAGAACCGGCGGAGTGGTGGTTCTTGCCGTGGATGTCCGGGCCAATAGCGCCGCCGATGGTGACCTGGCGGGTACCCGGCAGAACAGGAACCCACAAGCCGTATGGTAGGGCGGCCTTCATGAGCTGGTCGAGGGTGACGCCACCGTCGACGTCGACAATGCCTGACTCCGGATCGATGGAGTGGATCTTGTTGAGCGGTTGCATGTCGATGACGAGGCCACCGGCGTTCTGCGCGGGGTCGCCGTAGGAGCGGCCCATACCGCGGGCGATGACGCCACGGCGCAGGTGGGAAGGCTTATCAGCATTGTCCTCAGCCACCTGGGCGACGGCAGCCTTGATGACGTCGATGTCCGGGGTGGACAAAACGTGGGCGGTTGTTGCCGCCGTGCGGCCCCAACCGTGGAGGGACTTCTCAGTAGTATGCAGTTCCATCTCTTACTCTTTGATTCGATGTGATGGGTCGGTTTCCTACACTACCTAGGCGGTCGTGCCTGTGGCGGCAGTGAAAACGTGAGATTAGGTACAAAAGCCAAGCAAACGGAACATTTGTACTGTCCGGTTGTGTGGGTTTAGTTCGGAATTAGTACAGATCCATGATCTCGCGGATTTCTTCCGGCAGTTCTTCTTGGGAGCTAATTTCTGGGCCTTCATAGGCGCGCAGGATCTCATAGACGCGGCCGCGCGACGTGGAATCGAGGATGGGCAGTTCCTCGGCGATGAGCCGCGTCATAAAACCATTAAGCGGCAGCGAGGTGTGTTCCGTCGCCAGAAAGTGACCGTGACGCTTGTCTTCCTCGGCGCGCTCATCTTGCGCTGCTCGCTGTGCCGGGGTGAGGTGCTCTTTTTTAGAGGAGTACATGCACGGTAGCCTACCGCCCGCCTAAGGTGGGGCGGTATGACCTCTCCCAAGCAAGATAATTATGCGTTGGATGACACCCTCGCCGGACGTATCACCCAAGCCACGGCCGTGGCGATCATGACCTCTTATCCGGATTGGATCAAGAATAGGACTGCGCTCGTTTTCGCCTATGTCCTGTCCTTCTTAGGTTTCGGCGCGCTCGTGGTCATTACTAATGCCGAGAGCCACGAGGGGCAACCGGAGCCGGAGACTCCCGATGTCCCCGCGTGGGCCATCCCGGTTGCCTTCGGCATTCTGCTGCTTGGCGGATGGCTCACAATAAAGACTGAGCACAGCGTGATCCGATTTATTCGCCGCCGCGGCGTGGAAAAGCCGTGGACCGTCTGGGGTGGAATCAGTGCTGCCATCGTCTTCATTCTCAGCGAGCTCGAAGCGCGCGAGCTCACCGCCCGCAACTAAAAATGCGTATGGTGGGGCACATGAGCTCAAAGGTCACAGATTTGGCGCAGGTCCGCGCCAATCGTGGTGATTCTGCTCGAACCCTGCTGTGTCAGGTATCCAACGTCCGCGCGGATGCAGAGGTGCACCGTCAGATCGGTTTCTCTGATGCGCTCACGCTGGAAGAACTTCACCATATTCTTGAAATCTGCTTCGGGCTGCCACACGAGGATTCCCCATGGCACTTCTTTGAACACACCGAAGCCCGTGGCCAGCGTATCGACCCAAGTCACACCGTGCGCGAATTCTTGAGCCGTGGGGGCGAGCAGGTTGATTACGCCTGGGGTCTGTGGGATTTCGAGATAGTCGTGGTGGAGACCTATCCGCGCGATAACGGCACGCCGGAGGCCCTGTGCGTGGGCGGTTCCGGTTCTTTCCACACACCCTTTGATCTCACCGCCGTGAATGCTGAGCTCACAGGCCAGGAAACGATTGATGAAGTTCTGGATCTTGTGGTTAGTCCCGTCCGCGCGCTCATTGAAAGAACCCGGCTCTATGACTTCGTTCCGCTCCTCCAAGCGCTGGATTTGAAGCGTGAGGTAAGCATTGATGTTGAGGCGTTCCAGCAGCTGCGCACCTTGCCGCGAGAAGTAACAAATGAAGGCAAGGACGCCTTTTGGTCCATGGCTCTAGCGCTGTCCTGCATGGGCGGGCGCGAATTGACCGATTCCGTAGCGGAGACGTCCATGGCCGCGCTGGGGTGGGTTGACGATGATGGCGAGGAGCTGCGCGGCCCGGAAATTCGGGAGCTGTGCTCGGCTTCGCTTAAGGTGCTTTCGTCTCTCGGCGCCTATGGTGAAAACGCCGTCGCACCCGTGGACCGTCTGGACATTTACCGCGCCCTTGTCCGCGGGTAGAGTATTTCGCCGTGACTGAACCTACTTCTAGCATGAAGACCCAACTCGTGCGCTTCGTATCCGTCGGTGTTTTCACCGCGGCCATCGACTATGGCCTCACCCTTTTTCTTACGTATCTAGGGCTACACCGTTCCTTGGCGAAGGCGATTGGCTGGGTCTTCGGAACGATTGCGGCGTACATCGCCAACGCACGCTGGACTTTTGGTGCCCAAGTTTCTGGTCGTACAGCCGGTGCCGTGGGATTGCTGTATTTGTCCACCTTCGCCGTGCAGAACTTCCTGTACTGGGTGCTTAACGCCCCGCTGATCAGCCTGGGCTTCGACGGCGCGCTCAAAGACACCATCGCCTTCGTCATTGCACAGGGCGTGGCCACGGTGACTAACTTCGCCATTCAGCGCGCCTTCATCTTCAAAGGAAAGTAACCATGCCCGAACGCCTCTCACGGTCGAACTCCCTGCAGGCGCAGGGCACGAAGTTTGCGATCACGGGGGCCATTGCCGCGCTTATCGACGTCTCCCTGACCTGGCTTTTTCAAATTGGTTTAGCCGTGTTCGGCGATGTGGCCTCGCGGACCGTCGGTTTTGCCGTCGGTACTTTGGTGGCTTACTTGTTGAATCGACGGTGGACCTTCAACGCGCGGGCCTCGAAGCGCCGCTTTGTTGCGGTCTTTGCCACC
>QWCJ01000415.1_pt1 | contig 15251 bp, 12 predicted proteins | sample 1972501 | NCBI WGS metagenome assembly QWCJ01 (sample SAMN09866711, study PRJNA288562) | Human vaginal metagenome isolate term2_vaginal, whole genome shotgun... | isolation source: vagina | host: Homo sapiens | place: USA: California
TGCTGTTTCGCTCCGGGATGCTGCGGCGCCCCGGAGCGTTTTGCACTTGGCATTGCCGGCGAACCCGAAACTGCCATTGCTCGGCGAGGCTGCCTCCCCCGCTTGTGCCCCGGCAGTTGCGAACGGCTGATTTTGAGCGGAAAAGCCGGGCATAAGCCGGATTCTGCAACGCGCTTTGTTGCCGCCGCGCGCCGGTAGCCATTTCTCTGGAAGGCCGGTTACCCGACCTCTCTAGCAAGTAGTCAGGGGAATTTTTATGAGGAGGCGAGGGTTGACGAGGAGACCAATCTGTGATAGAAAGAGCCATCATGTGCATCGAGGAGGAAACATGAAATCAATGATCTTTTCTATATCAACTTTGACTCTAATGGCCTTGCTTTGCACAGGAACGAGTATAGCTTCAGGTGCAACCAATGACTCAGATAAAATCAATACTAATGACAGTAGTCAAAGTATTGGAACGATAGATCAACTACCTGTAACTGAGGATTACAGCCTGGATTCTGTAATGACAGAGCAGGAGTCGCATTCATTCCTAAATAAGTTAAATCTCGCAGTAGCAGGTGGGACAATGAGCTTAGAAGAGGCTCAGCAAGAAGCCTTGAAAGAAAGCTTAGTATTTCATAGTCATCCTCTAAGAGCTAATCCAGATTTCCCTAATTCTGAGACCCTATCGAATACGCCTTATGTAAGTCAGGGGCAAAATGGAAAATATTGCGGTCCCGCAAGTGGAACAATGATAGCACGCCAATGGGGCAAACCCATTTCGATTGGAACCATGGCTAATTATATGCAAACCGATAAATATCAAGTGACGGACTGGAGCAGGGGGCAATTCGTAAGTGGATTAAATCTCGCTTTGGGAAAGAGCTTTTATTCGCAACATAATAGTCCTAGCGCTATTTCGATAACTACCGCATTTCAAACAACTGTTGGACACTATAAGCATCCTATCGCAGCCGACACCGTAGAATTCAAAGGCGGCATAACATATAACAACCACGCACAACCTACGAACAATCCTCGTGGTCACTGGATAGTAGGCTACGGCTACCGCAATAATGGAAGTTCAGGATTCTGGTACGATCCAGGAGCAGCATATCTCAATAGCCATGGCTCTAATGGCGTTAACACATCGTTTATTGCAAACAGTAATTTTATGTATCAATTTTTGCAAAGCAACGGTATCGTTTTTTAAAGAATGATAAACTATGCTTACAAAACAAACTGCAGTACTTTTTTTAGCGAGCTTTTTGCTGTTGTCACTGACGGGTTGTGCATCTACGAGTACTGTAACCACGGCACCTAAAACCGGTACAGACCAAGCAGAAAATAAAGTTCTTTCTAAGGATAAGGCGATAAATATCCTTAGTGAAGGCACTTATTTTTTTGACCAGCGAATTAATTACACACCCGATTCCAAAGCAATACAAGATGCATACGAACTCATGGATAGTAATGGTATATTCCCCTGTTACCGTAAAGCCCAAGAAACTTCGCCATTTACCAATAACGAACCCAACGGCGAATTTTGGTGGTGCCAAGCTACAGAGGGAGGATTAAAGCAATTATCCCAAATACCATTCCCACCAAACGTTCCACCAAAAGGTCAACAGATTTCATACATTTCCAGGCTTGGTAACCAGCTTCTATTCATTATTTCAGGAGCTTATGATGAAACTGCTGAAAGCAACTGGCAACTCGCCTTTTTTGATGGTCAAACCACCCGAACCGTTGTATCAAGCAAAGACTACACTGGTAAACCAATCAAGATGGCTGCGGAGCCCTGGCACATCGGACTGTGCGACGGAAAGGCCTATTGGGCCACCTTTGATATGCTGCAAGCAGACAACCGTCCCAAGAACTCTGCGTACATCTATACATCTCCAGTCAACAGCAAATCCAGTCCTCAAATTATTGCGAAAAATGTTACGTCCTTTAAGCTTAGTAAACAATGCGATTTAGCAATATACTACCAGCAAGATACGGCAAAAAATTCCCGGACCTCACCTAAAATTGACCTTTTTCGCGGAAAATCAAAAATCGAATCTATTATTTTACATAGCAACATTAGCAACCTCTACGGTTTTGCTCATGATTACTTTATATATCGGTCCACTGAGACAAGTTCACAAAATGATTTAATTATAGAAAACCTACTAAATCATCACAAAATCACTTTTCGAGATACGCCTTGCAAGAACATTCCAAATATAAACGAAGTTGGCACTAGTTACTTCTATTTTACCTGCGCAGACTCCAATTACTCTTCAGTTGATACATTTTTATATGACCTAAACTCTAACAATTATTATATTGTGCCAGATTCCTATGCCGGTTTTGCTTCGACCAACAGTGAGAAATGTATGAATACAAGCGATTGTTTTTTGGTGTCTTGGAGCAAAACTGATTATGTTATACCAATCGCAGAACATCGGAAAAACAAATTGTTTTCGATAACCCAAAGCTACGCCTACTGGTCACCAGATTTACATAACCGTCTCTGATTACCATTTCCCCATACTCCGTGCGTCGCGTCGTACCCGGTCGAGTGCTCCTGAATCAAGGAGCGGAAAAGCCGGGCGTAAGCCGGATTCTGTAACGCGCTTTGTTGCCGCCGCGCGCCGGTAGCCATTTCTCTGGAAGGCCGGTTACCCGACCTCTCTAGCAGCCTACCCGCAGGCTTTGAACGGGCCGCCCAGCCTGCTGCTTGGCCTTGCTCCGGGTGGGGTTTACCCTGCCACGCCTGTCGCCAGTCGCGCGGTGAGCTCTTACCTCGCCTTTTCACCCTTACCCCGCCGTGCATAAGCCCGGTGGGGCGGTTTCGCTTTCTGTGGCACTGTCCCGCGGGTCACCCCGGGTGGCCGTTAGCCATCACCCTGCCCTATGGAGTCCGGACTTTCCTCGGGCTCATCGAATGACTCGCCCGCGGCTACCTGCCCGGCTTTTCCGCCCGATTATTGTACTACTTACGCACCAAAATAACTTCGTGGTCCTCGCTGACGATGACATCATCAGGAGCCGCGATGTTTAAACGCGAGATTTCCGCCATCGAAAATTCCAAATCCATCCCGACTGACTGGTTCCCACTGACCGCTACTACCCCGATTCCACCGGTCGCCCGTTTGCAAGTTTCGTATTCCCGCAGCAAATCGGCGGGCAGAGTGGCGGCCAGTTCGTCTCGCTGGGTTTGCTGACCGGTCAGTTCCTGCTGCAGTTCGCCGGCAGCGCTGCCCGCTTCGGCTTGTGCTTCGTCGAACTCACCAGCCAGTTCCGCGCGGCGATTTTCCACCAGTTTCACTTTTTCACTAGCGCGTTCCAGCGCGTCCAACGCGTCCAGGGCGCTATCTTCCAGTTCGCCCTGACGCGTCGCCAACTGAGCGAGTTCAGCTTGAATACGTTCCATCTCTTTGGGGCTCAACTGACCCGAATCCAAGCGTTCGCGTTGAGTTTTCGCCCGCTCCTGAACCTTGCTGACTTCCCCTTCGGCTTGCTTCAAAGCCCGGTTCAAGTCGTTGCGAGCGGAAGTCGCCAAAGCCAGCGCGGAGCGCAGCTTGTCCTGCTCAACTTTGATTTGTTCCAGACGCGCCGCGGCCGGAATGCTGTCCAGAGAGTGTTTCAACCCAGCAATCTTTCGATCTAGGACCTGCAGGTCCAAAAGTTTTTCTTGGTCTTCGGGCGCAGCTTTCATTGACTTCTTCCTTGCAGATTCTCGGGGTCGTTTTCTAAATCGTAGCTTGATTTCAGCTATTAGTTTATCGAACTGCAGCCGGCATCGTCCGGCTCAGTTTCGTCCTCGGTGACGGTGGGGATATAGGCGTCCCAGGGCTCGGAAATGACCGTGCTGATTTTCGTTTCCAGGGGTTTCCCGATTTCACCGGCCCACAGGTTCAACGCGGTTTCTAAGCGGGGCAGCCACATCCATTCACTGGCCCAATGCGACGGCATAATGAGGGCGGGAGCCCCGTCCATCTCCAGGAAATCTAGCGCCGGGTGGTGACGCAAATCGGCAGTCACGAACACATCCGTGCCGGCATCTAAGGCTGCGGGCAGCAGGGATTGACCCGACCCGCCACTGACCGCCACCGTCTCGACTGGACGGTCAAAGTCACCCGCCACCAGCAAACCTGCTGGAGAATCGGGTAATAGGTTCGCCAGTCGGCTGGCGACCTCCCCCACGGTGGTGGGCGTGACCGGGCCGACTCGTCCGATGCCCAAGGACGTGTCGGCGGGGGCGGGCTGCAGCGGCCGCCAGGTCTGCGGGTTGAGTCCCGCTGCTTGGGCCAGGGCTTCCGCCACCCCATCACGTGCCGAGTCCGCGTTGGTGTGGGCGTTAAACAGGGCTGCCCCGCCGCGAATCAGGCGATGTACCACCCGACCTTTGGCAGTATCAGTAGACACAAAAGAAGTGCCACGCAGGAACAAGGGGTGGTGTGTAATAACCAGCTGCGCCCCCCACTCGAGGGCCTCGTCCACGACCGGCTCGACCGGGTCCACCGCGAGCAGAACCCGGGTCACCGGGTCACCCCGATCCCCGCAAATCAGCCCGACCCGGTCCCAATCTTCCTGCAGCTCGGGCGCAAAACGCGCGTCCATCCACTCACAAATTTCACCTACGGTCAATCCGGTATTTCGCATACTCTCATCCTATCGAACTTCGATTTGCCCCTGTTGATAACCTAGAACAGTGGTCGATTATTCTCCGATGAAATTCCTGCAAGCAGCCGCTTTACGCCATCCTGGGCGCACTTCGATGATTTGGATTGCCCAGGGAGTCAGCGCTGAAACCATCACTGCGTCCAGTTTTGCCCCGCCAACTTGGAATGTGGCCCAGACACTGGCGCGCGCCACCAAGCTGGCAGCCCAGTTTCGGTCTTGGGGCGTTGCGCCCGGCGAGCGCGTGGTCGTGATTGGGAAAAACTCCCCGTGGCACCTACTGACTTTCGTGGCCGCCGCGGCCATTCCGGCGATTACAGTACCGTTGGATCAAAACCTGCCAGCACCGGAGCTGGCAAAAATCCTGGCGCATTGCGACCCGAAAATCATCATTTGCGACACTGCCCAGCACGAAAAACTGGCGGACTGCGGCCCCGCCGCGAACCCCCGCCCCCGCCTCGTGACGTACTCTGAGCTAGAGGATTGCCTAGGGTCGAGCGACGGCTCAACCCCACCTGTGACGTTGGCTCTCGCGGCCACCAAAATGCTGGACGAACTGCCCGAATGCGGGGACGACGTGCCCGGCGCGATTATCTATACCTCCGGCACCGCCGCTCACCCGAAAGGCACGCTGCTGACATACAAAAACATGTGGTGGGGCTGCACGAATTTCCGCGAAGTGTTTGAGTATTCTCCGGCCACCGTCGAGGCGGTCACGGCTCCCCTGTCGCATATCGGCGGGTTCAACGGCACGACGACGGATATTTTTTCCCACGGCGGCACGGTCGTCATTTTTGAAAAGTTTGATTCGGCCGCTGTCCTCGCCGCTATCGAGAAGTATCGGGTCGAGATGATGTTCGCGGTGCCGACCATGTACCGGATGCTGGTGCGCGAGGTCCGGCAGGCGGCACAATCCGGGCGGCCGGTGGACACCTCTCGATTCACAAAAGCCCTGGTGGGCGGCGCGCCGTGGGATGAACAGCTGGCCGCTGACATGATTGGCTTGGGGTGGAACCCCATCAACATTTGGGGCATGACCGAGCAAAGCGCTTCGGGAGCCGCCCTGACCACGGACGTCATGGAGGGTCGCGAACTGGCGGTAGGCCGGGCATTTCCACATACCGAGCTGCGTATCGTTGACGGAGCGGGAAAACCGGTCGAACCTGGGGTGATTGGCCAGCTGGAATGCCGCGGCCCCAGCGTGACGCGGGAATACTTCCGTAATCCGGAACTGAACGCCGCCCTCATTGACCCGCAAACGGGCTGGTTACGGACCGGGGACTTGGGATTTTTTGATGCTGACGGTTTCCTTCACCTGGTGGGACGCCTGACTGACACGATTAACTCCGGCGGGGAAAAGGTCTTTTCGCAGCGGGTCGCCGCGGTACTCTCGCGTCATCCGGGGGTGTCAGAAGCGCGGGTCGTCGGGGTTCCCGACCCGACTTGGGGTGAAATCGTGGCCGCGGTGGTGGTGCAAACCCCCGACACGCCCGAAAACGCTGAACCTCTCAGCTTGGAACAACTCCAAGACTTCGCTCGCCCTCACCTGACGAAAGCGGAACTCCCCCGAGCTTTGCGCCTCGTGAGCCGCATCCCGCTAAACTCGAACGGCAAACCTGACCGGCAAGGGCTTTTGGCGCTGTTCCAATAACCCCCAAATCGCCCGCCCGCACCCTCAGGCGCGCGATTACCGCTGTTTTTCCCGTTCCACGACCGCTTCGGCTTCTTGACGAGCCGGGGGGCGATCCTGCTCCAGATGCGCAAACTGGGGCGGAATGAAACGTTCGTAGTGCCGCATCGCCTGGGCCCAGAGCTTACCGGCACGATACGAAGAGCGCACCAGCGGCCCCGACATGCACGCGGCGAACCCCATATCCAACGCCAGCTCCTTGAGCTGCACAAACTCTTCGGGCTTGACCCAGCGCACCACCGGCAAGTACCGCTCGGAGGGGCGCAGGTATTGGGTCAGGGTTAAGATATCTACCCCCGCGTCGAGCATATCGCGCATGGTCACTTCGATTTCCTCAGGTTCTTCGCCCAGCCCCAGCATCAGGTTCGACTTCGTGATTAGCCCGAACTGTTTGGCTTGGGTGATGACGTCCAGGGAGCGCGCGTAGGTGAACGCGGGACGCACCGTGTGCATCAGGCGCGCCACCGTTTCCAAGTTGTGGCCAAAGACCTGGGGCTCGCTGGCAAAGACTTCCTCCAAGGCGGCGGATTTGCCTTGAAAATCATCGACCAGCAGTTCCACTCCGGTTTCGGGACAGAGCGTGCGAATCTGGCGGACCGACTCGGCATAGAGCCACGACGCCCCGTTTTCCAGGTCGTCGCGAGACACCCCGGTGACCGTCACGTACTTCAGCCCCAGATGCTTGACCGTTTCGGCGAGGCGGCGCGGCTCGTCACGGTCGTAGCCCTCCGGCTTGCCCGAAGCCACATCACAAAACCCGCACCGGCGGGTACACACGGCCCCACCAATGAGGAAAGTCGCCTCCCGGTCTTCCCAACATTCAAAAATGTTGGGGCATCCCGCTTCGGCGCAAACCGTGTGCAGTCCCGCCCCCTGCATGAGGGAACGCATTTCCTGGTATTCCGGCCCTGCTTTTGCCACCACCCGCAGCCAGCGCGGATGGTCCTCACGAGGTTGGCGCGCGTTGGCCACTTCCAGGCGCAACGGTTTTCGGTGCTGCGCGGACTCCAGCGTGGACATAGTGGCTCTCTCTCAGTCGGTTTGGGGACATTCCCTGTCCATTTTACCCACGTTTCCCTCCGGCCTCACCACCGTTCCCGCAACAGTACACACGCGACAAAACAATCCGGGAACCTCACCACGCAGTGAAGTTCCCGGAAAGTCTGTTGGCCAGGTCGGTCTAGCGCGCTACGAACACCGGATTGTCGGCGAAAGCCTCGTCAGCAGCGGTGTTGGCGGCGATGTAACCAAAGACCAGCGCGGCCCCGATGGAGGTGCCTCCGGCCGTATAGGTGTGGCCGATGACCGACTTGGTCGTGTTGCCAGCCGCCATCAGACCGGGAATAACACTGCCGTCCTCACGAGTGACGCGGGCTTTGGTGTCGATAACCAAACCGCCGGCCGTGCCGATATCGCCGGGGTACACCTGGGTGGCATAGAACGGACCCTTTTCCAAGCGCCCCAGCGAGGGGTTCGGGCGATGGTAGCGGTTGGCATAGAACTTGTCGTGTTCGTTTTCGCCACGGTGGAAGTCCTCGTCGATGCCGCGGTCAGCGAAACCGTTGAACCGCTCAATCGTCTCGGCCAGGGCTGTTGGCGGCACGTCGATGGCTTCGGCCAGCTCATCCAGGGTGTCGCGGCGCACCAGGGCGCCCGATTCGTAATAAACGTCGGGCAGTTCCACGCGGGGCATGTGACCGTAGGCAAAGAAGTATTTGTCACGGAACTGCTGATCGAAAATCAGCCATGCCGGCATGTTCTCGGCGTCGCCCTCGCCTTTTCCAAAGATGCCGCCGTACAGGCCTTGACCGGCCGCGCAATAGGGCAGGGCTTCGTTCATGAACCGCTTGCCTTTGCCGTTGACCATGAGGGTGTGCGGCAGGGAACGGTCGGGAATGATGAAGCGTTCCTCGTCCTCAATCACGATGGGCTGGAACCCTTCGGTGCGCGGCAGCTTGATGACCGGCGACCAGATGGCGTCAGCCATGTTGTCGATGGCCGCGCCATGTTTCATGCCCAGTTCGATACCGTCGCCCGTGTTGCCTTCCACGCCTACGGTCCAAGTGCCGGTGATGGGGTGGCGCTGGTACTTTTGCCGCATCGCTTCGTTGCGTTCAAAGCCGCCACAAGCCAGGATGACGCCGTGGGTCGCGTTGATTTGGTACCGGGTGCCGTTGTGTTCCAGCACGACACCGGTCACGCGCTCCTCCCCTTTGCCTTTCTTGCCCGCATCACCGCCCTCGGTGAGGAAGTCGACCAGGGCGTTTTGCAGTTTCACTTCCACTCCCTCACGCAGGACGGAGTACATAATGGCAGCGGTCAAGCCCGCGCCCATAGTGAGCGGGCGCTCGCCTTTGGCAAAGTGTTTCAGGTTGCGCCACAACAGTTTCATGCCTCGCACCCAGGGGCGCAGGTCGGTCATGGCCAGCAGCAAATCGGCCGAATCATAGGAGTTCATATCCACCGGAGACATCGGACGGAAGTACGCTTTGACGTGCGTTTTCTCCCACGGCCCCAACAGGCGGGTATCGAAAGCGCCCGCTTCGACGCCGCGCCCGGTCTTGGCCGCGCCCGGGGCGTCCAGCCAATAGTCGGGGTAGCCTTCCATCCGCCTAAACTCCAGGTAGGGGCACGAAGCGGTGAGGAAGTCCATGCACTTCTTGCCTTCCTCCAAGAAGGTGTCAATCATTTCATCGCTGGTGCAGTCCCCCACCGTTGCTTTCATGTATTGGCGGCCCAGGTCAGTGGAATCCGAGCCCCCGAGTCGGGCGAAAACATTGTTTCCGGGTACCCACACCATGCCGGCGGATTTGGAGGTCGAACCTCCCCACTGGTCGCTTTTTTCGACCATCAATACTTTCAGACCACGCCTCGCGGCGGTCAGAGAAGCGGACAGGCCGGCAGCTCCGGAACCAACGACGATGACGTCATAGGTATCTTTGCTGGGACGGCCAAATGGTTTACGAGCTGAAGACTTCTTTGTGTTCATAAGCTAAATGCTAGACCACTTCGACGGCTCGCGTCAGGGTCTTCAGTCCCTAAATTTCTGAAAACGGAGCCAGCAGAGGGGTGAGTTTCTCCGTCAGCTGGCCCACCAGGACTTTTGCGGCGGTGTCAAAGTCCGTTTCGATACCCTCCTCGAACAGGGAGGTGACCCCCGCATCGTTGAGACCGCAGGGAATAATGCCCGTGAAAGCGCGATTGAAATCCGGGTGAATGTTGAGCGCCAGCCCGTGCAGGGTTGCGTTTTGTACGACTTTCAAGCCGATGGCGCACAGTTTGCGGTCGCGTCCCGTCCCTCGCTCGGCGGCGGTGCGCCCCGCGGCGTCACGGTAGCGCAACCACACTCCCGCACGGCCCTTGACAATCTCAACGTCCAAGCCCCAAGTGTCGCGAACCGCGTCGATGACCGCGCCTTCCACCGCGCGGATGTAGGCAATCAGGTCCACCGGCTCGCGTAGCCTCACCACCGGATAGACCACCAGCTGACCCGGCCCGTGCCAGGTGAGCGACCCGGCTCGGTCGGTGCGAATGACCGGCAAGTCTTTGTTGATGAGGTCACTGTCGTGGGTGTTGCGTCCCGCGGTATAGGTCGGTTCGAACTGTCCCAAGATGAGGGTGTGGTCAAGTTCCCCGTCCCGCACCCGCGCCCAAGTCTCGCGCTGAATCCGGTCTGCTTCCTGGTAAGACACCAGCCCTCTGGGCAGCAAATTTTCCACTCGCACGGGGTTTACTCTATCGCGTCGGGCGGGTGCGGGTGCGAATCGGACAATCTGAGCAGGGTTTTGCCCGCAATCTGGCGCGACATTACGGGTAAAAATGTTCGGAAAGGACACGGTTAACAATCAACGATAGTCCGCTTTCTCCTGATAACTCTGACGCCCAGAGTATCCATGCTATCTACTATCGGTAAACGAAGCCTACCGAGATTATCTAGATTTACCAACCGTGCGCTCTAACCCAGAGTTATTTACGGTTGACGATGCCTATTAAATAAAATAATTAGCCATATTTTGTATGGTTTCTATTCAACGACCTAATGCGCGTTTTCAGGCGGCGCTGCCCCTCACGGGTTCGAGTCCCCAACCCCCTTAAACATTTTCGGACGGGATAAACCCGCCCGACAAAAAAGTGGACCCAGAAGGACTCAGTGATTTTTGCTGCGCAAAATCACCACCCGCTCGAAATCTTCGATTTCTCACGCCAGCGCCTGAAAACGCTGTCGCGTTTTCGGGCGGCGCTGCCCCTCACGGGTTCGAGTCCCTCTGGCCCGTAAATTGTTTTGTGAGGATGGGGTTTATCCCCATCCTCACAAAAAACTGGTGGACCCAGAGGGACTCGAACCCCCGACATCCACGGTGTAAACGTGGCGCTCTAGCCAACTGAGCTATAGGTCCTGAAGGTTGGCGCGAAACGCCAACACAAGACTATTGAGAATAACATTTGCCACGGCAAGTTGCGAACCGGCCGGACCGAATCACTCCGCAAAAATCACGTCTCCGCCACCTCTGGGCTCCCCCAGCGGCAGGCTTGTATCCGAAGGCCACCCCACTTCTTCTGCAGTTCCCGCGACAACGACTCTTTTACCGTTGTAAGGGACCCACTCTGGGGTGGTATCAACGCTATCTACGCCCGCATAATATGCGCCCACACAGAGCAGCTTCGCGGAATCGGTTTGCATACCGGTTCCATCCCCGCTCGTGCCAGTCACTGTTTGTGTCCTATCAAAGACCAGAATCGCGTACTTTTCATACTTAAATGTCCCGCTATAGTCGGGATTTGGCTCTGGGACACCTTGAAAACCAACTAGCTCCGCGTGATTCATAATCCGGATGGTACCTTCAAACACCTGCTTGCCTTGGGCTTTGGCCGCTGCAATAGCCTTGGCTTTCTGATCCGCAGACTTACCCCCTGCGGGCTGCTTAGCCCCCGCAGCACCGGCCGGACCCGCCAGCTTCTGCAAGGCCGAACGATCCGAAACATCTAACCACTGCAGTTTGGCTCCATCCCCGTCCAAAACTGGGGAGGACTCACCAAACGTGGAGTCACAATTTTCACTCTTTACAAGTTCGGAGCCTTGCAACACCATACGATTGCAGTACCACTGGGGATTCGAGGCGCTGCCAAGGACTTGAATAATCCCATTCCCAGCTTTACTCCCCATAATGGAGGCCCGCGTTCCTCCACCCGAGGCAACCCCATCCAAGAGGACATCCGACGGCGCTATAAACGGATTTCCCGACCCGTCCGCAGAGAAAACTTGCACGTTGAGCAGGCCATTACCATCGTCTGCACCGAATAGCAGTTCAGGAATACCGTCCCCATTCATCTCAGTCAGGGCGTATTTATACGCTCCGCTTGAATTATCCAGATCTAAAGCAGTCAGATACTTGGCAGGGGCATCCAGTATTTCGGTGTACTGTTCAAAGGCCGTTTGCAGTTTCTGAGCCTGTGGACCCTGCGGGGCTCCCTTCTGGACTGTCGCGGTCTTTCCTGCAGCCGAGGAGGTACCGGCAGCCCCCTCACCGCCGGCGGACCCCTTCCCGAGCAACGCGACCAACAAAATAATTCCGGCAACTATTAACAGTGCCGACAAAGCTATGATGCAAATCAACAGCACATTGGGGTTCTTTGCGACCGGATACGCCTCTGGACGTGGGGGCGGCGTGGGGTTGGATTCAGACGGAATCGGTGCGGGTGGCATCGGGTCAGACATAACTTCCTACTTTCTGCATGACGGCATGTTTATGTTAGCATCACCAAAACGCCCTCCGTTACAGTCTGGCAGACGATTTTCCGCAGCCTTAGAATCTGGACGACACTAGGCCACGGTTTTCGCGTGGTGAAAAATCTCTGGGGCGCAAAAATCGGTTTCCCGCTGAAACTTCGCAGTATCCTAATCGTGATGGTTAAAGTATCCGCCCGCAGTCTATTTCCCCAGTATGGCGAAGCATTCTTCCGTATTCCGGCCCTCGTGCTCACCTCCGAGGATTCGGTGCATCCACATCGCTTGCTGGCATTCTTTGATTCACGGCCCGACTTCCATGACCTTCCCGGCCCCATCTCCTTGCTGACCTGCTCTAGTGATGACTTGGGGATTTCCTGGACCCCCTATGTTCCGTTGATTTCAGCCCGTGACGGGTGGGGTTTTGGCGATGCTTGCCCGGTGGCCTTGCAGGATGGAGGGATTCTTTGCGGTTACGTGGCAAGTCAGGGAATGAATTTCTGGGATGATGCCACTGCAGGAAACAACTGGAAACTTTACGTCTGTTTGAGCGAGGACACAGAAACCTGGACACATCGAGACATCACCGCGCAGCTGTGGACTGAGAAGACTGGGAACCTTTTCTTTGCATCCGGAAATGGCATTCAGCTCACAACTGGCTCGCACCGGGGACGGATTCTTCTGCCGATGGTGGAACGTCGGGTTAACTCCTCAGACATCAAAGCCCTCATCGTGTTTTCTGATGACGGCGGAGCCACCTGGCAACGTGGCGGGACCTTGCTTGGTGGGGACGAAAGCAAGCTGTTGGAACTTCCCCACGGAGATATTTTGATGAGCTCCCGCGCTTATCCGCAACGCCTGTGGGCGCTCTCAACCGATGGCGGGCAAACTTTGACGATGCGGACCTTGCAGGTAAAGGACCCCGGTTGCAATGCAGGATTAGCGATGTATCACGGAACACTGGTCCTCACCAGCCTCGACCCGCCCGAGGAGCCTCCGGAGATACATCCCGACCTGGATCTGGACCCGTCTCGCGGAAAGAGCCACGACCAATTGCAAGACTGGTTTTCTCGCAAGAACTTGGTTGTCCGACTGGGAACCCTCCCGGAGCCACCCACGTGCCCTCTCGACCCCGCTGAGATTAGCTGGGGTGAGCCCCACGTCATCGACCCGGGTCCCGCCGCCTACTCCGTGTGCGCCGCGCTTGGCGACCGGATTGCCGTGATGTGGGAGACCGGTCAGCAGAGCGGGGGGTCGCGCTCCCCCTACGGGTCCATTGCCTTCACCACTCTCGAATAGGCTATATCACCGGGAAACCACAACCACGCCTCGGTTCGGCTCACGCCCCGAATCATCGAAAAGACAGGTCATTTCACTCAGCGCGGCTGTGACCGGCATGGATATACTTGCTGTTTGTGTCTCATTCTCACTCGATTTCTCGGATTTCTCGGACTCAAGAGGCTTCGACGACTTCGCCCACCTCGCGCCTGGCGATGATGGTTGCCCTGGGCTTGATTACGGTCTTGACATTGGCAGGAGTGGTTTGGCTGTGGCCCGATTGGCACCATCTGCAGGAAGTCCGCCAGATGAACTTTAGTTTCGCGACCGCTCCGGGAGTTTCCTACGAACGTGCCAACATCGTGAAAATCGAGCCGAAGTGTCGAGACACCGACATCGCCCCTTCTGACGTACAAAGCCACCTGGACGACTGCGTCCGCCTGACGGTACGCCTGACCAGCGGACCGGATTCCGGCCAAGTCACCACCCTGGAAACGGTCGGACCCGGCGCGCATTCGAACCTAGCTCCCGACGACACCATCCAAGTCATGCGCTCACCAGGGGAAAAACCCGGCACAGCCACCTACACTTTCACCGGCGTCCCTCACGACCTGCCGATTATCCTCTTTGCCGTCCTGTTCGCCGTGGTAGTTTTGGCGGTCGCCCGCGTCAAAGGAGCGCTCTCGCTGGTGGGACTAGCTTTCGCGACCGTGGTGATTGTGTATTTCATGCTGCCTTCCCTGGCCAGCGGTCGGCCCGGTATCTGGGTCGGAGTGGTCGGATCATGTGCCATCATGCTCGTCGTCATTCACATTGCCCACGGCATATCTATGCGGACCGCATCTGCCCTGCTGGGCACCGTGTGTGGTTTGGGTCTTTCGGCTTTGCTAGGCGCCATCGCTGTGAAAAGCGCACACATCTCGGGTTACATCGACGAAACCTCCTTTGACCTGGCCGCCGCCATTCCGCAACTCAACATGAGTCAGCTATTCATTGCTGCCACTATCCTGGCGGGACTGGGGGTGCTGAACGACGTGACCATCACCCAAGCCTCGGCGGTGTGGGAACTGAGACTGGCCGCCCCGACTTATACCCGCCGCGAAATCTATCAAAGCGCTATGCGTATCGGCCGGGACCACATCGCCTCGACGATTTACACCATTGTTTTTGCCTACACCGGCGCCGCGCTCTCTACGGTGATGCTGATAGTTTTGTTCTTTGAACGCTCGCTCAGCGACCTCTTCACGACGGAGGCCCTCGCCGCCCAAGCCTTGCAAATATTGGCTTCCGGCTCCGCCCTCATCGCCAGCGTCCCCATCACCACAGCTATCGCCACCCTGGCGGTACGCAAGCCCATCGAGCCGAGCGAACCCGACCGACCTTGTGCACCCGACCAGAAAGAATCTCTTGACAGGCTCTAAAAAGAGTACCTAACGAAATTAGCGGTTACGTTGAGGTTTCTGTACAAAACTGCCGTATCCGCTCAGTGAAAGAGGTTTCCGATTTCGTCCTGCGGAATAGCGGGGGGACGCTTATAGACTTTTGCACGGTTCTCAATGGTTAGGGCTACCACTACGAGCTTTTCATCATAGATTTTGCAGATGACTCGGTACTGGCCGACGCGATACCTCCACAGTCCTCGCATATTTCCGGTCAGGCTCTTCCCACTCGCACGCGGGTCGCCTTTGCTCACCACGTCATCCAAGAAGTTCCATATCCGCCGTCCGACCGACTTATCAAGTTTCTCAAGCTGTTTTTGAGCAACGATGGTGAAATATAGCGACTAGCCAGAGTCAGAATCCAAGCTCACGCTTCACCTGTTCCGCGCTGACCAAACCCAAATCGCCTGATTCCACTTTGTCCACCAGGTCAACCGCAAGATAATAATCCTCCAGGTCATCC
>QWCJ01000418.1_pt1 | contig 15190 bp, 2 predicted proteins | sample 1972501 | NCBI WGS metagenome assembly QWCJ01 (sample SAMN09866711, study PRJNA288562) | Human vaginal metagenome isolate term2_vaginal, whole genome shotgun... | isolation source: vagina | host: Homo sapiens | place: USA: California
CTTGGTGGAGTTTCAATTTCAAGATACCAAGATGTAAGTGTAGAACAAAACTGGAATTTAGGCCAAGGTCTAACAATGCCGGGTATGACACTAAAGGCATTAAATGAAAAAGGCGCTGAAATAGGAGAGACTACAGTTGAAGCATCAACTGACCCTAAACAAGCAACAAGACTAATCACAATTCCAAATGTAAAAGTATGGAACATACAAGGTGAACGTAAATTTTCTAAAAACGAAATAAAAATCAAACAAGACTTCCCTACAACAAACACTGATGCTAGTGGCAATACTATAAATTATTATGAAAATAACAACTGGTATGACCTTAACAAAAAGGGATACTACATCCACAACAGGGCAACAGTACAAAAAATACCAAAATTTGCAAACTTCACCCTTATTAAAAAAGGTGAAGATAACAAGCCTCTTGAAGGAGCATCATTCAAACTCCTAGGATCAGGAGAAGCGGTAGTAACCACAGACAAGAAAGGTAATGCACAGTTTTCCAATATAAGTCCTGGAACATACACTCTTTTGGAAACAAAGGCTCCAAAAGACTACAAGTTAAATCAAGAAAAAACAACTGTAGATGTAGATAATGATGGAAGAATATCTATAAGTGGTAGCAACGCCAAATTGTCAGTAGGATCCAATCCTACAGTAACAGTAGCAGATCCAACTTATCCCGACTACATGAATGCAATGCAATACGCCACAAAAGATGCTAATGGTGATGTTACAACCTACATCTTCCTAAAGGCAAATTCAGCAAGACAAGGTGGATCTACAAACAGGAACACCAGAATTAGCCTAAGGGTAAATGGTGGAACAATAGAAAAACTTGATGACGTAAAGGTATATGACGTAAATCCGGATACTCAAAGAGGCGTTGTAAAATCAGCCATGACCCAACAGACGGTTAATCCAGGCCTAATAAAACAGCTTGGAGATAGCGTCGTAAATAAACCTAATGACAAGCCAATCAGGGGTACGCTAAATCATAAAGATCCTTATACAGGTCAATTTGGTTACGAAATCACCTTCCCTTATGAAAGATTTGGAAGAGATTGGGGATTCTTGGTAGTAGCAAAATCAAAACCACTAAATGGCGGTGCAAATACGCTAACATATGACTGGCTAACTAGCCAAGATACTGGAAGCAATGCTAAGTTACAAAACCAAACTGTACAACCAACATCAACAGCAGAAGCTTCAAAGGGAACAACAATTACAGTAACCAACGAAAAATTTGAAACACGTCCAGTCGAAATCAGAAAAATTGACAAAGGCGAAAAACCTGTTGTCGGAGCGACATTTGAAATAAGAGATGAAAACGACCAGGTAATTTCTACAGTAACGTCACAACCAGCTGACAAGGATGGAAAAAATGCAGGACTTGCATCATTTGGAAACCTACCAGAAGGTAAGTATACAATAGAAGAAATTGCTGCACCAGAAGGCTACGTAAAATCAGATGTAATCTTCGAAGTTACAGTAGATGATTCCAAGCAAGTAACCTACAAACCAAAATACAAAAATGGTTCAGGCTCACCTGTAAATGGTGAAGACTACTTGATAACAGATGAAGAGCAAGCACAAGAAGAAGCGACTGCTAAGATAAGTGTTGTAAGTCAATCATTAGTTATCAACGAAGGGGATTCAGGAGATATCGGTACAAGACCACAAGTGTGGGAAGCCTACAGGCTTGAATCCTTGAAGTATAATGCTACAATAGACCTTGAACAGTCATCACCAGGTCAAAGATTTTCTATCCAATTTGATAAAAACTTAGACTTCACCCAATACTTTGGAGAATTTCCAAAACTAAACATAGGAGGAGTCGATGTAGCAGATCCATACTTTGACTACACAACCAACAAATTGACCTATGTATTTAACGATAAATCAATAGGTGGAAAGACACAGGCAAAAATTGAACTTAAGGGTATTATCCCATCTAAATATTTTGCCCAAAACGACGGAACTTATCCATTCACAGTAACAGTAGCACCAGGTCAAACAGGAATTACTGGTCAACAAAAAATAAAAGTGGATATACCAGCAGACTACGAGCAATACGACTACGATAATAAAAATGCCCAAGTACCACAATCCTACTACTTTAGGGACGTCTACCAAGATGAAAAGGGAGACTGGTATGTAGCAGTACTTGCCTACTACAATCCTGTTCATATTAGAACAACAGGCCAAAAAGAGCTTAAATTTAACTGGCTATCAACTAACTACCAGGGAGCAACTAAAAACTTCTTTACTTGGGAAGGTAATGGTAACAAACCAGCATACTCTCTAACAGATGTTAAGATTTATCGTACATCACCATATATGGGCGTGATAAAGGCGGGTAACTTTGATAAAAAAGTCAATTACAACATGCCCCTATCCTACGGTGTAAGGCCAAGTCAAGACCCGGCAAAGTATAACTTGGTATATTCAAAGGCAATTGATCCAAGATATGCTGTAAATAATGATAGACAAGGATCAATCACCCTTAACTACGACCCAAATCAAATCCAAGAATTTGGAGTAATTACAAAAAATAGTCCATTAAAAATTAAGATGCCAGCAATTGACGATAGGAGCAAGGATGGTTATATCATTGAGCAAACCTTCAAGATTGATGACCTTTATAAGTTCAACAACCTATGGAGAGTCTTCTGTATGACAAACAATGACTTTAAGTCATCCTTTATCACCAGAGCCAACTACAACAAGGCAACAGGGGACCAAGCAGGTGGAAAGATTCCAAAATTCTACAGCCAAAAAGTTGCATTAATTAACAAGAATTACGTGCCAGGTTCATTTAAAATCAAAAAACTTGATGAATCCGATAGAAGTAAAACTCTACAAGGCGCATCCTTTAGATTGACCGATAAAGATAATAATGTTATTTATAGGACGTCTGGTAGTGATGGTATAGTAGAATTTTCTAAATTAAAACCAGGTATCTATACTCTTGAGGAAGAAAAAGCTCCAGCTGAGCATATAAAGTCCGACAAGACATGGAGAGTAAACGTCGGTATAGACGGTGTTGTAACAATAATTGAAATAGGTCTTGGCTCAACAGGAGAAACCCTAGTTGGAAAAGATACTATAGTATTAGACGTTACAAACAAACCAGTCGCTACAGAATTTAAAGTTTACAAGAAAGACAATGAAAATACTCCACTACAAGGAGCCAAGTTCAAGATTACGACAACTGATGGAACAGAAGTGACAACAGGAACATCTGATAAAAACGGTCTAGTTTCATTTGGTAAAAAACTTGAAAATGGAACTTATTTATTAGAAGAAGAATCTGCACCAGCAGGTTTCAAGAAACTTGACAAGAAGTGGGTAATAGAAATAGCTAATAACAAAGCAAGAGTCTACAACTACATCCAAGGTCCTTCAACAGGAACTGACACTAATGTAAACAAGTCAATTCTTGGAGTAGAAGGAACTAAATGGGTAGAAGTAGCAAAAAGACCACTTACAGGTTGGATACTAGGAGATAACAGACAGACAGGTTACTACAACAACTGGCCACAACCATTCAAACTTGGTACAAGAATTGTTGGTAAAAATAAAGACCAAAAATATGTTATCCAAAGATATGTAATCAACCCAGAAGCTGATACAGTAACTTTAAATAACGCATCCATCCACAGAGAAAAACCATGGTTTAATAACATGAGTTGGTATGCAGGAACTGAAGCTTACAAGATTTTCGAACTTGATAAGGCAGTTGATGGAAATGTAGAAGACATCAGACTTGAAAACTACAATTTGACAGATATTACAAAGGATACAAGTAAAGTCAGCGTAAAAAGCCAAGTTATTACTGGTCAACCAAGACTCTACTTGGACTTTAAAAACAGACAAATTACAAAACCTATAGTAATAGATGTCAAGGTACCTTACACATCAGAAGACGGTGGAGTAGGTACAGGAATGGATCTTTACACAAATAAGGGATCCTACTGGAAGTCTGACTACTACGACATGGCAAATCAAATCGTAGAAGGTGATCCTGTAGTAACGAAGAGTGAAGGTGGAAATATCAAGGGAGCCTATATATCAGAAGGATCACTTGATGTTAACAACGAAAGAGTTGTACAAGAATTCTCCTTCAAGAAGGTAGACGACGGTGGCAACCAAACTGATGCAATAACTGGAGCAACATTTAAACTCCAAGGACCAAAGAAAACAGACCAAGATCCAGGTAAAGAAGTTTGGAAGAAATCTGGCAAAGACGGTATTGTCAAATTCGATAAGCTAGTACCAGGAATCTACCATTTAACAGAGTCAGGAGCTCCACAAGGTTACGAGAAATCCAACACAGATTGGACGGTAACAGTAACCAAAGATGGAAAAATCTATATCAAGGATAATAACCCTGGATCTACAGTACCAGAAACAACACAATGGAAAAAGGTAAAAGCCGGAACAAGTGGAACAAAACAAGCTAGTTCACAAGTTCAAGGAACACCAGTTGCAAATAGACTTGATACGAGAATTACCGAAGTAAACAAAAAAGAAAACAAGTTTAGGCAAGTTTTCATAATAAATAAACAGCCAGAAATTCTTAAAAATCCTTACTTCGAAATCCATTCACAACCAGAAAATAGACCATTAAATCTAGAAAATACAAAAATAGTATCTCTTGTAAAAGTTGACAGAGGCTCTACACCTGATAATTTAAATAATCCAGGAGCAGCTGTTGAATACGACACACAAGTATACGCTAAAAATAAAGGTCAAGATAGGATTAAAATCACACCAAAAAACCTTGCAGGAGAACAAGCACTTGCTCTTACAATAGAGTCAACACTTGGAAATTCTGGAAGTATCGGAACTGGTATAGACTTTGTAAACTATGATAACTACAACACATATTGGATGGCAGAATCGTATAATAGCTTCAAAGATATACAATTAGAAGAAGGCACAGCTAGATCTGCTGATAAAAATGCAACAGTATATGTAGGACCAAATAGAGCAACTAACAATCCAATAGCTCCATATAGAATAGATTCCAACTCTGCACCTTTGCGAACACCTGTTACAATAAGACAACGTGTAGCTACAAGAAGTGCAATGAGTGATGCAGTTGTATTAGGATTGTATGGATTGAATAGAAGCATCGAATCAGATAAGCTCGAACTTGGAGACAACCTAGTAGGAAATGCAGTAAGAGCTGGAGATGGTTGGGAAAAAGTAGATCCAAGCAAGTCTACTGGTAGATCAAATATTGCACATACAGCAAGCTTGATGGAAACCAAGATTACTGAAATAAATAAAGGAGCAGATAGGTTCAAGCAGTATTTCCTATACAAAGAAGAGTCAGCATCTAAGTTAAGACTCATTGAAATTCACAGACAACCAGAAAATGGCGAATTGCGTCTAGGAATGCCAGGCAACTATGAAACTTATGTAAATGTTTATAAGGTCGATGCTTCAACTATAGATCAAGCATTAAACTCCAATAAAACAAAAATAAGCGTTACTACAAGACAAAAAGATGCAGTTTATGACAAAAGAACGGGAGCACTTTTAAATCCAAGAAGAATAGCTATAGATATTCCTGCTGCTCATAGAGGCTATATTTTAGTTGAGGTTGATGCAAAATATTTTAATGCGGTAGGACTAGGTTCTGACTATGAACCTAATACTAAACAACAGTACGGAAAGACCAGACAGTGGGTAGGTGATTCATATTCTAGTGAATCAACAATAAACGATAAAATTCAAGAAAAAACCTACTCATTAACCTTAGATACACCTGATGGAAATGGTACTCTTACTGTTAAGGATAACAAAACTACAGGAATAAAATATAAGGAAAGAGTTTCGGTTACTGCTAATCCAAATCCAGGATATGAACTAGCTGATTTAAAGATTAATGAAACAAGCTATTTCCAAGAAGGCAAAACAACTTATGAATTTGATATGCCAAATGGAAATACAAGAGTAGAAGCTACCTTTAAGCAAAAAGAGAAACCTCAACCAACCACACATAATCTTTGGGTAAATGGAGATCCAAAAGGACATGGTACTATTGATGTAAGTCCACAGGGTAAAGTAGCTTCAGGAACACTTGTAACAATAACTCCAAAACCGAAGGAAGGTTATGAACTAGATAAGGTAACCTACTATGACCGAAATCTTGGTAGGCAGGTAGAAGTTGGCAATAGCTTTAATATGCCAAACTATGATATAACTTTAAATCCTACATTTAAACCTATCAGCACACCTCAACCAAGTGAGTATTCTATAACATCCTATAATTCATCAATTGGATCTGTAACGGCTAAGCCAAACGCACAACCAGATGAAACTGTTAAGCTTACAGTTACTCCAGCAAATGGTTATGAGATTGAAAGTATAAACATTGCAGATGAAAATGGAGCAGGAATACAAGGCTTATATGTAAATCAAAAAGATTTAACATTTAAGATGCCAAGACAAAATGTAAAAATTATTGCGACATTTAGAAAAGCAAAAACTGCAACCCACTTTGTTTATAAAGATGGTGACACTAGAGGTTATATAAGTATTAATGGAACAAATACTAACGAACTTCCTGTAAAAGAAGGAGATAAAGTTAACTTCCAAATTACTGCTGGCTCAAATTACAAGCTAACAGGTGCAAGTGCAACAAAAGCTCCTTTTGGTGGAGTTGTTGAAAACTTCGAATTCGACCTAGCAACAGGCCTTGGTTCATTCACTATGCCTGATTCCAACGTCACAATTTATGGTTACTATACAAACAAACCACAAGGCGAAAGAACTGAATCTGAAGACAGAACTGAAATTCTTAAAAAAGAAACTAAGGTTACAGTTGATGAATCTCTTGCCCCAGGTGAAAGAAAAGTTGACAAGCCAGGTTCTGATGGAGAAGTAAAAACAAGATACACTGCAACTTATAACATTAAAAAAGCTGGTCTACAAGAAGCACCAACTCCAACAGACTGGCCAGCAGAAGTAGTTCAAGCTCTTCAAAATAAAAAGGCAAGTAACGAAATAATTACTGCCTATAACAAGGTAGAATTATCAAGAACTGAACCAGTTGCAGAAGAAGTTCGTGTTGGTAAATCAGACGATCCAATTGACAAGTTTGTTCCAACAGAAGAGGACAAGCTTATCAAAGATGGAGAAATTCAAGAACTTGTTAAGATTACCAACAAAAAAGCTGGTATTACTCCTAAGATTCTAAAGAGATCTCCAGGTGGTGAAATTCTTCCAGGTGCGACATTCACACTTCACAAGATGACTGATAGCACTTACTCAAAGATTGATACAACCTTTGGAGAGCTAACAGCAAAATCCGATGAAAAAGGTGATGTTATATTTAAAGACCAAGCAGATAACGTAGTTAAACTTCAAAAAGGTTACTACATTATTAAAGAAACCAAAGCTCCAACAGGATTTAAGAAAAGTACAGCTGATTGGAAGATTGAGGTCAAGGATGATGGCGGTAGAATGTATGCCGAATACCAAGGACCAGAATCAACACCTCAAAACTTTATAAATGATAACAAGAAGTCCAACGCAGGATATTCAGCTGATAATGCTGGTATCAAATATAAATCGAGATTGACTTATATTGATACAGAATCCAAGACTTATATCCAAAGAATCTATATAGATACAAGGGCATACAATGGAACAAATCCTCTAAACCTTCAAATCACACCGAAGTATAAGAGAGAAGAAAAAGATGCTCCAGGACAACACCCAGAAACTATAAAAGATGGTGTAAAGACAGCTTATTTCACAGCTTATAAATTATCAAATCCTACTGATTTCAGTAATATGAATGACCCTAAACTTGATAAGATTTTAAGAACGTACGACTTGTCAAATGATAACATGTCAATGATAAAAACAGCTAGATGGAGACCATTCGACTGGGGATTTGACGAAGACCAACTAAACCTAGACAAGGGTGGTGTCTATATAGTAGACGTGGAAGGATTCTACGATGATGTTATAATCACAGGCAAGTCTGACAAGGCAGATAAGTATAATATCCCACAAGAAGATTTGGGTAAGATTGACCTTCACGTAGACTTCTACAATGGAGAAAGACACTTCAAGCAACTTAAACTTGATAAAAATGGCAACGAAACTTATGAAGCATTCCCAGGGGCATCTTACCAAGGTGGTGCTAGCCAAGTTGCAGAATATGTAAAATCACAAGAAGGTGAAGTAGCAGCAAAGGCATGGTCACAAGCAAAATCAACTATCAATGGAAAAGAAAGCAAATACAAAAACTATGTAGGTAAAGAAGTCACATATAATGGCAAGACTTACAAGACTGGTATTATCGATCCAGAAATTGGAAATCCAGCTGTCCATGCAGATACATCTGTCAACCTTAACCCACTTTACAACTCAAAGGGACACCAAGAAATACCAAAAGAAGGTCTAGAAGTTATAAACGAAGAAGAAACCTTCAACATTACCTTCTCTAAACACGGTCGTAAGGATCCAAAAGACGACATCAACAGTGAAAAGGTAACAAACAACAGACTAGAAGGCGCAGTATTTAAACTACAAGTTCGTGGACCAGGTGGACAATACGAAGATATACCAGGTACAACTGTAGCATCAGCCTTCAACGGTTACTTCGGATTTAGGGGACTAAAACCAGGTCGTTACAGACTGATGGAAGTAAAGGCTCCAGAAGGCTACAAGCCAATCAAAGAACCTGTACTTCACTTCACAATTGCCTACAAAGGCGAAATCGTAGATGGCCAAACAGGTGAAATCACACCAGGAAGAGGTGTTGTAACCCTCGAGTACAACGAAGGTAATGGTATCTTCCAATATGCTCCAGATAAAAAAGGTCCTGATGGAAAACCAATTACTCCAGAAGATGGTAAGCTAGTCGACTATGTAACAAGTGCCACTGCCAAGAACATGGGTAAGATTATCAACGAAGTCCCAGGAAAAGGTAAGGTAACCCTTACTAAGTACGATGACAATAAAAACCTACTTCCAGGAGCAGAATTTAAGCTAACTAGAATTAGTAGACAAGTAAAAGGCGATGAAGATGCTAATAAGAATGACGGAAGTTATACTAAGACAGTTGGCCAAGACGGAAAGATAGTATTCGACGAACTTCCAATCGGTCAATACGAACTAGAAGAAACCAAAGCTCCAAAAGGCTACCAAAACAAGGGTAAAAAATGGAGATTCACAGTCGGTGGTGTGGGACTAGACCCATACATCAACGATAGTGATGTCGGAGATAGAGATATTTCTAAGAGCATTGAAATGACATCAGAAATGTCAGTTCTACGACCAGATGGAAATGATGGAACAGAAAATGAAGGCGATTCAAAGATTCACCCACACAAGGGTCATGCACTATCCTTCAAGAATACTTTCACAATCAAAGATTCCACAGCAATAAAAGCTGGTGACTACTTTACAATTAAGTTGACCGATAACATCGACCTTGAAGGTATATTGAAAGAAAAATCTCAAAACCTAGACTTGTTCGCCGATGGAGTCGGAACAATTGCCAAGGCCAAGTATGATAAAGAAGCGGGAACATTAACCTATGTCTTCACATCATACGCTGACCAATACAACAAGACAGATTTTGCGAATACTATCACAGCCCATATCAACCGCTATAAGGTTCCAAACTCAAGTACAAATGAGCAAGTTGGAATGGGAATAAAGGATACAAACTTTAAGAAAAATAATATTGCCGTAGACTACGACCTTGATATGGCAAAAAATCCGCATAACAATGCGAATATGACATCTAAGATAGTAAGCTTTGATATTGAAACTGGAGAATTCGTCCAATACTTCTATATCAATAGAGAAAAGCTAGCAAATCAAGGAGCGCTAACATTTAAGTACAAGCCAAGCGAGGCTGTGACAAACTTGAAATTTGATTTCATAAGGTTAGATCAAAATGGCGCATATGTTTACGATTATAATAGACGTCAATATTATAGGACGGATGATTATACTAACAAAGATATGCCAGAATCATTTGGTGTAAACGAAAGATCCGACAATCTAACTAATTATGGTCAAAGTGGTCCTTATGAACTAAAAGCCAATGGAAGTGCAAATATTTCAATGGGTAATATAGGAGCAAACAACTCCATAATCCTAAAGGTTACAGGTAAGGTTAAAGGAGATAACATTTCATCCTTCGACACGTATGCACAACTCTTTAATAAGATTCCAGTTAAAGACTATTATGGAAACACTGTAGGTTATAACGTCGGATATTATGTAGAGAGAACAAATGGCATTCGAATGTTTGAAAACAAAACGACAGCCAGTGCTAAACTTGAAATAGATGCTATCAACCCTAAGAATGAAATAATCTTCAAGAAGATTGACCAAGAAGGTAAGATTCTTCCAGGAGCTAAGTTCAAACTTGAAAAATACTACAAAGACCAAGATAAATGGATTCAAGTTACTGGATCAGAAAAAACAGCTGAAAAAGACGGTCTAGTCAAGTATGAAAAACTTGAAGCTGGTAAATATGCACTAATAGAAACCGACGCTCCAGAAGGCTACGCTAAGATAGAAGGACACATACAAGAATTTACCGTAGGTGAAGATGGTGTAATCACAAGACAAGTTGTCAAGGAAAAACCAAGAGAAAAGCCACAATCATTAATAGCATCAATGGGAGCAATGTTAGGCTCGGTAGCAAGTGCTATAACAGGAGATGCGAATACTGAAACAGTGACAGAACCTGTAAGTAAAGAACCAATAAATGTAATAAACTACAAGGAAATTGAATTCGAAAAAGTTGATGGAAATAACCATAGTAAGAAACTTGAAGGTGCTGAATTTGAAGTTCATTACAAGGAAAAGGCAGATGGTAAATACGAACCTCTTAAGATTAAGAAGACTGTAGATGGCGAGGAAAAAGAAGTAACCATGACAGTAACTTCTGGCAAAGATGGTAAGTTCAAGTTGCCAATAACAAAAGACGGCTACTATGCACTTGAAGAAACTAAGGCACCAGAAAATTATTCAAGGATTCCTGGTAAGATTAGAGAATTTAAGCTAGAAAATGGCAAGGTTCAAACTTATGAAAAAGACCCGTTAAAGGCTAGTCACAAGACATCTACAAAGGGTAAGATTTCAAGTGAAATTATATCTGTGGATAAGGATAAGAAAACATTCAAACAAAGAATTGTTATTAACCCTAACCACGAGTCCATGACAGTTCCATCTTATGGTTCTTATATCCGTATCAAGGAAACTGACTGGAAGATAACACCTAAATACAAAGAAGCTCTTAATAAAGACTACGGTGTAGGTGGATTGGTCAACGTGGCAATCCTTAAGAAAGATGGCGGCAAAACTATTGCTGACTTAAAAGATACAGACTACAAGAAATTTGATGCAATTAGCTTTGGTACAGCTGGAAATCTTACTGGTTCAAGATACGGCCTAAAAGAAATGCTTGGCGAAACATCTACTACAGACAAGCCAATCACAACAACAGATTCAATAGTGATGGAATTTACTGGTAAGCTTGATGACAATAACGAAACAGGCACAGCAGACCAACTATTTGAATTAGTCCTAAACGTAGAAATAGATGACAAAGTTTCCGACAAGCTCAATGTCGAAAGCTTAGCAAGTGGTAAGCCTGCCTATGCAGACCATGATTCCATGAATCCTATAGTAGTGGAAAATCGCAAGGCAGAATACCCTCATACAGGTGCGTTGGGTATTATTGGTTTCCTTGTAGTTGGTGGTATAATGATGGCAATGGCGTACTACAAGTATAGACGTAAGAGAAGAGAGAGTGCGTTATCATGATTGGATTGGATCAAAAGATGAGGTACCCTCCGTAAAGGGACTAGAAAGAGACAAGGGATGAGGCGAGAGCCAAGTCCCTGGGATCTCAAGGTTTTTGAAAAACTGAGGAAAGCATAAGGCTTAATCAGTATAAGAAATGGACAAAAGATAAAAGCGAACCGTAGGATAGAAAGTAAATATGAAAAATAGTTTCAAAATTAGAAAAAATCTTCCTATTGGAGAACTGAATAATAAAAAAAATCGGATTAAAAAAAAGTTTGATAATACAAGAACATATAATCTCATGTTTAAGTATAATAATAAAATATTAGATCCGAACAACATGAAAATTCAAGATATTATAAATTACACAAAAACTCATTATATTGAAAGTAAAAGACTAATACCAATTGAATATCTTGTTCATGATTTGATAGTTTTTGAAAATTATAGAGATGACCTAGAAAGTGATATAAGAAGCAATGAGAAAATATTTAGTTTCTTAGGAGCGTTAATAACATTATTTTCAGGGGCATTTACTATAATCGAATTTGGAATAAAAAGAAGAAGAAGAATTCCACGAACAGGAGGATTTCTTAATCCAAATTTTTTCGAAAAAATACTTGTTTATTTATCTAAGTTTAAAAAGTTCTTAGAAGATAATAAGTTATTAACAGCTATAGTCATAACTATTTTCATAAGCATTTGGATATATAAACTTGTAATATATGGAAGAAATTCAAAGTCTAATAAGTTAAAGACAGTTAATCAAGTTATACGTGTGTTGATTAATATCAAGGAAAGCATGTGTTAGATATGACTTTATTAAAAAAATAAGGCATATATAAGAAAAAAGCGAATCGAAAGATTTGCGAAAAAGATTGGCTAGGATAATGATACCTGTTAAGATATTATTATACAAAGCCTAAAACAAAAATGCCCACGAGGCAGAGGTAAAGGTAATAATTTGCGGGGAGCAAATAATTATAAAAAAATATAAAGGAGTTATATTATGAAAAAAAGATTTTTATCACTAATCATAGCATTAGCGATGATGGTTGGTGTATTCACCCCATTGATAGCTAACGCTGAAGGTGAAAGTACAGCAAAAGATGCTAAAACTCAGACTGTAACATTACACAAAATATTACAAAAAAAAGAGAGTTTAGCAAGTGACAAGTTCCCAGGAACTGTAGGGTTAGATAATTCTAAATATGACGGAAATCAAATTGCAGTAGAAAAACTTGCAGGATATTTCGGAGAAGGTTCTATAGAAATCGATAAAGTTTATTTTGCATTAAAATTTGCTGCTGACTATGGAACTACAAAAGATGAAAAAGCAATGGCTGGTAAATATGTTAAAGCCAGTGGTACTACTGATGAACAAAAACTAATTCCAGCAAAACCACTAGCAGCTACTGAAAATATTGAAGAAGCTGTTGGAGGATTAACACAAGCAAATAATGCTGGAGTTGTATTTCAAACAAGTGAACTTAAAGGTAACTTTGAAATCGATGAAATACATGACAAGTCAACTTATATAGGTGCAAATGGCGAAACTCTTACAGATATGAAAGCTGTACCTGTTAAGATTACACTACCACTTGTAAACGATAAAGGTACTGTAGTTAATGCTCACGTTTATCCAAAAAATATTGAAGAAAAACCGGACACACATAAAGACTTCACTAAAGAATTTACAAAGGAACAACCAAATGGTAGAAGTGAAGATGCTAAAGAAAAGGCAAAAGAAGAACCACACAATGTAGGCGATGTTATTGATTACACTGTAACTACAAAAGTTCCAGCAAAAACTAAATGGAAAACAGCATTCTGGGACGATAAAATGACAGAAGGTCTTACATTTATACAAACAACTGCAACTGGAGATTTAGCGGGTAAAGGTATCAGCATCAAATATGGTGATGCAGTTATGGATACTACTTGGTATACATTAGATGAAACATCTGGTAATGGATTTACATTAAAATTAACAGACAAAGGTCTTGCAGAAATTGCTAAAGCAACAGAAGATAAAATAATAAGATTAGACTACCATGCAGTTCTTAATGAAAAAGCAGTAGTAGCTATTCCAGAATCAAACGATGTTACTTTCCATTATGGAAATAACAAAGATCATGGAAACACACCAGTTCCTAACAAACCAAATGATAATGGTGAATTAACAGTTACTAAGGATTGGGATACTGGCGTTGCTAAGAAAGATGTAACATTCACGTTATATAATGCACAAAACGGTAAAATAGTAGCAGAAACTGATGTAGAAAAAGTTGACGGATATACTTTTAAAAACCCTGTTACTATTACAGCTGGCGAAACTATGACTTATACTTGGAAAGGTTTAAACAAAAATATCGAGTACAAGGTTGTTGAAACTCACATTGACGGATACTCAGTAGAATATGGTAAGACAAAAGAAGCTGGTGGATTAACAGCAAAGAACTACAAGGACAACAATCCAAAACCAATTAATCCTAACGAACCAAAAGTAGTAACTTACGGAGCAAAATTCGTTAAGACTAATGCTGATGGAACAGAAAGATTAAAGAATGCACAATTTGTAGTAAAGAATAAAGATGGTGATTTCTTAACAGGAACAGCTGCTGATCGTACTGCTTATAAAGCTGCACAAGAAGCTTTTGAAGCTGCAATTAAAAAATATAATAGTTTAAAAGCTGATCAACAAACTGCAGAAGAAAGAGCTAAAATTAAAAAACTTGAAAAAGCTAGAGATGATGCATGGAATGCAACTTTGAAAAATATGACTAAATGGAAGAAAACAACAACTCCAAAAGAAGATAGTGAAGTAATTAAATTAACTTCAAATGAACTTGGTCAATTTGAAATTGCTGGTCTTGCACCTGGAACATATACATTGGTCGAAGTTACTCCTCCAGAAGGATATGCAAATAATAATAATGAGTTTGCATTTACAATAAAAGATGATGGAACTCAAGCTACAATGGATATTGACTTTGGCGTAAAAGATGATACTGTTGCTGATAATGCTCAACAAATCATCAACAAGAAAGTAACAATCCCACAAACAGGTGGTATTGGCACTATTATCTTCACTGCAATTGGTCTTGCAATAATGGCATCAGCTGTTATCGCTATCAAAAAAAGACAAGCAACTGAAGCTAGATAATAACTAGAAGATTAAGAATGAAGGAAAAGCAATTTTCCTTCTTCTAAAAGTGCAAATATATGATGTATTTGCACTTTTAGAAGAGTAAGCAATTAATGTTAAACATAAATGGAAGGTAAAATAATGAAGATTTTAAGAAAAATTTTAATGGTTATGATAATGGTGGCGATGGTTGCGACTAGCAGTTCCTTTGCTGCGGGAGATTATTCGATAACTGTGACG
>QWCJ01000419.1_pt1 | contig 15185 bp, 13 predicted proteins | sample 1972501 | NCBI WGS metagenome assembly QWCJ01 (sample SAMN09866711, study PRJNA288562) | Human vaginal metagenome isolate term2_vaginal, whole genome shotgun... | isolation source: vagina | host: Homo sapiens | place: USA: California
CATCGCCCAGCTGCCGGAGGTTGGCCGGGCGCGCCAGCGCTCTGATCTGCGGCGTAAGGCTATCAACCTGCGTTTGCCCTCGATCTCCGTGGAGCGCACCCAGTCCGAGGACGGCACCGAGCGCTACCTGCTGGGCATCGACGAGCGCCAGGAGATGAACGACTTCAACTCCGAGCTGTCCCTACTGGCCGGCATGTGCGCCGGCGAGATGATGGTGCGCGCGGGCGTGGGCATCCTGCGCACCCTGCCACCCGCCGGGGACAAGGAGATCGCCGCCTTCGACCACTCCGCGCACGCCTTGGGGTTCGATCGCTCCGGCCGCCCGATCGGGGAATTGCTCGCTGATATTGACGCCTCCACGCCGCGTGGCATGGCACTCATGCGCGACGCGCAGAGTCTTCTGCGCGGGGCGGGGTATCAGCAGTTCGGCCTGGCTGGCGGGGGTGCCGAGGCTGCGGAGCCTGAGCCCGCTGGCGCAGGCGGCGCGGGCGAGGTTGCTGCCGTAGAGCCCAGCATCCACGCCGGCATCGGCGGCCACTATGCTCATGTCACCGCACCCTTGCGCCGACTGGTGGACCGCTTCGCCACGGAGATCTGCCTGGCGATCGCCAGCGAGCAGCCCATCCCGGAGTGGGTGACCGCCAACGTCGACCAGGTTCTCGGCACCATGAAATCCAGCGGCCAGACGGCCAGCGCCGTCGACCGCGCCTGCCTGAAACTCACCGAGGCGGTCGTCCTGCAACCGTGGGTAGGCCAGAACTTCAATGCGACGGTGCTCAATAGCGACGGCGGAGACAAGGCGAAAATCCTGGTCGAGGAGCCGCCCATCTTGACGACTTGTGTGGGCGGCCCAGACGAGGCGTCAACAGTTAAAGTCACCCTGATCGAAGCCGAACCCGCAGCGCGAAAGGTACGTTTCGCCTGGCCGGCCGATTAGGCAGGGGGCTGTCCGGCGCGTGTGGTACACATGACTTTATGAGCGAAAATGATGCGCAGAAGTGGTACTACGACACGAAGACCGGCCAGGTGAGCCAGGGCAAGGACAGCGCGTGGGATAGCCGCATGGGGCCATACGACTCGCGCGAGGAGGCCGAGGCTGCCATCGAGACCGCGCAGCGTCGGGCCAAGGAGGCCGAGGAGTACGACGCGGAAGATGACGACTAAGGACTCGGAGCGCTCGTGGCTGGCGCGCACCCTGCTGCCGGAGGGGAAGGAGCCGGACCCGCGCTTCACCCTGGCGAACGAGCGTACTTTCCTGGCGTGGATCCGCACTAGCCTGGCGTTTCTGGCTGGCGGGGTGGCGCTGGAGGCGTTCCGCTCGCCGAACGTGCCCGAGCATCTGTGGAGTGCCGCGGCCGTGCTGGTGCTGATCGTCGGCATGCTGATCGGCCTGGGGGCGGCGGTGCGGTGGCTGCGCGTGGAGCGTGCCATGCGGACCGGGAAGGCCCTGCCCGTGCCCGCGATCGTGCCCTTTCTGGCGGGCGTGGCCGTGGTGGCTTGCGCGGTCGTGCTGGGGTTTGTGATCTTCGGCGACTTTGGGATGGAGCTGTAAGTGACGCGCCGGGAGGTGCGTGGGGCTGCGCGGGAGGTACCACGCCAGAGTGCGCGTGGGGTGCCCGAGCGCCCGCACTCTGACCTGGGACTTCAACCGGAGCGCACCAGCCTGTCGTGGCAGCGCACCTTGCTGGCGTTGTTGGTCGTCAGCGCGATGCTGTTCCGGTGGATCGGCCGCTACGGCGTGATCGTCCTGCCCGCCGCGGGAGTTTTAGTGCTGCTCGCGGCGCTCATTCTGCTGACCCAAAGGCGCCGCTACCTGCGCTTTAGCGCCGGTCTGCGCGCCGAACGCCTCACCGCGAACGTCGGCTCGGTCGTCGCGGTGACTGCGGCAGTCTTGATCTGCGGATTGGTCGCCGCCATCTTCGTTATTCTGGACGCCATCTAACCCCAACCGCCCAGCGTTGTTGTACTGTCCTAAGTGTTGATCAAATGCGCAGTTCAAGGCAGGTCACCATGTGCAGGCGTAACAAAGGGGCAAAAAGCGTGTGGACGTAGATGTTTTCTATCGGACTTTTGACGTCTCTGATGTTGCCCCAGGGGCTAATGTTTTAGATCTCATCTTTCACGGGTTGATCCTCTTTACAGTTCTGTCCGGCATTATGGCCTGGGTGGCAATCATCATTTTGATTTCCAGATCGATTTGGAGAAAAAAGAATCCCGGCAGAAAATCCCGTATGTGGGTAGTTTTCTTTGCTCTGTCCTTTTCGATATACGTGATTTCTATTCCGTTGTCCTTCAAATTAGTGCTGTTCCCGGGTGAAATATCCTCCAGGATCTACACCCTGGATAAATACGGTAACGGAAGGGCGGTTCCAATGGTGACGGAAGATTCCCCAATAAACACCGTGAGAGTGGATCACACCAAAAAGACTTTTTTGGAGAAGTACCATCGAGAGGTTCTGGACGCTTTGTCTAGTGACCCAGAGTTAATGCAGTATGACCTTGTGGGATGTAGGGATCAGGGGGATGACGAGTATGAGAAGTCAATCTTCTGCGGCGGCTATGTGGATTCCGGTGTTCATGCTGTCAAGGGAGGGAAAGAGTTTAGTTTAAATCCCCATTTTCATTTTGGGGAGAGGCCAGAATCTATTCGAGAAAGGAAGGGGATGGACTTGGAAAACTCGCCTGGCGGTGGCATGGCGGTTCGGCTTTCGGTCTACATTTCTGAGCAAAGCTAGTGGTGGCTGACGGTGGCTCGTGATAATTGGCGGTGGCTGACGTGGGCGTGGTGGCTGATGGTGACTGACGGTGGGCGTGGTGATTGGCGGTGGCTGGCGCGCTAAATGTCGTTAAAGTGGTAAAACGTTATTGGTAACGATTGTGATTACTGTAAAACTGCAGGTCACGGCAGTTTTAGTTTCTGGAAAAATTTTTTCGGGAAGACGAATTCCCACTTTAACGACATTTAGCGTTTTGGGAAGGGGTGCCAGCCCGCCCGGAAGGGGTCAGAGTGAACCGTGGGGCTGGTGTGGCGCGGTGGAAGGAGGGGCGGGCAGCAGGGAGCCAGGGCGGGCAGCAGGGAGCCAGGCCCCGGCCAGCAGCCTAGAAGCAGTGCTCCTCAGCCGGGAACTTACCCTCAGCAACCTCCCGCTTGTAGGCAGCCGCGGCGGTGGTCAGATCCGAACCCACCGAAGCCCACTGCTTCGCGAAGCGCGGACGGTGCCCACCGGCCGGGAACGCAGCCATGTCGTGCCACACCAGAACTTGCCCATCGCAGTCCGGACCTGCGCCAATGCCAATCGTCGGGATGGCCAGCTCCTTAGTCACGGAAGCAGCCACGTCCGCGGGCACCATCTCCAGCACAACCATGTCGGCACCGGCTTCTTGCACGGCGCGGGCGTCGGCCAGCAGCTGCTCGGCGCCAGCCCCGCGGCCCTGCACCTTGAAGCCGCCCAGCTGGTTGACGGACTGCGGAGTAAAGCCGATGTGCGCGCACACGGAGATGCCGGCGTCAGTAATAGCGCGAATGCGATCCGCAATCCGCACCCCGCCTTCGATCTTCACCGCGTGCGCGCCCGTGCGATGCAGCATCTCGGTGGCGGCCTTCACGGCCTGCTCATCCGAGGCCTCATAGGTGCCGAAGGGCAGGTCAGCGACCACGGCGGCATTACCGGCGCCGCGGACGACGGCGGCTGTCAGGTAGACCATCTCGTCCATGCTGATGCGCTGGGTGGCGTCGTAGCCAAACACCACATTCGCGGCAGAATCGCCGACCAGCATGATCTCCACGCCCGCCTCGGCGAACGCGACGGCGGTGGAGTAGTCGTAGGCGGTCAGCATCGCGAACGGCTCGCCCGTGCCCTTGCGCGCCTTCAGGTCGGCGATGCGCACCTTCTTGGTGGGGACCAGGTAGCCGTTGGGGGTGGAGCCGGATGTTCCAGATGTTGCAGTCATGCTGTTCATTCTAGGTGACGCCCATAGCTCCAACCGCTCAACCTTCGACTAGTGCAAACGGGGGCGCAGCCGGGCAGGGAACTTCTACAATGGGGGATATGAATCGCCAACAGGAATATGTTCTGCGCACGCTGGAAGAACGCGACATCCGCTTCGTTCGCCTTTGGTTTACGGATATCCAGGGGTACCTCAAGTCCGTGGCGGTGGTGCCAGCGGAGTTAGAGGGGGCTTTCCAGGAGGGCATCGGCTTCGACGGGTCGGCGATTGAGGGGTTTTCCCGCATCGCGGAATCGGACACGATTGCGCAGCCGGACCCGTCGACGTTCCAGATCTTCCCGTTTAAGTCAGATGATGGAGCATTGTCGGCGCGCATGTTCTGCGACATTGCGATGCCGGATGGCACCCCTTCGTGGGCGGATCCGCGCCAGGTGCTGCGCCGCCAGATGAAGGCCGCAGCGGACCAGGGGTTCAGCTGCTATGTGCACCCGGAGATTGAGTTCTTCCTGGTCAAGGAGCTGGAGACCGAGGGGTATCCGCCGGTGCCGACGGATAACGGCGGCTACTTTGACCAGGCGGTGACCGACGACGCGCCGGCTTTCCGCGCCCACGCGATCAGCGCGCTGGAGCACATGGGCATTTCCGTGGAGTTCTCGCACCACGAGAACGCACCGGGGCAGCAGGAGATCGACCTGCGCTACGCCGATGCCCTGACGATGGCGGATAACGTGATGACTTTCCGCTACCTGATCAAGCAGGTAGCCCGCCGCAATGGCGTGGCCGCCACGTTCATGCCTAAGCCCTTCCACGAGCACGCGGGCTCGGCGATGCACACCCACATGTCCCTGTTCGAGGGCGAGAGCAATGCTTTCCACGACCCGGATGACGAGCTGCGCCTGTCGGGTACTGCGAAGTCCTTCATCGCGGGCATCTTGGAGCACGCCCCGGAGATCACGGCGGTGACGAACCAGTGGGTGAACTCCTACAAGCGCATTACCTCCGGCGATGAGGCTCCGCGTGCGGCGGCGTGGGGTGCGTCGAACCGCTCGGCGATGGTGCGTCTGCCGATGTACACGCAGAACAAGGCGGCCTCCCGCCGCGTGGAGGTCCGCTCCCCGGATAGCGCCTGCAACCCCTACCTGGCTTATTCGGTGCTACTGGCCGCAGGTTTGAAGGGCATTGAGGAGGGCTACGAGCTGCCTAATCCGGCGGAGGAGGATGTCTCCCGCATGACCCGCCGCGAGCGCATTGCCGCAGGTTACAAGGATCTGCCCTCGGATCTGAACAGTGCCTTGCGGGAGATGGAGCGTTCCGAGTTGGTTGCCGATGCCCTCGGCGAGCATGTCTTTGAGTTCTTCCTGCGCAACAAGTGGCGCGAGTGGTACGAGTACCAGTCGCAGATCACGCCGTGGGAGCTGCGGAACAACCTGTCCTTCTAGTCGCCTTGTCAGCGGCTTCCCCCACATTTCCACCCCTCCCACTACTTCCAGTACTTCCTTAAGTTCCAGGAGCACCTTCACCCTATGACCCGCCCTCGCAGTTCGCGTTCCTCCGTGCCAACCGCCCGCACCCTGGGCCTGACTCACCCCAAGGCGCAGGAGGACCTTGAGCAGCTCGGCTGGGTGGATGCCGAGCACGCGGAGCAGATGTGGATACTTGCCTCGACGGGCGACCCGGACCTGGCGCTGAACAACCTCATTCGCCTGGTGGAGGCGCTCGACCGCGCGGACGCTGTGGACTCCGCCGGCACGGCCGCTGGCGCCGGAAGCGGTAGCGGCTCTGGCAGCACCGGCAGCAGCTCCGCCAGCGCAGGCACCAGCGCCGAGCTGCTGACGCGCGTCAACGAATCCCGCCAGTTCGCCGTCCGGCTGCTCAGCCTGTTCGGCGCGTCGTCCATGCTGGGCGACCACATCGTCGCCAACCCGGCGGAGTGGAAGCAGCTCGAAAACGGCATGCCCTCGGCCGAGGAAATGATGGAGCTCATGCTCGGCAGCGTCTCGGCAACCCCCGTTGAAGGCTCGGGCGAGCGGGTGTTTCGGGCGGGCGTCACAGGCTCAGAGGCCGATGACGCAATGCGCCGAACCTACCGCACCATCCTTGCGCGCATCGCCGCCGTTGACGTCGCAGGCACCTTCGTGCAGCGCGGCGAGGAATCTGCCGAGCCCGTCGAGTTCGAGCTGGTCTCCCGCCGACTCTCCGACGCGGCGGACGCCGCGCTGACCGCCGCCCTGGCCGTCGCGTGCGCGCAGGTGTACGAGCCGGAAGAGCAGCCCGCCCGCCTTGCCGTGCTGGCCATGGGCAAGTGCGGCGCGCAGGAGCTGAACTACATCTCCGACGTGGACGTCATCTTCGTTGCCGAACCCGCCGACCCGAAGGCCACCCGCTGGGCAGGCGAGTTCATCAACATCGGCAGCCGCGTGTTCTTCGAGGTAGACGCCGCCCTGCGCCCCGAAGGCAAGAGCGGTGCCCTGGTGCGCACCCTGGAATCGCACGTGAAGTACTACAACCGCTGGGCCGAAACGTGGGAGTTCCAGGCGCAGCTGAAGGCGCGCCCCATGACCGGCGACCTGGAGTTAGGCCAGGAGTACGTCGACGCGCTGGCATCAAAGGTGTGGTCTGCCGCCGAGCGCGAGGACTTCGTGCAGGACGTGCAGGCCATGCGCCGCCGGGTGATCGAGAACATCCCGGACGACATCCGCGCCCGCGAGCTGAAACTGGGCCCCGGCGGACTGCGCGACATCGAGTTCGCCGTCCAGCTGCTGCAGATGGTGCACGGGCGCACGGACGAATCCCTGCGCACTCGCTCCACCGTCGCCTCGCTGCGCGCCCTGGCCAAGGGCGGCTACATCGGCCGCGCGGACTGCCAGAACCTGCAGGAAAACTATGCCTTCATGCGCCTTTTGGAGCACCGCCTGCAGCTGCAGCGCCTGAAGCGTACGCACACCCTGCCGCCGAAGGAGGACAAGGCCGCCCGCGTGTGGCTGGGCCGCACCTCCGGCTGCCGCCCAGAGGGCACCAAGACCATGGACGAGCAGCTGGCGGCAGACGTCAAGCGCGTGAGCCTGGAGATCAGCCAGCTGCACTCGAAGCTGTTCTACCGCCCGCTGCTTTCCTCCGTGGCGGCGATGCAGGCCGACACGATCCGCCTGTCGCCGGAGGCTGCGAAGCGCCAGCTGGCCGCCCTGGGCTACGCCTACCCGGATCGCGCCTTCGAACACTTAAGCGCTCTGGCCGCGGGCAGCAGCCGCAAGGCCAAGCTGCAGGCCATCATCCTGCCCACGCTGCTGGAATGGCTGGGGGAGACGGTCGACCCGGACGCTGGCCTGCTGAACTACCGCAAGCTCTCGGAGGCCGCGCACGACTACAGCTGGTTCCTGCGCCTGCTGCGCGACGAGAACATCGTGGGCAAGCGCCTCATGCACATCTTGGGCACCTCGCCCTATGTCGCGGAGCTGTTCCTCAATTCTGTGGACTCGGTGAAGATCCTGTCCGACGGTGCCACCGGCCCGAAGTTCCTGGAGCGCGAACCGCAGGTCGTCACCCACTCCCTGGTTGCAGCCGCCGGCCGCCACCGCCACCCGGATAAGGCCATCGCTGTCGCCCGTTCGCTGCGCCGCGCGGAGCTGGCCCGCATCGCCGCCGCCGACATGCTGGGCTTCATGGACGTGGAGCAGGTCTGCGTTTCCCTGTCCTGGGTGTGGGACGCGGTGCTCGAGGCCGCCCTGCGCGCCGAGATTCGCTTCTGGGAGGACGAGAATGTGGCCAACGCGCCGGCGCGCATCACCGTTATCGGCATGGGACGGTTGGGCGGTGCGGAGCTCGGGTATGGTTCTGACGCCGACGTGATGTTTGTCGCCCAGCCTGTCGAAGGCGCGGACGAATCAGAGGCGCTGAAGTGGGCCACGAGCATTTGCGACACGGTCCGAACGCGACTGGGAAGGCCCAGCCAGGATCCGCCCCTGGACGTGGACATTGACTTGCGCCCGGAGGGGCGCAATGGCCCGGTGGTGCGCACGCTGGATTCCTACCGCCGCTACTACAAGGAATGGGGCGAGACGTGGGAGATGCAGGCCTTGCTGCGGGCCACGTGGATTGCGGGCGACAAGGACCTGGGCATCGAGTTCCTGCGCATGATCGACGATTTCCGCTACCCGCCGGGAGGTGTGGACGACAAGGTCGTCCAGGAAGTTCGCCGTATGAAGGCGCGCGTAGATGCCGAGCGCCTGCCGCGCGGCGCGGACCGCAAGACGCACACCAAGCTGGGCCGTGGCGCCCTGACGGACGTGGAGTGGACCGTGCAGCTGCTCACCATGCAGCACGGCGACGATGCGGATAACCTGCGCAACACCTCCACCCTGGAGACCCTGCGCGAGCTCGCCAGCGGCGAGTATATCGCCGAGTCCGATGCGGAGATTCTGCGGGATGCCTGGATTACCGCCACCATTGCACGCAATGCGATTGTGCTGGTCAAGGGCAAGCGGAAGGATCAGCTGCCCAGCCACGGCGACCAGCTGCGCCACGTCGCAGCGGCTGCCCACTGGCCGCCGGAGCAGGCCCAGGAGTTCCTGGACGACTACCTGAAGAAGACCCGCAAGGCCCACCGAGTAGTGGACCGGGTGTTCTGGGGCGAGGACGTCGGCATCGACTACGGCGGCTAGGCCCCGCGGCCGGAGCTGCCAGCGGGCGAAGCGTCCGGAGCTGCGTGCCGCCAGCGGCCGGAGCCGCTCGCCGCTAGCGGGCTAAACCAGCTCGCCTTCGACGATGACGTTGTAGCCGAGGTCGTTGCTGCCGGAGACCGAGCAGGCGATCAGCACGATCCGCCCCGGACGCTTGTCGTCCATAATGTCCGGATCCACGATGGCCTCGTTCTTATCCACCAGCCAGCTGCGGGTGACCTTCCAGGTCCGCTGGTGGTTCGCGCCGTCGCGCATCTTGATTCGCGCGCCGTTCAAGACATCGGAGGAGTAGCGCTTCACAGGCTTGCCATCCGTGCCGTTCACGTTCTTCGGCGGAGCATTCAGGTTCACATCCGCCGTCACCGCCTCGCTCAAGGGGTTAAACACCAGCGGTGCCGCACCCCACGCATGCCCCAGGATGTACATCGTGCCCTTCTCCGCATCCTTCGGCGATACACCCCAGCCATCGACCCAGCGCACCATGGTGTTCTGCGGACCCGCCGGGTTCAGCGGCAGGGCGTAGGGCATTGAGTCGAACGTTGCACCCTGCACCGGGGCGGGGCCGTCCATGTTGAAAGACCCGGTTCCCTCGACCGGCCCCGGAACCACCGAGGGATCATCCTCGTCCTCCCGCTTGCCGTCCTTCTTTGGCTTCTTCTCGCTGGGCTTCGCCGAATCCGAGGTATCGGAGCTGGACGAGCCCTCGCTGGAGTTGGTGGTATTGGAGGCCGAGGGGGCGTCCTCACCAGAAAAACCCAGAACGGCCCAGATCACCAGCGCGATAACTACCAGCAGGGCCACAACGGCGGCCAGAACGCGGCGGCGATTAGTGAAGGGGCGGGTAAAGCTCATGGTGAATAAGTCTATCCATAACTCACGGAGTAGCGTGAGGTGAGTGACAGCTACGGATAAAGACAAACTCAGCGCACGGGCGCTCATCGTGTGGGGAGCCGGGGTGCTGTGCTACACCCTGGCGGTAACGGGACGCACGTCCTTCGGTGTGGCCAGCGTGGATGCCATCGATCGTTTCCACATCAACGCCGCGCAGCTGGCGGTCTTCACCGCTCTGCAGCTGGCCGTGTACGCTTTCGCGCAGATCCCGGTGGGTCTGCTGGTGGACCGCTTCGGGCCGCGCAAGCTGATGGTGGCCGGCGCCTTCGTCATGGCGGTGGGGCAGGTCACGCTGGCCTTCACCACGAGCTACCCGGTGGCGATCTTCGCCCGCATGCTGATCGGCGCGGGTGATGCGACGGCCTTCCTGTCCGTGATGCGCCTGATCCCCGCGTGGATTCCGCTGCGCCACGCACCGCTGCTCGGCCAGCTGACGGGCGCGGTGGGGCAGTTCGGCCAGTTCCTGTCCGCCGTGCCTTTCCTGAGCCTGCTGCACGCGACCAGCTGGCAGACCGGCTTCGTGAGCCTCGGCGCGGTCGGCGCGCTGCTGGCGCTGGCGGCGGGAGTGCTGGTGAAGGACTCGCCGGAGCCGGAGGCCGAGGAAGCCGCGGCACGAGCCAATGCCACCGAGTCTGAGAAGACCACCACCGCCGCCAAGCCCGCCGAGCGCCTGGGCGTCAAGAAGATCCTGGCCAACGTGCTGACCAACCGTGTCTGCTGGCACGGCTTCTTCATCCACTGGACGGGCCTCGGCGCGCTGGTGGTGTTCACCCTGCTGTGGGGTCTGCCCATCATGACCCTCGGACTGGGCCTGCCCGCCGACCAGGCCGGCCTGGCGCTCTCGCTGGGCACGCTGGCCTCCGTGGCGGTCGGCCCGATCGTCGGCCTGCTGTCCGCCCGCTTCTACAACCGCCGCATGCAGATCGTCATGATCTTCTCCATCACCGGCTGGCTGGGCTGGCTGTGGTTCTTCACCTCTGCGCCGACGGGCGTGCTGTGGGCGGCGTGCCTGATGAACATCGTCATGGGCTTCACCGGCCCCGTCGCGAACTTGGGCTTCGACTCCGTGCGCGAGAAGGTGGACCGCCGCTTCGTCGCCACCGGCACCGGCTTGGCGAACATGGGCGGCTGGGTTGCGGGCATGATCGGCGCCCAGGCCGTCGGCGTGCTGCTGAACCTGCGCGCCCCGGACGGCAACTACGGCTGGTCGGACTTCGGCGTGGCCTGGATCGCGGTGGCTACCGTGTGGGCCTGCGGTTTCGGCGGAATGTGGCTCACGCGCGATCGCAACGTGCGCCGTTACGCTTAGGCTTTTTCCTTTAAAGGTTCTTTCTTTATGACGCCCCCAGCCTCCCGCTTCTTCGCGGCCTGCGACTTTAACCCGGCGTGGATGGTGGCCTTTAGCGCCAGGTAGGTGATGTACACCATCAGGATGTTCCGGGCGGTGAGTACGAGGGCTGCGAACCAGTGGGGGCCTTCAAACAGCAGGTTATAGGTGAAGGGGAACACTGCCGTGGTCAGGGCTGCGACAAGCACGCTGAGCCACGAGAGTTTGCGCAGCGCGTCGGCCTCGCTACTCGTTCCAGCTTGCGCGGAGGCGCCGGGCTCTTCCGGCTGCTTTGCCACCAGCACGGCCAGCAGCGGGCCGAACCACACGACGTACTGCGGGGAGAACACCTTGTTGGAGACGATCAGCAGCAGCACCATGGTCAGGAGGAACAGGGCGGTACTGCGGGGAGACCAGGCGGCACCAAGAAAGTGCCACAAGGCCCAGCCCAGGCCGAACAACATTGTGCACGCCATCAGTACGCTGCTGGCCGTGACCAGTTGATCCACGCCCGGGCCGAAGATCTCGAAACTCTTCGACGGGGCCTTATCGATGTGCCAATGGCCGGGGAAGAACGCAGCCGCGACGATCAGGGGAGTGGCGAGGATCGACTCGATCTGCAGGCCACGGACGTCCTGGTAAGTCAGCGGGGAGACCAGGCGATCCCAGCCGGAAGTCAGCGCCGTAATCGCGCCGACGACTACGAGGGTTCCGCCGAACGTGGCCAGGCGAGCCCAGGTAGCGGAGCGATTCCACCGATCCACCAGCCCGGCGGCCAGCGCGGCAGGCCACAGCTTCGACATCGCTGCAAATCCCAGCAGTGCGGAGGCGAGCTTCGGGTGGGTGAACAGTGCGGCTGCGGTGGCGGCGACCAGCAGGCCGGGGATGAGATCCAGGCGAGAGTAGGCGATAGGCCCCGCGGCGGCGGTGAAGGCAGTCCAGAACAGTGCGGCGCGGTGGCTGCGGTTCAGTAGGTAGAAGAAGAATGCCGTGCTGAGGGCGATGAGGACCGCAGAGAACAGGGTGAGGAAAACATAGGCGTGGTCTCCGCTCAGCTGGATGATCGCGCGGACGGGCCACAGGCCGGCATCCGGATACTCGGATAGCGGCAGCGCGCCATGGCTGGGATGCGTGGGCTTGCCCAAGGAATTACGGAAGTAATACATCGGGTCGCCCTTGGCGAAGGGCCAGAAGATCAGGATTCCAACGATAACCGCGTTCGCCAGTGCCCAGGCTGCGATGATTCTAGAACGGGGCCAAGTGGCGGTAGTTACGTTGGTCTGATCACTCACGAGAGTGAACTGTACCTAAAAATTTTCAGCTTCCCTAGCAAGCGCACGGATGGTCTGCTGGATTCCTTCCTGCAGGCTAGCCTCGAACTTTTCCTCCCCGCCGAGGACGACCGCGACCAGCACACGGGAGATCAGGGAGGTCTTGCCACCGGGAGCCAGGCGCTTCTCTGTGAGAACCGTCTGAGCGCCGTCGGCGGCGGGGGCGAGCTCGAAGCGCCAGCGCGTGCCGTTCAGGGGGATCTTGAACTCGAAGACCTTCTCCGGCTCGACTTCGGTGACGACCGCCCAGGTGGGCCACCAGAGGATGCCCTGGCGGTTGAAGTTGATGGTGACGGTGCCCGGAGCCGGGGCCGCGCCCGCGGAACCGCTCGCGCCCGCGCCGGCGCTGTTGCCAGCGTTGCCTGCGCTGGCTGCGCTGGCCTTGCGGCGCGGCAGCAGGATCATCTTCTTGCACTGCGGGCTGCGCTTGCCCATTGCCGACAGGTCGGTAACCCGCTGCCAGACCTTGCTGGCGGGAGCGTTGACGGTGGTGCTGGCGGAAATCTCCGGAGCTGCCATGGTTGTGGTGCCTTTCGTCGGTGGAACGTCTCGATGGTGGAAGTTTTGTCGCCGCAACTAGCGGTGGTTCCACACTACGTGCTGCAGCCTACGCATCCACCACAATCGAAGAATCCACATCGCCATGGCGGGAGCACTCCGCCGTCCAGCCCATGGGATTCACCTGCACCTTCATCCGGCGCCCGCACAGCGGGCAGAAACGCGGCGGCTCCAAACCCGCCAGCGCCCCGCGGCTCGCCTGCGCAAGTGCCCCACGGCCGACGCGCAAAGTCTCGTCTGAGGTATCGAGGGGTTGGCCCGTATGGGCGTCATATAAAGGGGTACCGCCCAAGACGAACAGGGCGGTGAGTTCGCTTAAAGGCATCGAGGAAGTCACGGTGCGCCTACAGGGTTGCGTTCAGCGCCTTGATCGGCAGCTGGAGCTTGCCGAGCATGTCCACGTCGCGCTCGGCGGGGCGGCCCAGCGTGGTCAGGTAGTTGCCCACGATGACGGCGTTGATGCCGCCCAACAGGCCCTTCTCCGCGCCCAGGTCGCCCAAAGTCAGCTCGCGGCCGCCTGCGAAACGCAGCAGCTGGCGGGGGAGAGCCAGGCGGAACGCACCGATCGTGCGCAGAGCATCGTTGACCGGCATGGGCTCGAGGTCCGCGAACGGAGTGCCTGGGCGGGGGTCGAAGAAGTTCAGCGGAACCTCCGTGGGGTCGAGGTTCTGTAGGTCGATGGCGAACTCCGCGCGCTGCTCGACGGTCTCGCCCATGCCGACGATGCCACCGCAGCAGACCTCCATGCCCGCGTCGCGGACCATCTCCAGGGTGGAGGTGCGCTCCTCCCAGGTGTGGGTGGTGACAACCTCTGGGAAGTAGCTCTTGCAGGTCTCCAGGTTGTGGTTGTAGCGGTGCACGCCTAGCTCCTTCAGGCGATCGACCTGCTCCTGGGTGAGGATGCCGATGGATGCGGCGATGTTGATGTCGACCTCCGCCTGGATGGCGGCGATGGCCTTGGCCATCTGGTTCATCAGGTCCTCGTCCGGGCCCTTTACGGCGGCGACGATGCAGAACTCCGTGGCGCCGGTCTTCGCGGTCTGCTTCGCGGCCTCGATCAGCTGGGCGATGTCCAGCTGGATGGAGCGGACCGGGGACTCGAAAAGGCCCGACTGGGCGCAGAAGTGGCAATCCTCGGGGCAGCCGCCGGTCTGCAGGGAGATAATGCCCTCCATCTCCACGGCATCGCCGCACCACTTCAGGCGAACCTGGTGGGCCAGCTCCAGTAGCTCGTCCAGGTGCTCGTCGCCGAGCTGCAGAACCTGGAGAGTTTCCTCGTAGTTCAGGGGCTCGCCGTTTTCCAGCACCTTCGTGCGGGCGAGGTTCAGGATTTCTGGGGTTTCGGTGGTTCCTGGGGTGCCTGCGGTTGCTGGGGTGCTTGCGGTGTCTGCGGTGCCTGCGTTTTCGCCGGTTTCGGTGGCTGGCTTCGTTTCAGCGGTAGTCATCGTCGGTCTCCTCAAAGCTGTCGTGAAACTTCTCGTGCGAGTTCTTGTGCGAGTTCTAGGGTGATTATGTGGGCGTACCACCCTTGAACGCTGTTTAGTTTCACATGCTAACGTACCGGGATCGCGAGGTATGGCATACCGGGGGTTGGGCGTGTAGTCCGGGGGTATGGGCGCGTGGTGTCAGGGGGTGATGTCCCAAATCTTCCACTCTGTTTTTATAACTAAGCTATTTGTGCAGGTCAGGCAATTATGACTATTGGGCTGCAAGTGTGCTTTTTGGCGAAAGTGGAAGATTTGGGACATTGGCACTGTAGCCCGCTCGCGACCGTGGAGCCTGTGGGGCATCAGGGGTGCATGTGGCGTAAGTGGCGTGGGCGGTTCCGGCGCAGCCGGCTCAAGCAAGCTCAAGCCAGCTCAAGCCGGCTCAACCAGCTCTAGGCGTGCTCGTCGGCCTGCTGCTTCGGAGGCTGAACGGTCCACTCCGGCGGAACGTCCTTGCCGGACTCCTCGTCCTGCTCTGCCTGCTCTGCCGTCTCCTGGACGATGCCCTTAGCGTGGTGGCTCGGTGCGTAAACCGCGTACACCTGCATCGGCTCGTCACCGGTGTTGATGATGTCGTGCCACACACCAGCCGGGACCTGTACAGCCCAGCCGTCGGAAACTTCCTGCTGGATGGTCATGTTGTCCTTGTCCGGGCCCATGATGCACTTGCCCACACCTGCGTCCAGGCGCAGGAACTGGTCGGTATCGTGGTGCACCTCCAGGCCGATGGAATCGCCGGGGGCGATGGACATGAGGGTCACCTGCAGGTACTTGCCCGTCCAAGCGGTGGTGCGGTAGTTGGTGTTCTCTCGGGTGGCAGTTTCAATGTCAAAGACGTTGGCCTCTGGTCCGTTGTCTACGATCTTCATGATGCTCCTTCCGGTTCGACATCCTTCACTTCCTAGTGTAGGCCGATTGTCCTGGGCTTTCAGGCGCTCGCCGGCCTGCCGCCACAGCAACGCTGCCG
>QWCJ01000420.1_pt1 | contig 15178 bp, 18 predicted proteins | sample 1972501 | NCBI WGS metagenome assembly QWCJ01 (sample SAMN09866711, study PRJNA288562) | Human vaginal metagenome isolate term2_vaginal, whole genome shotgun... | isolation source: vagina | host: Homo sapiens | place: USA: California
CTAATCAATTCACTCATTTTAGCAAAGTTGCTTCTCCAGCCATTCTCATAGAAAAAAAGAGCCACACTCTCGTATGACTCTTCAAGTAAATATTAATTTTTCTTTTCTAATTTATTCTTGCTCTCTCTAAGCAGCTCTGACAGCTTTTGCAGCTCTCTTTGTAAGTGCTCTTTCTCTTCGTCTGTGTAGTGACCATCGATAACGCCCTCAACAAAGTTAACTCTGTGAGCAACTACTTGGTCCAAGACGTCTATGCCTTTTTCAAGTGGGTAGATGCGTATGACTCTTCTGTCGTGTTCGTCTTTGCGTCTCTCAACAAAGCCTAGCTTTTCCATCCTATCGATAAGGTCGGTTACGGTTGAAAATGCAAGACCCATGGATCTACTTAAGTCGCCTATGCTGATTGGATTGTCTTTTTCTTTGACTATAAATTGAAGTGCTGAGAATTGTGGTGGTGTCACTGATATCTCTGACAAAACCTTTCTACCTTCGACTCTGACTGCAAAGTCGGCTCTCCTTAAAAACAGTTCTATATCACGAATAATCTCGTCCATCGTATCCTCCTTCAAGTGTTTACAATAGTATTATTATATTATTATACAATAAAGTAGCTACTTTGTCAAATTTTCTTTCTTTGAGCAGTTTTTGCAGCCTACTTGACCGAATAGATGGTTTACTTTTATTGCATTTACTGGGCAATGTCTTACGCAGTCGTTACACCTGATACACTCTGGTGAATTAGGGTTCTCATATGTCTTTATGCCAAACTTACAAACTTTCTCGCATTTTTTACAGTGTATGCATGATGAGTCGATGGAGAAGTTATAGAAGCTTATCTTGTTGAATAGGCCGTATATTGCGCCTAGTGGGCAGATAAAGCGGCAGAAGACTCTGTATGAGAATATACTTACTAGGACAACTACTATTAAAATAGTAAGTTTTGAGAAGAACAGTGTTCCTAGCATGCTTCTTAGATCTGCATTTTTAGCGATTAATGGAAGTCCGCCTTCTAGTATGCCTTGTGGGCAGATAAGTTTACAGAAGTATGGGTTACTCATTCCATAATCATCCTTTAGTAGTAGTGGCATGCCTATTACAAAGACTGCTAGCACGACGTATTTTATGTAGCTTAGGTACTTAGCGACTTTTGGTTTAATCACAAGCTTTTTTGTCTTGATCTTGTATAAAAGGTCTTGAACTAGTCCAAATGGGCATAAAAAGCCGCAGATGAATCTACCTAAAAGTATTCCGAATAAGAATAAAAATCCTAGTACGTAAAAAGCTATTGCGTGTGCTGGCGAGCCGATTGATGCTTGCAAGGAGCCTATGGGGCAGGCTCCAAGCGCAGCAGGGCATGAGTAGCAGTTCAGTGTTGGTACACAGTACTTCTTCAAATCGCCTTGATATATTTTGCCTTTTAAATAATTTGGAAGTATTGGATTGGATGCGAAGAAAAATAGTACTTGCGACATCCATCTTTTTGATTTTTTAACTATCTTCATAATTCTAACCTAATCCTATGCATTCAAAGCAGATGTTGGCTGCTTTCTTAAAAACTGTCAAGTAGTCAAGTCTTTTTACGCCTATGAACAAGAATGCTATGGCCATGGCTAAGAATACATATTGTGTGACTTTTTTCTTCTTCATCTTATTTCATTTCTTTTGGAACGAATTGTTCACAAAGTTCTTTGAATTGTTCGTAGCTTTGAGCACCGATGATAGGTGAGCCAACGATGTTACCTTCTTTATCAAGAACGAATGTTGTTGGGTAGCCTGTTACAGCTGCTAGGAACTTGTCGTTCATCTCTTGTGTTGGGATTAGGTTTGGATAAGCGCAGCCCTTATCTTCAATGATTCTTTTGCCAAGTGCGATAATATCGTCACGATTTTGTTTCATAGCGTCGCTCATCTTATCATCTTCTGGAGCTACGTCTGATACAACGCCTAAGAAACCGATTTTGTCTTTGTATTCTTCATAAACTTTAGCTAGGTCTGGCATTTCAGCTTTACATGGTCCGCAGAATGTTCCCCAAACGTTCATGATTGTGTATTCATGTTCAGCTAGGTATTCTTTAGCAGAGAAGTCTTTGCCGTAGATGTCTTTTGTATCGAAATCGAATTTTGCAGCCGCACCTGATTCGCCGTCAACGCTAAGTGGCTTAGCTACCTTGATAGATTTTTTAACATTTTCAAGGTCTTCATATAGCTTGTCGTAGATCTCTTGATCTTCGCCTGTAAGTCCTTCGGCCTTGTTCATGTATGACCATACAAAGTTGTATCCATCAACGCTTGCTAGTTTTTCGTTATTGTCAAAGCCTGTTAGTGCCTTTAGGCCTTCGTCGTCCTTTGGCATCTTGTCATCAGCTATAACATTTATAGCCCACATCTTAGAGAATTCATTGATAACTTTATCAAGTTCTGCTTTTTTATCTTCTTCACTAAGTGTTTGATCCATAAGTAGTTTTGCGTATGCATCTGCTTGTTCAGTACTAGCAAAGCTTGATTTAACGCCGCCGTAGATGTCTCCAGCGTGGTCTCTCTTTTCAAGTAGTTCGTTGTAAACGTGGATGTTCTCGAAAGGCTTGCCCCAAACTTCAGGGTTTAAAGTGTACTTAACACCGCTAGTCTTGATGGCGATAGTGCCTTTGTCCATGTCTTCTTCATTTGATTTGATCTCACTTTGATCAACAACGTAATCGTTTCCTGATGACTTGTTACAGCTAAATAAAAATAAGCTTGTCATCATTAGTAAAATTAAAAGTTTTTTTAGATTTTTCATTTTTCCCTCCATAATATTAAAATGATTTCTTCGAATTACAAAATAATTATACAATATAAATTTTATCTTTACAAGTCAATTGAAGCAAATAATGTTTACAAAATAGTAACAATAGCACAATTTTAAAACTTCTTTCATATTATATGTATATCAAAGATTATTCTTATAGAATAAATTCACTATCGTTTTAGTTTAATTAATTAATAGAATGGGTAAATAGTTCTTGTAAAAAGATATCCATTGTGATAGAATATAAGCGTAAGCTAATAATAAAAAAGGAGTGATTTTATGGAAAAAGGAGTTAGAGTTTATTCAGAAATTGGTAAACTTAGAAAAGTTATCCTTCATAGACCTGGTGAAGAAATCAACAACGTATCACCAGATACTATGCAAGAACTACTTTTTGACGAAGTACCTTATTTGGATCAAGCACTTAAGGAACATGATTACTTTGCAAACATATTAAAAGAAAGTGGTTGCGAAGTTTATTATCTAGAAGACTTAGTTGCTGATGTAATTAAGGACAAAAACCTAAAGGAAAGCTTAATCGAAGAATTCTTAGACGAAGCTGACCTACACACAGCAAACGAAAGATACATCATGAAAGACATCCTGCTACAACAAAAGTCTGAAAAGGACATGGTTATGAAGATGATCGCCGGTACTAGAATGACTGAGCTTACTAAGAGAAGCAAAGAAACACTTGCTGACTTCTCTGACGCTGACAGATATTTCTTAACAGTACCAATGCCAAACGCTTACTTCACAAGAGACCCATTTGCAAACATCGGTCATGGTGTTGCCATCAACAAGATGTGGTCAAACGTTAGAAGAAGAGAAACATTATTTGGTAAATACATCTATGACCATCACGAAATGTTCAAGGGCGTAGACGTACCTAGATGGTATGACAGAGAGGACAAGTTCCACACAGAAGGTGGAGACCAACTTATACTTACTAAAGACGTATTAGCAGTTGGTATCTCTCAAAGAACTGAAGCAGCAGCACTTCAAAAACTAGCTGAAAACGTATTGCTAGCTGATGAATTCAAGACAGTTCTTGCAATTAACATCCCTCAATCACATGCATTCATGCACCTTGACACAGTATTCACAATGATCGACAAAGACAAATTCACTATCCACCCAGAAATTGAAGGACCTCTAGTAGTTTATTCAATGGTTAAGGACGGAGATAAAGTTAAGATCACTGAAGAAAAGAACTCATTAGACAAAGTTCTAGCTCACTACCTAGGCTTAGACAAAGTTGATTTAATCAGATGTGGCGGCGGACTAGGAATTGACGCTCAAAGAGAACAATGGAACGACGGTTCAAACACATTAGCAATCGCTCCAGGCGAAGTTGTAGTATATGACAGAAACGTAGTAACAAATGATTTACTTGAAAAAGAAGGAATCAAATTACACAGAATGCCATCATATGAACTTTCAAGAGGTAGAGGCGGCCCAAGATGTATGTCTATGCCACTTTACAGAGAAGACGTTAAATAGTCAAATTATATATTAATAAAATTCTAAATTACGGAGGTTAAAATTAATGGCAGTTAATTTACACGGAAGAAATTTCATCACACTAAAAGACTTTACACCAGATGAAATTCATTACCTATTAAACCTAGCTAGCGACTTAAAAGCTAAGAAGAGAGCAGGTATTAAAGGAGATTTACTAGAAAGAAAAAATATTGTACTATTATTTGAAAAAACTAGTACAAGAACTAGATGTTCATTCGAAGTTGCTTGTATGGACGAAGGTGGTCAAGTTACATTCTTAGGCTCACAAGACTCACAAATGGGCAAGAAAGAATCAATCGAAGATACTGCTAAAGTATTAGGCAGATTCTACGATGGTATCGAATTTAGAGGATTTAAACAAGAAACAGTTGATACACTTGCTAAACACGCAGGAGTACCAGTTTGGAACGGTTTAACAGACGTTTATCACCCAACACAAATACTAGCAGACTTCATGACAGTACAAGAATATGTACCAAAGCCATTTAACGAAATCAAATTCGTTTACGTAGGCGACGCTAGAAACAACATGGGTAACTCACTTATGATAGGCGCTGCTAAGATGGGTATGCACTTTGTAGCTTTAGCTCCAAAGGAACTATGGCCATCAAAAGACCTTGTTAAGGAAATGGAAGAAGTTTCCAAAGAAACAGGCGCAACTATCGAATTCGAAGAAGACGTTAAGAAAGCAGTTAAAGGCGCAGACGTTATCTACACAGACGTTTGGGTATCAATGGGTGAAGAAGATAAATTCGAAGAAAGAATTAAACTTCTAAAACCATATCAAGTAGATATGAAGATGATCAAAGCTACAGGCAACAAAGATGTTATATTCTTACACTGCCTACCAAGCTTCCACGACCTTAACACTAAGATCGGTGCTGAAATTGGTGAAAAATACGGCTTAAAAGAAATGGAAGTTACTGACGAAGTATTCAGAAGCAAGTACTCAAGAGTATTTGACGAAGCTGAAAACAGAATGCACACTATAAAGGCAGTTATCGTTGCCACTATAGGAAAACTATAGAATGAAGGTAGTAGTTGCATTAGGAGGCAACGCTCTAGGAAAAACTTGTGCAGAACAAAAAGAACTAGTTAAGAAGACAGCAAAACCAATCGTCGACTTAATCGAACAAGGTAACGACGTTACCATCGCTCATGGTAATGGCCCTCAAGTAGGCCTTATCAACAACGCATTCAAAGGCGATATGCCATTTGCAGAGTGCGGAGCAATGAGCCAAGGCTACATTGGATACCACTTACAAAATGCCATCAAGGCAGAACTAAAGAGAAGAGGCATCAAGAAAAACGTAGCTACAGTTATCACACAAGTTTTAGTAGATAAAGATGACAAAGCATTCCAAAACCCTACTAAGCCTATCGGCCTATTCTATACAAAAGAAGAAGCAGAAAAGCTTATGGCCGCAACAGGCGACACATACGTTGAAGACGCAGGTAGAGGCTACAGAAAAGTTATAGCTTCACCAAAGCCTATTGACGTAGTAGAAAAGGATCTAATCGGTCATCTTATCGAAGCAGGAGACGTTGTAATTACAGTTGGCGGCGGCGGAATCCCAGTTATCGAAGACGGCGAAGACTACAAAGGCGTAGCAGCAGTTATCGATAAAGACTTCGCTTCAGAAAAACTAGCTGAGATAGTTGATGCAGATCAATTAATCATATTAACAGCAGTAGAAAAAGTTGCCATAAACTTCGGTAAAGAAAACCAAGAAGAGCTTAATAAAGTGACAGTAGATGAGATGAAAAAGTACTCAGAAGAAGGACACTTCGCAAAAGGATCCATGCTTCCAAAAGTTGAAGCAGCAATCATGTTTGCAGAGTCAAAACCTGGTAGAGTCAGCTTAATCACATCACTTGAAAAAGCAGGCGAAGGTATCGAAGGAAAAACTGGAACAATAATTTCTAAGTAATAGAAATATATCAAAGAGCAGATTAATTTCTGCTCTTTTTGTTTTAAAAGACCTAAGCCTGGGTATATATCTAGTGACAATTGATAGACAAAATTTAGGAGGGATATTAATGAAAGACATTACAATTTATACAAGCACTACATGCTCATTCTGCCACATGGCAAAGGAGTACTTAGATGGAAAGAACATCAAGTACACAGAAAAGAACATCTCAGAAGATAAAGACGCTAGGATGGAAATGATGAAGATGGGCTTCACAGGCGTTCCAGTTATCATTATAGGTGATGAAAAGATACTTGGCTTCGATAAGGCTAAGATCGATGCAGCATTAGAAGACTAAGATATTTACACGAAGTATGTACCCTTTGGTGCATACTTTTTTTATGCCTTGAGAATGGTTGGGCCACTTCGTAAATAATTGCTAAATTATTTATTTTACATCTAAGAGACATATTTATACTAGTTAAAACATATATACGTACTTAATAGACTGAAAATGACATGCGCACGAAGAAAAAAGGTGGAAACCCACCTAAATTCTTCATGCTTATATATTTTATTTCTTACAAAATAGTAACAATTAATGAAAATCCATTCGCGGAGTGCTTTATTGTGATATACTATATACAAGGAAGTGATTATATGAAAAAGTTTTTGCTTATAATGATGTCTTTGGTCATTATGCTAAGTGCCTTTGCGTGTCAAAAGCCAAATGAGGCGCCAAATGAAAAAAGCGAAGCAAATGAAACAAATGAAGTGGACGAGCCAGATCATACTGATGGAGTAGCTCTATTACCAGCTGTCATGTTGGACGGCAAATTATACAAGGATACTTGCTATATCAATAGCTTAGTCACATGCGGCACCATGGACGGAAAGATTGACAAAGTGGTTCCTACAAATGAGTTTCCAAAGAACGACGGTGAGTCAAACTTTGACAAGTGCGAGTACCAATACGCTGGCGATGGTTTTTTAACTGTTTACTATGAAGGCAAGTACTTATTGTTCTCAACTGGTGACATTTGGGACGAGACTAAGAAATACGTCGCAAATTTCACGGGAACTGTAGAAGAAGTCGCTTGTGATGAGGATACAAAGGATGCAACTATGCTTAGAATAAAAGATATTGACGTGCCAGAAGAGTTTAAATATATCTTCGGTGAAAATACCGAATATCCAAATCCGTTCTTAGTAAAGCTTGATTATGTAGACGTTCACAAGGGCGGAGAGCCAATTGACGCTAAAGAAATTGAAGGTAAAAAAGTTACAGTCTACTTCGACGGCACAGCTCACAACACAGAGCTAACATCAAGCGCACTTGTTACAATCGATTCAGCTTATGAAGTAGAAGTTCTAGACTAAAATACAGAGAATACACTTGATTTTCACGTGTAATAGCTGTATAATATACACAAGGAAGTGATATTATGTCAAAAAGCAATTTAACGATAGCGATGGATAAGAACGATAAAGAAAAATTTATAAACTTAGTTGATGAACTTGGACTAAACGTATCGACAGCTATAAACATGTTTGTAAAGCAATCAATTAGAGAAAATGCTTTGCCACTGAATTTAAAGATCAATAACATAGAAAAGATAAGTGAAGACATTATGAATGAATACGATGAAGCATTTAGGGAGCTTTCAAAGTGATATACGTAAGTGTAGATGAAGTAATTTTGCTTCAAGAAAAGCTTATTAATAGATATGGTGGTTTAGAAGGCATAAGAGATTTTGGCCTTTTGGAGTCATCAATAAAAAGTATTTACCAAACTTTTGACGGCAAAGAACTTTATCCAACAATTTTAAGCAAAATAGTAACAGTATCTTATTTATTAATAAAAAATCATTGTTTTTATGATGGCAATAAGCGAATTGCAATGATGCTTTTATTATATTTATTAAAAGTAAATAATATTAATCATACTTTGACTAATAAAGAGATCATTAACTTAGGCCTAAGCCTTGCATCTGGATCTATGTCAAAAGATGAGTACATGGGATATATTATAGACAAAGTAGAAGTCCTAGACTAATGCTAAATTTACTCAAAGAACAATTTGCAAAACCCAAATTTAAATCTCTTCTTTTAGGAACAGCTATATACATGGTCTTTGTAGTGCTTATGAGAGTAATCATCTTAAGCACTTCACTTGACTTAAATATAAAAATTTTTTCAGCGCATATAGTTTTTATAGACCTTGTTTTTGTACTTTGCCTAATATTATTTATATGGTGCATCTACTTGCTTAGACTTCTTTGGGAGTGCTACGAAAAGAATATTAGCAAAATTATCATATCCATATCTATGGGACTCGCGATACTATTTATGCTATTTGCTTGCGTCATTTATTTTTTCTCACGCATTGACAACGGCTACTACGAGTTCAAGTCGGATGATGGCAAAAACATAGCCATAGTCCACGAAGATAGTTTTCTTTTTAGTACAAGCCTTGACCTATACAAAAGAGAGAACGCCTTTTTCGCTCGCAAGATTGAAGACGATTTCTTCACTGGTGATCAAGGCTATGTAATGGGCGCTGGCATATATGAAGTGAAGTGGGATGGCCCCATATTTAAGCTTAGTTTTGAGCAAAAATATAGACCATATAATTATGAATACAATTTAAATAACTATTAAGGGCTTTCACATGAGAGCCTTTTCTCTTGCAAAATATTTTCTAAGTGATATAATATATTTATAAGCAATATACTTTATTAGCAGGGTAAATCAAGGAGGAAAAAATGAAGAAGAAAATTTCGTTACTATTAGTAGTTCTTATGCTAGTGACACTTATGCCTATGTCAATGGCTGCGAGTGAAGAAAAGGCTGTAAAAAGTGCACAAAAGTTTGAGTTTGATGGAGAAGAAATAAAATTACCTGCCTATAGTATAAAAGGCAAAAATTATTTAAAGCTTCGTGACTTAGCTGCTATAATGTCAGGCAAAGAAGCTAAATTTAATGTGTATTATGCTGAGCATGATGGAGTTTTGTCTATACAGACAAAAAAAGAATATCAAAAGCAAAAAGGAGACCTTGAAGAAATTAAAGATATAAACGCAAAGGCAATACTTAGTGAAAAAGATATAGCTTTAAATTTAGATGATAAAAAGCTTAAAACCGCACTTATTAATGGCAACAACTATGTAGAATTACGTGATTTAGCTAGCCTTATAGGTTTTGGAATTGACTATGACGGTAAGACGAAAACTGTGCTATTGAATAGCAGCTTAAAAGATCCTAAAAAGAGTAAAGAGTGGCTAGGACTTCCAGATGCTGCAAAAGAAGCGTTGAACGAATATGAAAATAAAATTAGTGATACTATAGAAAAGCTTAAAGATGTTGATATATTTAATGTGGACGAGATAAAAGATGAAGAGCTAAGAAAGACTGCTTATACTAAAATAGAAGATGGTCTAGGAGGTTTACCAACTTATATTGAAGGCGCTAAGATTGAGTACAGCGGCGGAGATATCGATTGTAAAATAAGGTATGTTTATTCGGGCGGTGCAGTTTTGTACGATAGATTTTTACAAGAAGGAGATAAGTTTAAGTGGTGGTATGGCGGCGGAAGCAACAAATCTTTTATCACTACATTTTCATTTGATGACATGAGTAACTTTAAAAAGGGAGCGAAAGACTTTAAACTTACTGGATATAATTATAAAGGAGCAGAATACACTGCATCAAAGCTAAAAGATTTTCATGATGCAATAGCTAGAAATGATTATACCAAAGCTATGGAAGATTTAGAAGAAGCTGGTTTCACTAGTAAGATGGGAACATATATGAACACGGTTGAGGAAAACGTTAGAGATTTTGTTAAAATAAAGAAAAAAGAAGGGTATATGCACGGCTTAGAAATATTCTTAGAAGATTATGAATTTAGCAAAGATTGTAATGATTATGATATTTATTTAACGTTCAAGTATAAAAATGGTGGAGAATTAAAATTTATTATTGACAGAAGGATACATTGTTTTGGTATGATGATACTTGATGGTAAGAGTAAATGATTATTAAGGGCTTTCGCGTGAGAGCCCTTTTCTCTTGCCAAAATTTATTTTCAGTGGTATAATATATTTACAAGCAATATACTTTGTTAGCAGGGTAAATCAAGGAGGAGTACAATGAAGAAGAAAATTTCGTTATTATTAGTAGTTCTTATGCTAGTGACATTTATGCCTATGTCAATGGCTGTGAGTGAAGAAAAGGCTATGGAGAGCACTCAAAAGTTTACAGTTAACGGCGAGGCGCGTGACATTAGAGCTTATATTATTAAGGGCAAAAATTATTTAAAGCTTCGTGATGCAGCTGTTGCACTTAGAGGAACAAAGGCGCAATTCTATGTTGACTACGACAACGACAAGAATCTTGTTAGTATCGAAATGAATAAACCATATGAGGACCTATCAGATATCAAGACTTATTCATCTCAAAAAGAGCTTTGGGCGACTATGAGAAATATGGATGTCCTTATCGATGGCAAAGAGAAAAAACTTAAATCTGCCTTTATTATCGAAACAAATTACATCGAGCTAAGAGATTTAGCTAAGCTAATGGGTTTTGACGTCAGATATGACGCAACTACAAAAACTGTAGCAATTACATCAGATAAAGTTAAAATGCCTTGCAAGCTTGATTTTGAGCTAGAAGACTTCGATGGTAATAAACGTAACATTGCCGATATATTAGCTGAGCATGAATACACTCTAGTTAATGTTTGGTCGACTGATTATGCACAATGCAAAAAAGAACTTCCTGACTTAACAAAGCTAGCAACCGATTATAAAGACAAAGCTGGCTTCCTTGGCGTTATTCATAACATTGAGCCTCTTACTAGCACATCAAGTGATTATGACAAGAAGACTAGAGAAGAAAATATAGCTAAAGCAAAGAGCTTATTAGAAAAAGCAGACGCTAAATATCAAAATCTATGTCCTAGCCAAGCGGCTGAGAAGTATTTTAATTTCAAGATAAAAGCCGTTCCAACAGTTTTTATCTTTGATAGCGAAGGTAATATTCTCGAAACATTTATTGGCGTTGGCGCTAATGGTTTTTACGAAAAATATGAAAGAGCATTGAAAAAATATATTAAATAACTATTAAGGGCTTTCACACGAGAGCCCTTTTTCATGCCCACCCATGTTTATGGACTAGCCACTTCGTAAAGACCATTCACGTCTTTATTTTTTTTTATTTTTGTGATATAATATTTATAATTGTATTTATAGGAGGGACGAGATGAGCGAAGCTTTATACAGAAGGTTTAGACCCAAGACTTTTAACGAAATCATCGGTCAGGATCACATCACAACCATACTTAAAAATCAAATACTACAAAGTAGACTATCTCACGCCTACCTATTTACCGGCACGCGCGGAACAGGTAAGACCTCACTTGCAAAAGTTTTTGCGAGGGCAATCAACTGCCTTAATCCAAACGATGCCGAGCCTTGTAATGAGTGCGAGAACTGTCTTGAGGCGATGAGCGGCAAGGCCGTCGACATCATAGAGCTTGACGCTGCGTCAAACAACTCCGTTGACAATATCCGCGAGCTTCGTGACAAGGCAATATATCTACCAACTAAGCTAAAATACAAAGTCTACATCATAGACGAGGTTCACATGCTATCGAAGGGCGCCTTCAATGCGCTTTTAAAAATACTTGAGGAGCCACCAAAGCATCTGATATTCATACTTGCGACGACAGAGCCGGAGAGGATACCAAAGACCATCATCTCCCGTGTTCAGCGCTTCGACTTTAAGCGTATAGACGATAGTTTAATCGCGAAGAATTTATCTCGCGTGCTTGATACTATCGGCAAAAAATATGAGGACGAGGCAGTTCAAATCGTTGCTCGGGCAGGCGCTGGCTCGATGAGAGATGCTTTATCCATGCTTGAGAGCACCATCAGCTACTCAGACACCCTTACTAAGGAGAGCGTCTTGAAAGCCTTGGGACTACTTGATGAAAGCTACTCCACTGGCATAGTAGAGGCGATATTCACGCGCAATCTTGAAAAGTATTATGCTAATTTAGATAAGCTCTTCCTTGATGGCAAGGACGAAGCGATGATCATAGATGGCATAATTAAGGCGCTTAGAGAGATTCTCTACGACAAAGTCAATAAGCTTGGCAAATACAATTTCACCTTTGACATCAAGCTTATGGACATCATAAACGCGATCGACATCTACATGGATTACCTTGAGAGGATGAAGTTTGTCAAGGAAAAGCGGATTTTCGTTGAGATGGCGGGCCTTAAGGTCATGAGCCTTGACAGCGACGTGATGAAGATGAACTTTGATAGATCCGTCACAGTTAGTGATTTAGCGCATCCTGTAAGTAACCATGACTATGGCAATGCCAAAGCCACTTCGTCAAATACAGCTCAAGATAATCAGGACAAGTCTTTTGACGACTTAGCAAGCCTTGAGATGGGCATGGTGGATTACGAAGATGAAGGTTTTTACTTCACAGAAATGGAAGAGGAAGTAAAAAAGCCAAAGGAAGCAAAAAAAGAAAAGGAAGCAAAATCACTTGACGAAGCAAAATCACTTGACGAAGCGAAAAATATAAACGAGGCAAAGCCATTTGATGAAGTAAAAGTAAATGATGAGGCAAAAACACTTGATGAGCAAAATTCACAAGGCTTAGCAGCGTCCGAAGAAAGTGACTCTGACAGCGAAAGTGGCAAGACCATTATCCCCGCTGAAAAAGAGAAAGCCATTGATTTAGATGAAGACGAAGAACCCGAAGAGGACTTCGAAAAGAACAAGGCGCTTTACGAAAACTTCTTAAAAGATGACGAGATGAGAGTACTTAAGTCCATATTCACGGATTTTGAATACTCAAAAACTGTTTCTGGCGTACTAGTACTTAAAAAGTCTCGTGACATAGCTCTTGACACTAGTGTAGCCCTTGTCAATATGAACAAGGACGCCATATTAAAGACCATTAACAAATATTTTAAAGATATAATCGATATCAAAATTGAAAGCTCCGACCAAGAGAAAAAGACTCTCAAACTCAGAGAGGACCTTAAAGAGTTCTTGGGCGGCAAGCTTATAATTAAGTAGGAGGTAATTATGAAAAGAGGATTCCCACAAATGGGCGGCAACATGAATAACATGATGAAGCAGCTTAAAAAAGCACAAGAAAATATGCAAAAGAAGCAAGAAGAGATTGAAGCTACTATATTAGAAGTAGATAAGGGTATGGTGAAAGTCGAAATCACTGGTAAAAAAGAGATCAAGTCCATCACCATAGATCCAGAACTTGTTGATCCAGACGACGTTGAAATGCTTGAAGACTTAATCATGGTCGCAGTAAACGAGGCTATAGCTAAGGCTGATGACCTTATGAACTCTGAGATGGGCAAATTAACTGGCGGCCTAGGTATTCCAGGACTATAATGGATAGGCTAGATAAGCTAGTTAGCAATTTAGAGTCTTTTCCGCAATTTGGCTCGAAGTCTTCGATAAAGTTCGCTTATTACCTTTTGAATAATAGGGACAAGGCCATGAGCCTAGCGAGAGACATCGAGGAGACTCTTGAAAATATTCACAGATGCAAGATTTGCTGTAACTACAGTGAAGCTGACATCTGCGGCATCTGCTCTGACGATGACAGAGACCACTCTACCATATTAGTAGTAGAAAAGGAAGAGAATGTTATGCGCCTTGACAAAGAGGGTGGCTACAACGGTCTTTATCACGTTTTGGGCGGCACCATCAACATGCTTGAGGGCATAGGACCTGAGGAGATCAACATTCCGGAGCTATTCCAAAGGCTTGACGGCAGTGTAAAAGAGCTCATCATTGCAACTGACCCAGACATTGCGGGCACTGCGACAGCGAATTACATCAAGGAGAACATCCCTGACAAGAGCGTCAAGGTGACTAGGATAGGTACCGGCGTACCGATGGGAGCTGACCTAAGCTACTACGATGCAGAAACTATCAGAAAGGCGATCGACAATCGTGTCGACATGTAATATGAAGAAATTAGCAGTTATTGATTCAGGCATAGGGGGCTTATCCGTTGTTCGTGAGCTTCTTAAGCTGAATAATGAGATTGAAATAAATTACTTCGGGGACAATATCAGGGTGCCTTATGGCAATATGAGTCGTGACGAAATCCTTTCTTGTATGGAGCATATTTTAGACTTCTTATACGAAAAGGGCGTTACTGACTGCCTTGTCGCTTGTAATACCATGAGTAGCGCGATACTTAATACCGGCTACACACATAAGATTAAGCTCTATAATATAGTTACGCCAACTATTGACGAAGTAAATAGGCTTGCACTTAATAAAGCGGCGATACTTGCGACGAAGTTCACCATAGCTTCGAAAGAGTATTACAATAGGCTCAAGGCCATTGGCACAGATGATTTACTAGAGATGGCGAGCGCATCGCTTGCGGCGCTTATCGAGGACTTCGACGAGAACAGAGACATCATCGAAGAGGAAGTTCTTGACTACAAAAGGCGCATTGATGACGGTGGCTACAAGACCTTAATTTTGGGCTGCACTCACTACGAGTTCATTGACGCTATCTTTAAAGAGCTGATGCCCGAAGTAGATTTTATCAAGCCTGCGAAGCTCCTTGCCTATAGCTTTGACGCGAGCGGGCTTAAAAAAGGCGACTTCAACATCTACACGACTAAGGGCAAAGACATCTATATCCATAGTCTAAGGACTCTTGATATAGATAAAAAACTTAATATAGAAGATTATATAGAAATCTAGGAGGAACTATGAAAAAGATTGATTACAAAGAAAGGATCAAGGACCTGCATCTTACAAACTTCCTAAGAGCGGAAGATGGCGGGACTGACACGCTTCTTTCAGATGTCTTCATCGACAACAACTCTCTTCCTGAGCTTTCCATAGACGAGGTACGACTTGAAAAGAAATTCTTCAA
>QWCJ01000454.1_pt1 | contig 15037 bp, 12 predicted proteins | sample 1972501 | NCBI WGS metagenome assembly QWCJ01 (sample SAMN09866711, study PRJNA288562) | Human vaginal metagenome isolate term2_vaginal, whole genome shotgun... | isolation source: vagina | host: Homo sapiens | place: USA: California
TAAGATAAGTAAAAATTCTGACATGGCAAAATCCTGAGCAACTTTTTGTTGCTCAGGTACTTAAAAAGTTTAATTTATAATAGTGTTGCGGAATTAAGGATTATTTTTTTTGATTATAAAATATTTGTTGTATATTTGCAATCACTAGTGGGTACTTTAAATTAAACATCGTTCTTTGAAATCTTTGATAATCGCATAGTTATGTATCTTTTTGTAGTGTGACGATTTGAATTGAAGAGTTGTTTTAGCTTTGCCCAAAAGCTCAAAACAATGAATCAAGGCAAATATATCTTCGCTCAACTTACAGATTTTCTTCCCCGTCGTGTCTTTGACCGTTTGGTAGAGAAATATTCCGGGAATAAGAAAATCAGAACATTCACCTGTTGGAATCAGATGCTGTGCATGATCTTCGGACAACTGACCGCCCGAGACAGTATGCGTGACCTTATGCTCAGCCTTGAGGCACACAAGAACAAGTATTATCACTTGGGATTCGGTGCAACAGTTAGCCGTACCAATCTGGGGAAAGCAAACTGGGATAGAGATTATCGTATCTATGAAGAATTTGCTTATACCCTGATTGCGGAAGCCCGTAATAGCTACAACAAAAATGACTTCGAGGTGAAAGTTGACGGTAATGTTTATGCCTTTGATTCCTCCACCATAGACCTTTGTCTGAATGTCTTTTGGTGGGCGGAATATAGGAAGCACAAAGGAGGCATCAAACTTCATACCTTGTATGATGTAAAGACTTCCATACCGACAATCGTACTGGTAACTAATGCTAAAGTACATGACGTAAACATGCTGGATGAGTTGAGTTATGAAAAGGGAAGTTTCTATATCATGGATAAAGGATATGTTGACTTCACCCGTTTGCATAAGCTTCACACCAGTGGTGCTTACTTCGTTACACGTGCAAAAGATAATATGAGATCCCATAGAATGTATTCCCGTGAAGTCGATAAAACAACCGGATTAAAATGTGATCAGATTGGAATGCTTGAAACGTATAAATCGCTCAAAGTATATCTGGACAAACTCCAGCGGGTTAAATACTACGATGAAGAACCAGACAGAGAATTTGTGTTCATCACCAACAACATGGAACTATCAGCAGAGGAAATTGCTTTGCTATACAAGAAGCGTTGGCAGGTGGAACTATTTTTCAAATGGATAAAACAACACCTGAAAGTAAAACCTTTTTGGGGCACCACGATGAATGCAGTCAAGATACAAGTGTACTGTGCCATCATAACATACTGTCCGGTTGCCATTGTCGCATACAGATTGAAAGTTAACCGTCCAATCTACGAAATTCTACAAATTTTGAGCTTTTCTCTACTGGATAAAACGCCTGTAAGAGAGATACTTACCGATTGCGATTACAAAAATGTCAAAGAACTAAATTATAAACAATTGAAAATCAGCTGGGATTAAGTGCCCAGCAGTGATTTGCGATAAAAAATAATCTTGCACATTTTATGAAAGATGCTCTCTGACATAGAACATTGCAAAGAATAAACCTTATAATATTATTGTAATATAATAAAAACTATGAATATGCAACACAAAAATGTGTATATAGTTGGTATGTATGATCGTAGCATAACAGGTTTTGCAACATATAAAGAGGAATTATCTGCTTGTATGTTGACGCAACCTGACCTTTCCGTCAATTTTATAAATTTAAGATGTCCGATACCTGAATTTAGGATTGACGAGAAGTCCGGCATTATTATTTATGATTGTCCTGCCACAAAGCAGAAACCTCTAGAGGTTGCCGGTGCATTATTGAGTCTGCACATTAGCGATAATAATAACAATATTTTCCTTATTAATTTTGCTCCTTCTGCCCTTTTTGTAAAAATACTCCGTAAATATTTCAATAAAGGGAAGATAGTGTACATAATTCATGATTTCATGTGGGCTCTTTATCTATGGGGTGACATAAATAGATTGAAAGATATAATTGCCTGTGGCAAATCAGATAAATTAACACCTTTGATAAAACAATTCTACTTTGATGGGGCTGAGACTTTCAATATGTCAGATCACGTGGTTTGTTTATCTGAAGACACACAACAACTTTTAGAAAATCTCTATAAAGTTCCCAAACACAAACTTACAATGATCCCTAATGGATTGAGGGATGCATTTGACAGTATCAGTTATAACAAAAAAACAAAATTATGCGGAGCTGTTAGCACATATAGGACACTGCTATATGTAGGACGTACTTCTGAACAAAAGGGAATTATAGATCTCCTTGAATGTTTCAAAATGGTTTTGAAGGTTTTCCCAGATTGCAAATTGGCACTAATAGGCGAAATTGACAGTAAGGTTATAGGCGCTATGGATGATAAAATCAGACCTAACGTACTTTTACTTGGCGAACAACCTAAGCAACGTGTTTATGAATGGTATCGTATTGCAGATATAGGGATTTTGCCGTCATATTATGAACAATGCAGTTACACTGGTATCGAAATGAAAATGTTTGGGCTTCCTGTTATATCCTCTGATGGCTTTGGGATAAGACAGATGTTTCGACCCAGCAATGCGATAATAGCATCAATCGGTAGTAGAAGTCATAGGCAAGAGTTCCAGAGAAACTTAGCAACCGCCATAATAAAAGCCCTTTCACTACCTGCGGAGAGGATATCAGAGCTTAAACAGAACTCTCGACGAGATTATTTAGACAGATTTAACTCAATAAATACACTCAATAAATATAAGTGTATGCTAGAGAAATTAAGTATTGATAGAATCTAAAACATTTAATTTGCGAAAACCAATGAATACCGTTAGCTCTACCTGCACTCCCTAGCAAGTAGAGTGGTAAAAACATACTTGCTTAGACAAGTATTAGGGAATAATGAACATATTATTAACAATTTGAAATTTATTAAAAATGGAAATCAAGAAAATTCGTTTGATTGATACTCCCAAAAAGGAGTTCTCACTGACTAATAGTGAAATGTCTTCATTACTTGGAGGCAATGCTTTCTATTGTCCCGGGTCATATACAGATGGTGGCATATTTGGTGATGATAATTGTACAGCCAGCTATTCAAGTGGGAATTGTGGCAGTGCAAGTGATTACTGCGGAAGCTACACCTCATGTGTTTTTAAATTCTCTTAAAAAAAGGTTGTGGGTGCTTGGAATGACAATTAATTGGATATCGTTGCAAGCACCCTTCTAAAATCATCAAAATATGATTTGGTCTAGATATACTCATCAATTTAAAAAAGAAGACAGATATTTCCTCTATAATTCTCTATCCAATAGTTTGGCAGAGCTATGTGAGCAAACGTACCACGCTATAGAATTAGGGCGACAAACAAAAACTATGGATTTTTTAGATGAAGAGACCATGAGTCAATTGTTAACGATGAAGGTCATTGTTGATAATGACGATGACGAAATAAATAAAGTTAGATACACAAATATGTTACGTCGCCAAAACAACTGGCGTTTGATACTAACCATTAATCCAACTTTAGCGTGCAATTTCAATTGTCCTTATTGCTTTGAAGCGACACATCCTAACACCTACATGTCGGACAAGGTTGAAGATGATATTATTCGGCATATAAGCTCAAATAAAGATGTTAAGGCTATTGATGTTACATGGTTTGGCGGAGAACCATTATTGGCATTTGACCGAATAAAAAGCCTCACAGCCAAAATGAAAAAATTAGGGCTGGCATATACGGCTCGCATGATTACAAACGGCTATCTTTTGACTCAAGATGTCATCAATGAATTGCCATCACTATCAATCAAATCCTTACAAATAACAATTGATGGTATGGCTGACTTGCATAACAGTAGACGCTGCCTCAAGTCAGGCAAACCAACTTTCGAAAGAATAATCAAAAACATTGACGCATTGCAAGCGCAGTTTCCACAAATAGGTGTGGCTATACGCGTGAATGTGGATGAAACCAATGAGAGTGATTTTGTAAAGCTATACCTTTATCTATCCGCTAAGCATTATCCGAATGTTCAACTTTCTTTGGCATTTGTGACGAACTTATCAGACTGCAAGTCATGCGAAAATCTTTGCGACAGAGGGCGTCAAGCGAGATACATCAAACACATTCAACAGGAATATGGAATAGGAGGAGCATTTACGTATCCTATATCAGATCGATATGAATGTGCAGTAAGGAATAGAAATGCAATAGTTATTGGTCCGGAGGGGGAAGTCTACAAATGCTGGAATGACGTAGGTGACAAAAGGAAAATTGTTGGTACCATTGATGGTAAAATTATAAACGAAACTCTATTACTGCGATATTTGATTGGAGCAGATCCCTTTGAAGATTACCGTTGTCAAGAATGTATTCTTTTGCCTGTTTGTGGTGGTGGTTGTCCGCTATCTCGTATACAAAACAAATTTGAAAGTAAGGATGTTAATGTTTGTCCTCTAATCAAAGAGCATCTGGACGATTTTCTGCTAGCGCATGCGCTGCACAAACAAGCAACACAAAAGAGTTCACAGTAGCAAAGATTTGAAAAACATCACTCACCAAAACAATTCGTAAGAAGTTTGAATAAAAAAAGTTAATCTTGGGAATCAACTAAATAGAAGTCAAGTATCTACAAAAGTACTTATTCTTTAATCCTTATCAAAATCGTCCAATATTTATACCGCAATAGACAATTGTATAAAAACTCAGCAAGATGGAAAAAAATTACGCATCAAAAAACGTCATCACAATAATAATATGTTTCTTGTGGACTTTGGCAGTTTATTCACAAGGGAACAATTATACCTTCACCGGTAAAATCTTTGAAGCTAACACCAAAGTACAACTTCTTGAGTGTCGAGTAGAAGTCTTATCCTCGTCAGACAGTATCGTGATGGCCTCTACTACCGCAACTCGTAAATACACAAGTGGTAAGGAGTATTCTTATACTTCGGAATACAGTTTAACCATTCCTAGAAAAGAAGGCGACTATTTGATACGGGTTACAAAAAACGGATATGAAACCACATGGCACCCAGTGTCTCTACGCAATTTGTATCATCGTGAATATTCACGTAGCATTCCCAACATCTACATGCATAAAGAGAAGGTCATGAATTTAAATGAGGTAGTCGTTAAAGCAACTAAGGTAAAATTTTACATCAAAGGAGATACTATCGTATATAATGCTGACGCATTCCAATTGGCAGAAGGCTCCATGCTGGACGCTCTTATCCGGCAGTTGCCCGGCGCTGAGTTGAGGGCTAACGGGAAGATATTTGTCAATGGGCGATTCGTTGAGAATTTGCTTCTGAATGGGAAGGATTTTTTCAAAGGGAATAATCGTGTACTGTTAGACAACTTACCGAACTACATGGTCAGCAAAATTGATGTTTATGAAAAAAGAGGCGACGACAGCGAGTTTCTAGGACGTGAAGTGGCAGGAGACATCCGTTATGTAATGGACGTGAAACTGAAAAAGCAATACTCGATAGGAATGTCCGGGAATGTTGAACTTGGCGGAGGAAGTGAAGGGTATTACTTAGCAAGATTGTTTGCCATGCGTTTTACCGACCATTCGAGACTTGCAGTGTATGGCAATGCAAACAATTTGAACGACGACAACAAACCCGGAGAACATGGCAACTGGAGCCCATCTAAATTGTTGGGAGGTGTTACTACCCTACAGGTAGGCGGTTTGGATTATAATATAAGCGATAGAAATGGACTGTACAAACTGAGTGGAAATGTGCATTTAAAACATGCCGATAATGAAATAGACAACAAAACCTTTCAGACAAACTTTCTGTCCGAAGGAGATGTATACAGTCGGATGACCAACAATGCGACAAATAACACATTTTCACTATCGACTAATCACAGATTCTATTTTGAATGGGAGAAAGCCAACCTTGAAATTCTTCCTGACCTCAGCTACAACAACTTTCGAAATAGGAATAGCTACTCAGCAATTACATCGGATGACAATACAATCTTTGGCAGCAACGTATCTGCCGACAGCCTGTTTGGCAAACATCTTGCAAATGCTTATAAGAAGTATGCCATAAACAGGAACATCAAGCAATCTAAAAAAGATGGCTATGGATGGATGACATCTATTGCTATCAAATCTAAGATCAAATTCAACCGAATACCCGACAACCTCACGCTATACGCCAAAGCATCGTACACTGACACCAAGGAAGAAGTATTTGACCACAATCGTATAGAGTACTACTCATTGGGAAATGTGTCATCTACCGATTTCAGAAACAGATACTTTGATATAAAGCCAAGTCGGGGGTACAGTCTGATGACAAAGGCAACCTATACATATATAATGAATAACAATCTCTTCATAGATATCAGCTATTCGTTCAACAGAGACTATTCGAAATCAGCGTCAGGTTTGTATATGCTGAATAAACTTGCAGGTTGGGGTGAAAACACTCTGGAAGAATTAGGTACTTTACCCTCTTACACAGAGTATATCCATACCATAGATAAAGCCAATAGCTATGATAGCAAGCAAGAAACAAATAAATCTACAATAGAACCTTTCTTAGTGTGGAAACAAGAGACCGAAAGATCAGTTTGGAGAGCCCAATTAGCCGTACCCGCATCCATACAGCATCGTTTCTATACCTACCATCGGGGCAGTGTTGACACAACGTTTACAAAGCGTAACCCACTTATCAATATATACAGTTCCTATTTGAAATGGTCAAGCAAAGATTGCAAATATGAAGCACAGTTACAGTATGCATTAAACTCGAAAACTCCTGATATGAATATGTACTTAGACGTGTATGACACGACAGATCCATTGAATATCAGAGTGGGTAATTCGGAACTAAGAACATCGATGTCGCACCGGATAATCACCTCGTTTATCAGGATGTACCCTCAAAAACGACTGATGTGGGCAATCGAGGGAGTATTTAAACCGGTACAAAATGCAATTGCCATGGGATATTCGTACAACAAACAAACGGGAGTAAAAACCTATAAACCGGAAAATGTAAACGGATGTTGGAGTGGTGATCTTAGTGCAGGAATGAGCTGTCCCATCGGGAAACAGAAGAAACTAAACCTAAAGTCGATGTTGGGTGTAGGCTATATCCGAAATGTGGACTTCATAAAAACGATAGGTGTCTCAGTATCCTCACGCAGTATTGTCAAAACCAGAAATCTGACAGAAATGGTGCAATTAAAATATGGTATAGGGAAATCGTCAATAGGCATTAGCTCGGAAGGGACATGGCGACGTTCTACGAGTACACGTGAAGATTTTACCACCATCAATACGACCGAACTGAAGAATGGATTCGCGGCTCTGCTCCAACTGCCATGGAATCTTCAATTAAGTACAGACATGACACTATATACCCATCGGGGCTATGTAAATACCACTATGAATACAGACGATTGGGTATGGAACGCTCGTTTAAGCTATCCATTTGCCCGAGGAATGTGTTTGATTCAATTAGACGGTTACGATATCCTGCGCCAATTAAGCAACATTACACACACACTCAATGCACAAGGTATCGTAGAGACATATACCAATGTCATTCCACAATATGTCCTTTTACATTTTACCTACCGTTTTGCTTCAAAATCTAAGAAAAAATGAGCACACAATTCTCTCTTCATCAAAAAGTATTGCATCACGTTATATGTAAGTCATACGATGCTACTTCCCCGGGCCTATTGAATGGTTCTATGGGAATATGTATAACGCTGTACTGTCTTTCTGAAAGACACTGTAGCAAAGCGATTAAAACTTTTGCAGACCATTTGTTAGATACATGTATTGGGAATATTAGCATAGACACATCTATCGGTTTTTCTAATGGGCTTTGTGGAATTGCTTGGGGTATCGACTTTCTGCTATATCGGAATTACATAACAGGTAACTCAAAGAAAATATGTGAAGATATAGACAAACGTATCTCACAGATTTGTCCTCAAAGACTTGACTGCAGTTTAGAGTATGGTCTCAAAGGACTTCTGCATTATCTACTTGCTCACTCATACAACAGCTCATACCATTCTAATTCTTTCAATTGTGATTTTTTGTCCGAGGTCTATACTCTAACGTGTAAAATGGTGGCAACTACGCTCGATGAAGATATGAGGTATCTTTGTAAAAACTACATTGGCTGGTACAATGGCGAGACGTGGGACTATACTTTCTGCTTAAATCATTTCATAAAATTAGATTTGCGAGAAATTACAGAAGAAAATTATCAACTATACCCCATTCAATTGAAATCCGGATTGTGCGGGTATCTAATTAACGAATACAATTAATAGAAGTGATGATTTTACTTGTTGTATATGATGTAGCGAAGCACATTTCAAAAGAAGAAAAAAAGAAAGTTTGGGCATGAAAAATGAGCCTCACTCACAAATAGTAAAAAGTTAGAATTAAATGGGGTGTAATCAATGGTTGTTTGTCATCTGCAAGCAATATCATTGAAAGACGCTGTTTATGCTATGATAGCAAAAATATACAGTTATATATAGAGAGAAATCCACCAACTTATTATCTTTTGCTATTTTAGAATCACTTAATTCAAATAAAAAAGATGTAATACGAATTGAAACATTATAGAAGAATATTTTTCCAATTTTATACCCAACTCGACGCCATGGACTGCGGTCCGACCTGCTTGCGCATGATAGCCAAGTACTATGGCAGGCATTACAGTCTGGAAACCCTCCGCCAACATTCGTTTATCACGCGCGAAGGGGTGTCCATGTTGGGTATAAGCGACGCTGCGGAATACATCGGCTTCCGCACATCGGGGGTCATGATTTCGTTTGAGCAACTGGTCAAAGAAGCACCGTTGCCCTGCATTGTCCACTGGAAGCAGAATCACTTTGTGGTGGTTTATCATATCAAAAAAGATAAAAAAAACAGGCACAGCATTTACGTGGCAGACCCCGCCTTAGGATTGGTAACTTACGATGAAGCCGATTTCAAAAAATACTGGCACAGCACCAAGAGGAACGAAGAAGAACGGGGAACGGCATTGCTTTTAGAGCCCGGGCCCGAGTTTTTCGACCGTGAAGCCGAAAAAGAGAATCACAACCGCAGCTTGCGCTATTTCCTGCGTTATCTTTCACCCTACAAAAGCCAATTGGTACAATTGATGTTGGGAATGCTGGTCGTGAGCACCCTGCAACTGCTTTTCCCCTTTCTCACTCAATCGCTGGTGGATGTCGGCATTCGTGACGGAAATCTGGGTTTTATCACGTTGATTCTGATAGCCCAACTCGTTATCTTTATCGCCCGCCTTTCCGTGGAGTTTATCCGCAGTTGGATATTGCTGCACATGAACACGCGGATAAACATTGCCTTGATTTCCGACTTCTTGACAAAACTGATGAAACTGCCGCTCCGCTATTTCGATACGAAAATGACAGGAGATATCATGCAACGCATCGGCGACCACGGACGCATCGAATCATTCCTTACCGGGAACTCCATCAGTACGCTGTTCTCGTTTGTGAATTTCTTTGTGTTCGCTTTCGTGCTGGGGTATTACAACTTGGTCATCCTCGGAATTTTTCTTGCAGGAAACGCCCTGTATGTACTTTGGATCCTGTTCTTTATGAAATACCGTCGCGAGCTGGATTACAAACGGTTCGCCCAGTCGGCCGGCGAGCAAAGCAATATCATTCAGCTTATAACGGGCATGCAGGAAATCAAACTCAACAACTGTGAAAAACAAAAGCGGTGGCAATGGGAACGCATTCAGGTGAAATTGTTCAAAATCGGCATCAAGGGGTTAATATTGGGACAACTCCAACAAGTCGGCTCCGTGTTCTTCAGCCAAACTACCAATATCATTGTTTCGTTCATCGCCGCCAAAGCCGTGGTGGACGGGCACATGACACTGGGAATGATGATGGCGCTGACCTATATTATCGGCCAGCTGACCGCTCCGGTGGAGCAATTTATCGGTTTTGCCCGTGCTTTTCAAGATGCACAAATCAGTTTGGAGCGTTTGAACGAAGTTCATGGCAAAGAGGATGAGGAAGAGACCATCGAAAACAAACTGACCGTACTGCCCGACAGGCGTGATATTTCATTGGAAAACCTGTCATTCAGTTACGACGGTGCTGACCGAGATTATGTCTTGGACGACATCAACCTGACCATTCCGCAAGAGAAGGTTACCGCCATTGTGGGAGCCAGTGGAAGCGGAAAAACCACACTCATAAAATTACTGTTGGGATTCTACGAACCGAACAAAGGCACCATTAAAATCGGAGAAACGCCGCTAAGTATCATCAATCCGCACTTATGGCGCAGCAAGTCCGGCTCGGTGATGCAGGACGGATTTATCTTTTCCGAAAGCATCGCCCAAAATATAGGTGTAGGCGATGACCATATAGATATCGAAAAACTACGTCATGCTGTAACGGTAGCCAATATCCGGGATTTTATCGACTCTCTCCCCTTGGGTTACAATACCAAAATCGGAATGGAGGGGAACGGAATCAGCCAGGGACAACGGCAACGTATCCTGATTGCCCGTGCCGTGTATAAAGACCCAGAATTCATTTTTCTTGATGAAGCCACCAACGCATTGGACGCCAACAATGAAAAAGAGATAATGAAGCATCTGCACGAGTTTTATAAAGGTAAAACCGTTGTGGTGGTGGCGCACCGGCTAAGCACCGTGCGTGATGCCGACAAGATAGTGGTACTGGATCAAGGGAAGGTAGCCGAAGAAGGCACACACGAAGAATTGACGGCATTGAAAGGAAAGTATTATGAATTGGTGAGAAATCAATTGGAACTGGGCAAATGAGGAGGTGAAGTATGGAATACGAAGAAAAGAAATACAAAGAGATCGAACTTCGCAGCGAGGAAGTACAGGAAGTGATGAGCGAAATCCCGCCATGGATACTTCGCTGGGGAATTACTGCGCTGTTCGTCATCGTGACGGCCCTCTTAATCGGGAGTTGGTTCTTTAAGTATCCCGATACCGTTACGGCGGAAATAACGGTAACCTCGTTAGAGCCGCCGGCAAGTATCATCGCCCGTTCAACAGGAAAAATAGATGAGATTTTTGCCCAAAACAACCAGGCGGTCAAGGCGGGAACTCCTTTGGCGGTTATTCAAAACCCCGCTAATACCCAAGATATGCTTACGTTGATCAGTGCAATGGAGGCATGGGAACTATCCGGATATTCAGAAGATGAGATAAAAGTCCTTTTTACCGGACAATCCCTCTCATTAGGCTCCATCCAATCTGTTTACGCCTCTTTTTTAAGCAGTTTGAACGATTATCAGAACTATAAAACACTGAATTATTATCCGCAAAAAATCGCAGCCCAAAAACGGCAATTGGCAGCCCAAAAAGAGTATCACAATCGCATCATCAGCCAGGTCCCGGTTGCGAATGAACAACTTCGTACAACTAAAAGCATTTTTGAACGCGACTCCATTCTCATTGCCAAGAATATGATTTCCGACAATGAATACGATATATCCAAAAGCGGTTTTCTGCAAAACAAACAATCGTATCTTTCATTCAAAGCTTCGCTTAAACAATCGGAGTTGCAATTGCTGAAAGGCGAGGAAAACCTTTTGGACTTGCAGCAGCAAGCCACCGAATTGGAACGAAAATATCTACTTTCGCTGCGGAATGCTACGGAAGCCTTAAATGCCCAGATAAAATCGTGGGAGCGTGATTATCTGTTGGCAAGTCCCATCAATGGCATTGTAACCCAAATGGGCGTTTGGAGCAGTAACCAGAATGTGAATGCCGGTGAAATCGTGTTTACCGTCATGCCGTCGCAGCAGAATATACCCAAGGGGAAGGCGATGCTTCCCGTACAGGGAGCCGGAAAAGTGAAAATCGGCCAGCGCGTAAATGTCCGCATCAATAATTTTCCCGATCAGGAATTCGGCTATTTACTCGGAAAAGTGGAAAGCATATCGAGTATTCCTACCGCAGAAGGTTTCTACGTGGTGGAAGTCAGTTTTCCCAACGGAATGCGAACCAACTACGGAAAAACGCTTCCTATCACCCAACAAATGCTCGGCAGTGCGGACATCATCACGGAAGACCTGCGGCTGATGGAACGTTTTTTTATGCCAGTGAAGAAATTATTAAAGAATCAACAATGATATGGATAAAGAGCATGCGTTTCTGAAAGGATATACCGAGCGTTTGATAGAAAAAGGAAGGTGTCTTTCGGATATTGGACTTTGGAACGGAAAAATGGGGATAGCAATTTATTTGCTTCATCTTGCAAGAATTACACAAGATGAAAAATACGAGAATCTTGCCTCAGAGTTGACCGATGCCGTTTACGGACAGATCTCTCTTGGTTTACCATTCTGTTTCGATAACGGATTGTTGGGTCTCGGTTGCGGTTTTGAACATATCATCCATAATGGATTTGCGGATGCGGACAGGGATGAAATATTATCCGAAATAGATGCTGTGGCGATAAATATCATAGACTCCCGCCCGATAGAAGAGCTTGGTCTGGGAAAAGGCGTTTGCGGGATCGGGTGCTATCTGTACCACCGTTTAACAGACCGACCGAATGACAATAATAGCATGATTGTCTTAAAATTGAAGGAGTATTTGATTTATTTGATTGATTGGATGGAAGAGCTGATTCAGAAGACAACGGATAAACAGGAATATAACGACGCTTATTTCCTACTTGCTCGTTTACACAAGCTGAATGTATTCAACCATAAAGTTGAGAAACTTTCAGCGGTGTGTCTGCGTAAAATAATTGATTTCAATTGCCGGATAACGGATGGTTATGAATTATTGGGGATACCGTCATTAAACGCATTGAAGCCATGGATGTAACTTCGGAACTCACAATTGTCATACCCGTTCGAATTGACTGCAAAGAGCGCAAAGAGAATTTGGATGCGGTTTTATATTCGTTATTGAATGCAACGGATGCTTTTATAATTACGATGGAAGCAGATACGGATCAGCGTTATCATTGGCAAGAAGAAAACCATAGGTCAACTCATATCTTTGTTCGGGACGATAGTCTTGTTTTTCATAGGACACGGTATTTGAACAAATTGTTGATTTTGGCAAAAACAGATATTGTTGGTATTTGGGATACGGATGTCATATTGGATGCGGCTCAAATCAGACAAGCCGTGAATGCCGTTAAAAACGGGGTAACGCTTTGTTATCCGTATGACGGACGCTTCTTGTTTTTAAGTCCTGCACAAAGTGAAAACGCGAGAAATGGTGTCATATCCTTTTTAAAGGATAAAAACTTCGATGAAAAAGGAGCCTTTTCAATGGGGCGTCCTTCAGTTGGAGGAGCATTTATCGTAAATAAGCAACGCTATTTAAAAGGGGGTGGGGAAAATGAAAATTTCTACGGTTGGGGACCTGAAGATGCTGAGCGCCTCAAGCGAATGGAAATCTTAGGAGAACCTACACAACGGATAGAAGGTCCGTTGTTTCATTTACATCATCCACGGGGGATAAACTCGACTTTCGGAGGCGATGAAAGGAGTAAAAAGAATGTGGGCGAACTGATAAAGATATGCGGGATGAATACGATTCAATTAAAAGAATATATTGATACATGGGCTTGGAAGGAATGAAAAACGGCTGATTCTTGTTGGAAACAAACCGATTTACAGGACAGGATTACATACGATTGTGGATTCATTCGACTATGTGCTTAGGATTAGCCGGATGAATAATCTGGGGAATACGGGCTATCGAATCGACGGTATCTACTTGGAAGCCAATAATGTTTTAAAAATGTTTTCAAGGGCGGTGAAAACAAAGACGAAATAAAAAGAGCTAAAAACATTTTTATGCACAGGTTTTGGTATGAACGCTTTCAAGAGCGGGAATTATATTTAACGGACCAACAGTATGATACCGTAGAAATTATCGATCATGAAACAGCGATAAAGGATATCGGTTTTGAACGTCCGACAAGTGCCGTCTTGATGTTGGCATATCTGTTGAACTCTTCATGGAAAGACAGATTCCATATACATATCACAGGCCTGGATATAGAAAACAGAGCAGAATTAATTGACCGTAACCCCTTGTGGAGTTATCATAACGGTGCGGGGATATTTGAAGAAAAATATCTTAAAGAGCTTATTGCGAATGGACTTATCACACGAATTAAAGATGAATAATACTCCGACATTAATTCCCATGAAAGGGATAAGTCGGCGATGTCTGGAAAAGAACAGGAAATTACTGCCTTTTACGGTACATTTTTTAACTGCCCAAAACTGCATGAATAATGCTATTGCCATATCGGATTGTCCAGATTTACTGGAATCAGCCGAGAAGTTTGGATTAAAGACCTGTTTGGAGGTTAGTGAAGAAGGGCAGGACGTACTGGTTTCATGTCATAATTTTATTAACAATACTCTGTTAATAATCACATAATTGTTTGAAAATGAGCGAGTTGATTAACAAAACATAACTAAATAAATTTGGCTAAGTGTCTGATTTTCAGTCAAGCACGGCGAGCAGACCTATCGTCAGAATTTCAACCGCAAGAAGAAAGACTGCATTGATTGGCTTCTGTTGAACCTGTCTCTTGCAAGGCGTGTGTTGGATATGGATGGCTTACTTGCCATTGCTATAGACCCATGCTATATCAGCAAGGCTGGGAAGAAGACTCCTCATATCGGACGGTTCTGGTCGGGATGTGCAGGGGCGGTGAAGCACGGACTTGAAATCATGGGCATCGGCTTGCTGGATGTTGCCAACAACAAGTGCATGATGCTGCGTGCCCATCAGACAATAGGGAACTCCGCGCTGAAGATGAGGAACAAGACACTCGTCGAATATTACATCAGTGTTATGAAGCGGTATTCAAAGAAACTGCTGAGTATCACTGATATAGTAGTGGCTGACGCATTCTTCTCCACATCCACATTCGAGAAGGGCATATCGGAGCTTGGCTTCTATCTAGTTAGCCGCTTCCGTGACAACGCTTGTCTGCATTACATTCCCAAGAGGGAAAAGAGGCGTGGACGACCAAGAGTCAAGGGAGACAAGAT
>QWCJ01000775.1_pt1 | contig 15029 bp, 14 predicted proteins | sample 1972501 | NCBI WGS metagenome assembly QWCJ01 (sample SAMN09866711, study PRJNA288562) | Human vaginal metagenome isolate term2_vaginal, whole genome shotgun... | isolation source: vagina | host: Homo sapiens | place: USA: California
CAGGCAATCAGTGCGACACCCTGGCGGGGTCGAGGGATTGCTTGCGATGCCCGGTCCACGGGTCATCGGGGCTACGCCCCTCGACCACGTGGCTAAAAAGCGGGCACCCCTGTCGGGGTGCATCGTCTTCCACTCTTCACTATGAGTTGAATAGCTTCTGCACGGCTCAAATGCGTCACCCCTAGAGGTCTCGGTTTTGTCACTGACAGCAGGCGGGAGAGCGACCAAGCACCCCTTTTTTTATCCTCCTCAAGTATACGCCTGAGGATCAGCAGCGAGGAGCGCCCTCCCTCTGGCGCATTTCTAATACCGATATTAGAGATCACTAATACCGATATTAGAGTTCACAAATACCGGTATTAGTGATTTCTATTACCGGTAATAGTTTTGACCTTTCTCACTAAATCAAGTACATTTGCAACGTGTACCATATTGGTACACATCGGAGCAAAGAGGGAAGGATTATGATCATAGTTACTGCAAGAGACTTTAGGGGCGAGCAAGGGAAATACTTCCGGATGGTAGAGAGGGGAGAGGATGTGGTCATCAAGTCGAGAGACCACGGTTCCTTCAAGCTTGTCCCGGTCACCGACGATGACACCCTGCTCTCTAAGAAGGAATTCTTAGAGAAGATCAGGCATGCCGAGGAGGAGATAGATGCCGGAGAGGGCAAGGACTTTGCCACCGCTGAGGAGGCTGCGACCTATTTTCGGTCCTTATAATGTATCATATCAGATCCTCAAAAACCTTTGAGGAGGACATCAAGAAGCTCAAGAAGCGTGAGGCTCAAGTCTTCCAGAAAGCCCTTAGGCTCATTGAGGAGGTCGCCGAGCATCCCGAGTCAGGGACCGGCAAGCCGGAGCCGCTAAGGGGGCTGCCACCGGGGAGGTGGTCACGGAGACTGACCCAGAAGCACCGACTAGTATACCGGATAGTAGAGGAGGCGAAGGAGGTCCACCTGCTATCCGCCTATGGACACTACGACGACAAGTAGCACCGGATGCAGGGTGTAGGGGAAGCGAAAAAATGGCTAACTTCGCATCAGAATCAACCACGGCAACTTGATACAATTCCTACAATGACTGACCCTGCTGTCCCCTCCGCTGAGACGACAGCGACTCACCGAGCCGGACCGATGGCTAAGGAGATCCTCCTGATCGTCATCGGCTCCTTCCTCGAGGCGCTGGCGTATGGTGGCTTCATCGCCCCCAACGACATCATCCCCGGTGGGGTCTATGGTATCACCATCGCCCTCCATGAGCTGACGAAGGGGGTATTTGCTTTCGCTCCCGACGGACTGCCGATCGGGACGACGGCGCTCTTCTTCAACGTCCCCCTTCTCCTCCTCGCAATGCATAGGCTGGGGCTGAAGTCGGGACCCAAGACGGTGCTCACCTTTATCCTCATCTCGCTCTTCACCGACGGGATCACCCTCTTCCTCAACCACAAGCCGATCATCGACGATATGATCCTCGCCTCCTGCTACGGCGGGGCGATCCTCGGTGTGGGGGTCTTCCTCGTCTTCCGTGCCGAGAGCACGAGCGCCGGGACGGACGTGCTGGGGCGGATCATCGCCAAGGGAAGGAATATCAAGCTCGGCACCTGCATCATCATCATCGACTCGATCGTGGTCGTCTTCGGCCTGCTGGTCTTCCGGGACATCAAGGTGCCGCTTTACTCGTGGCTGACGATATTTATATATGGTCGGGTGGTCGAGTTCCTCTCGCCTGAGAACCCTAAGAAGGCGGTCTTCATCGTCTCCACTCAGGTGGAGCCGATCCGTCAGTGTCTCTCCGCCCTCGGTGTACGGGGATCGATCCTCCACGGACGGGGTATGTACGAGGGTGTGGAGCGCGAGGTGCTCTTCATCGTCGCCGAGCGGAAGACACTCCGCCGCATACGTAGCGAAGTCAGAGCCCTGGACCCCAAGGCCTTTATCTCCACCATGGATGCCGGCGAGGATCCGCTACCGATCCCCAAGGCTCCTCATCAGTAATCTCTCATGTCTAAGCTAAGTCCGGAAATGTGTACCGTCCCCGTGGACGGCGAGTATGACCCCACCGTAATGCGCTTCCTCCACATACGCACCCACCTGCGGGCGGAGCTGGCTACCGGCAAGTACCCCTATCGGGTTGATATCACCTGGCCCTACGACGGGGATGAGAAGGGGCTCCCCGACCCTGAGACCGCCGATGCGATGAAGGGCTTCCGCGAGCGGGTCATCGATGAAGCGCTCGAGAGGGATAAGCTTGCCCTACTCGCCTACGAGGTGGTGGGCGAGGAGCGCTGCCTCTGGTGCATCTACACGCGGAATATCCCAGCCTTCCAGGAGATGCTCAACGAAGCCTCTGCGGAGCTGCCGGACTACCCGCTCGAGATCTATGCCGAGGAGGATCGGGAGGGTCTCGCCTTTGGCGAAGTGGAGCCACTCATCTCGGCCGAGTAGCCTACCCGTATACGCAGAGCGGGGGCGCACTTCTATCTCAAGTGCGTCCCCGCTCTGTATCAGGACCTTTGGTGGATTAAGTGAAAGAAATATCAATTTTTCTTCAAGAATAGCTACTATAAATTTGTAAGGTACCGAGTTTATACATATCTTTGCTTCGTCAACCAATCAAAGTAAGTAACGCAATGGAGACAGACAGCAGAGAGCGCACCCCGGTAGTCGACGTCCGGGAGCTGCACAAGACTTATCCGGGAGCTCAGCCGCTCCACGTCCTCAAGGGCGTCTCCCTCCGAGTCGAGGAGGGAGAGATGGTGTCTCTGATGGGAGCGAGTGGCTCCGGCAAGAGTACCCTACTCAATGTCCTCGGCATCCTCGACACCTACGACGCCGGCTCATACTACCTGGATGGGCAGCTGATCACCCGTCCGGGGGAGAACGAAGCAGCGGAGCTCCGGGGACATAAGATCGGATTTGTCTTCCAGTCCTTCAACCTCATCTCCTTCAAGACTGCGCTGGAGAACGTCGCCCTACCCCTTTACTACCAGGGCGTCAGCACCCGCAAGCGGATGAAGCTCGCCGAGGAGTATCTCGATCGCGTGGGACTGCTCCCCTGGAGGGATCACCTGCCTAATGAGATGTCCGGCGGACAGAAGCAGCGCGTCTCCATCGCCCGGGCTCTCATCACCCGCCCCCGCCTGCTCCTTGCCGACGAGCCGACCGGCGCACTCGACAGTACCACGGCCGATGACGTGATGCGACTCCTCAGGGAGATCAATGAGGAGGACCACATGACCGAGCTCATCGTCACCCACGCCAAGGAGGTGGCAGAGCTGACCGACAGGATCATCCACATCAAGGACGGCCTCATCACCGACGAGCCATGAAAGAGCTATTTGCCGAGATCCTCGCCTCTATGCGGACGAGCAAGCTCCGCACCTTCCTCACCTCCTTCACCATCGCCTGGGGGATCATCATCCTCGTCGTGCTGCTGGGTATCGGGACGGGCATCCGCAATGGTGCCACCCGCATGTCCGAGGATATGGGGATGAGCCACTTCGGCACCCAGGTCATCCTCCAGGAGACCGAGCTGCCCTATGCAGGGTACCAGAAGGGACGGAAGCCCCGGCTGACCGCAGACCAGATCGACCGCCTGAGGAACACCTTTGCCGATGATCTCTACGGTATAGATCCGGCACCGAGCTTCTCCTTCCTCACCTTCACCACCGACTTCGGCTCCGCCGGCACCCGACTGGATACCGCCACGCCGCTGAGTGAGCGCTTCCGCACCCTCCGCGTGATACAGGGACGCACTTTCTCTCCCCGCGAACTGGCTATGGGGGAGCGGGTGGCGCTACTCTGCAAGAGTACCATCTCGAAGCTCTTCGAGGCCGGCACCGACCCGATCGGGCAGGTGATCACTGCCGGTGGGATCAGCTACCGAATCATCGGCGTGACGGAGGATGTCAATCCCTTCTTCGCCGTGACCGAGATACCGCTCTCCACCTACCAGGGTCTCTACCCCAATCAGATGATCGAGGTGAGCAACCTTAAGCTTTACCCAAAAGGGTCCAAGGCAGAAGAGATGAAGAACTTCGAGGAGCGACTTAAGGGCGAGCTGTCGAGTATGCTGAAGTTTGACCCCAACGATGCCTACGTCTTCCGACTCCAGAGCTCCACGGATGTGAAAAACTCAATGGACAAGGCCTTCAACGGTCTCGATATGCTCCTCTGGATCATGGGGCTCGGCAGCCTCGCCGTCGGCTCCATCGGCGTCTCCACCATCATGACCGTCACCGTGCGGGAGCGGATGCGCGAGATCGGCATCCGCAAGGCGCTCGGCGCCCGACCGAGAGATATACTTAAGATGATCCTCGGCGAGAGCGTCGCCCTCTCCGTCGTCTCCGGTCTCGTTGGGCTGCTCCTGGGCGCCGGCATCGTCCGGCTCATCGGCTACTCTGCCGAGCACGACAGCTGGGCGATCCAGGAGATAAGCAATGGAAATGGTGCCGAGGCGGCCTATTACCACATCGTCAGCGACCCGAGTGTCAACCTCAGCATCGCCATCGGAGCGCTGATCGTACTGGTGCTCGTCGGCATCATCGCCGGCATCCGTCCGGCACGCCACGCCCTCCATGTCCCTGCCGTCATCGCCATGAGAGATAAGTAAGTGTATGAGTAAGCTATTCTCCACAGAGCTCTGGAGCGAGGTCTTCTACTCGCTGAGACGCAACCGCCGCCGCACCCTCGTCACCTCGCTGGGGGTCTTCTTCGGGATGTTTTTCTTCGTCCTCCTCGATGGGCTGGGCACCGGCATCGGCAACAGCATCAACGAGGGTTTCTCCACCCTCTCCAAGCGTATGGTCGCAGTCTTTGGGAGTCGAACCACCAAGCCCTACCGGGGTTATAAGGCCAACCGCTACATCGAGCTCACCTACCGGGACTACCTCTGGATGAGCGACCATGCCAAGAGCCTCGATAAGGCAGGCTGCTTCCTCGGCTTCAATAAGGAAAACATGTGGTCGGACTCCCAGATCACTGCCAACGGCAAGTCGGCAAAGGACTTCGTTGTCGGCGTCACTCACGAGTACCCCTACGACATCCGCCCGGTGATCGTCACTTATGGGCGCTATATGACTCGCGAGGAGATCAAGCGGGGTGACCCGGTCTGTGTCATGGGACTGAGGACGACAAAGAACTTCTTTGACAAGCCGGAGGACGCAGTGGGGAAGTACCTCTCCGTCGGAGGGATTGCCTTCCGCATCGTAGGGGTGATCGAGACTATGAACGACAACTTCAATCTTGGATATAATGCCAAGTGGTGTGTCGAGGTGCCGATAGACTTCGCCGTCGGCGGCAATCTAGACCGGGAGGTGATGATCTCCGGACTGCTTAAGGAGGGCAGCTCAGCCGACGACCTCCGGAGCGAGCTCAGTGGCTACATCGGTCGCGTCCACCACGTGGACCCGACCGACACCGGCGCGCTCGGTATGGTGGACGTCGAGTCACAGCTCCGGATCTTTGACCTGATGGCCAACCTCCTGAATGCCCTCGTCTGGATCATCGGTCTCGGCACTCTCCTCACCGGCGTCATCTCGGTCAGCAACATCCTCCTCGTGACCGTCAAGGAGCGGCAGAGGGAGATCGGTGTCCGCCGCGCCCTCGGAGCCAAGCCGATCGACATTGTGATCCAATTTATGCTCGAGTCGATGGCGATGATCCTCGTCGCCGGGCTCCTCGGGCTGCTCGTCGGACTGCTCCTTCTCCTCGGCATCGGTGCCCTGTCGGAGAGTACCGGCAAGCTGGCTGAGATCCTCGTACGCCCCTACCCGACGCCCGGGATCCTCCTCTTCTCCCTCATCATCATGATCCTTTCGGGTGCCTTTGCCGGACTGTTGCCGGTGCAGAAGGCTCTCGACATCAAGGCGATCGACGCCATACGCGACGAGTAATCCCCTTTTCCTTATAGACAAAAAACAATAACTACCTATCATATCTCCATTATGATCCAAGATCCATCACAGTCCGGCACCGTCCCGGTGCAGAAGAAGCGTGCGAAGAAGTGGCCCAAGATCCTCCTCTGGGTCGTCCTCGGCCTCGCCATCATCGGTGTCATCGCCACCGCGATCGTCAAGTCGCAGGGTAAGACGAAGGAGCTCTACGAGGAGGTCACCCCGACCGCCAATGACTCGATCGTCAAGTCGACCGTCCTCACCGGCTCCATCGAGCCGCGCGACGAGATCCTCGTGAAGCCCAATATGAACGGCATCATCGCCGAGCTCAATCACCTCCCCGGCGACTTCGTCCAGGAGGGCGAGCTAATCGCCAAGATCCAGATGGTCCCCGACGTCGCTATGGTCCAGAGCGCCGCCTCTCGCGTCGATGCCGCCCGCGTCGATCTGAAGCGCACCGAGGAGGTCTACAACCGCGACAAGTCCCTCTACGACCAAAAGATCCTCGCCAAGGAGGCCTACGAGACCTCCCTCGCCAACTACCGCCGCGCTAAGATCGAGTACAGCTCCGCCGTCGAGCAGCTCGACATCACCCGCACCGGCTCCTCCGCCTCCACCTCCAAGCGGAATAACACCCTCGTCTTTGCTACCGTCACCGGTACTATCCTCGAGCAGCCGGTCAAGGTCGGCTCACGCGTCACGATGGCGAATAACTTCAACGAAGGTACCACCGTCGTCAGCATCGCCGACCTCACCGATCTCCTCTTCATCGGTAATGTCAATGAGAGCGACGTCAATAACGTCACCGTCGGCTCCCCCGTCACGATCCACGTCGGGGCGCTTAAGGACAAGACCTACCACGCTGTCGTGGAGTACGTCTCGCCCAAGGGGAAGGACACCAGCGGGACGATCCTCTTCGAGGTGAAGGCGGCGATCTCGGGCGACGACCTCTCCGCACTTAAGGCTGGTTTCTCCAGCAATGCTGAGGTAGAGATGGCGCACAAGACCGGTGTCCTCACCATCCCCGAGGCGACCGTCACCTACGAGGGCGACAAGAGTTTCGTCTTCGTCAAGGGTAGCAAGGGGAAGTATGAGAAGAAGGAGGTGACCCTCGGTCTCTCCGACGGCATCAAGGTGGAGGTACTCTCCGGACTCACCGGCGACGAGACGCTCCGCGGTAATCTCATGAAGAAGAAGAACTAATCCGCCATGATCGCTCACAGACATCTCATCCCCACCCTACTCCTCCCGCTCCTCGCCCTCACGGCTACAGCGCAGGTGCCGGAGGCGGAGCCTACCCTCAGCGGCGAGATGACCCTCTCGCAGTGCATCACCTACGCACAGAGGCACAGCCCCGACCTGATCCCCGCCCGGGTACAGATGGAGCAGCTCGAGGTTCAGGAGGAGTCGGCTAAGATGGCCTTCTTCCCCGACCTCAATGCCGGTATGGGGCAAAACTTCTCCTTTGGCTACACCCAGGGACACGATAAGGTGCTGAGGAAGAACAACGGCTCCTCCACCGGGCTCAATGTCTCCACTTCACTCTCCCTCTTTGAGGGCGGCGCCCGCTGGTGGGCGCTTAAGAGCAGCCAAGAGGCACTCGAGAGCAAGGACTACATCCTCGACGAGGTGGAGGATCGGATCGCCCTCACCGTTGCCTCCAGCTACGTCGGCGTCCTCCTCGCTCAGCAGATCGTCGAGGTGGCGGAGGAGAATCTCTCCCTCTCACTGATGCAGCAGAAGCGGGTCGATGCTCAGGTGGTAGCAGGCAAGCTCGCCCCCTCGGAGCAGCTCAAGATGCGCACCCAGGTGGGTCAGGATCGCCTGGCGCTCAATGAGGCAAAGTCCGACCTCGACCGTGCCATGCGCGTCCTCCGACTCGACATGGGCATCACGGAGGAGGGCGAGACCTTCACCGTCCCGAGAGAGGATCCCGAGAGCGTCATCGCCCGACTGGAGAGCGAGTCGCCCTACCACGCCGCCCCGGAGTGGACCAATCCCTCCCTCCGCCTCGCTCAGCTGAGGTACGACCTCTCCTCCTACGACGTCAAGCGCGCCCGAGCAGGCTATATGCCCCGCCTAAGCCTCTCCGGCGGCTACTCCAATGGCTACTTCTACTACTTCGGTGACGAGATCCCCAATAAGTCCTTCGGTGACCAGCTCAAGTCAAATGGTCAGTACACCATCGGTCTCTCGCTCTCCATCCCGATCTTCAATCGCGGTCAGGTCCGCGCCTCCGTCCGTCAGGCGGAGCTGCAGCGGGAGAGCGCTCTCGGACAGCTCATCCAGCAGCAGTTCAGCGAGCAGCGAAATATCACCCTCGCCACCGCTGATCTCCGCAAGGCGGAGGAGTCCTACCGGCTCTCCAAGGACAATGTAGAGGTGGCGCAGGAGTCCCTCGATATGACCGAGAAGGAGTACAATGCCGGTCGCATCACCGCCTACGAGTGGGAACAGTCCAAGAATAAGCTCATCGGAGCCAAGTCGCAGTACCTCCAGAGCGTCTACACACGACTCCTCCGCTCGATCAACCTCACCTACTACCTCACTGGCACACTGCCCAAATAACCCTTTTATTACATACCAAACACTATGCATACCCTCAGATACCTATTTGCCTCCCTCGCCCTGCTCGCCGGCTTTGTCGCCGCAGAGGCTCAGAAGCCCGGCCAGTTGCCCGATAAGACTATCACCCTCGACTACTGTCCCACCGATATATCTGCCTCTACAGGCTTCGAGGTGGTACTCCGTCCCGGCACGGAGAATAAGGTGGACCTCTACGTCTACAACCTCGACAAGGTCAAGTGCTCCACCGATGCCTCGGAGAAGTCGCTCCGGATCTCGATGAAGCCCTCCTTTGGGACCATCAAAGACGGCAACCACACCTATCTCGCCGTCGTCACCCTCACCGATCTCAATAGCCTCACCGCCCTAAAGGCGGAGACCGGCGCTGAGCTGCATATAGACAATAACTACCGCCCCACTAAGATCGCCCGGCTGGAGCTGAAGTGCTTTACCGGGGGCGAGTTGCTCTTCACCGGTGATGCGCAAGAAGTGATCGCCACTGCCGCCACCGGGGCTGAGCTCTACCTCTCCGGCAAGCAGAGGACGCTGAAGCTCAAGAGCACCACCGGGGGCGAGATCGAGTACAGCGGCTCCTTCCACCTCGCTGACATACACGTCGGCACCGGGGGCGAGATCACCCTCTCCGGCACCGGCGAGACCGTGAGCATCTCCGCCTCCTCAGGCGGTGAAGTGGATGGCAGTGATCTCACGGTGAAGGGCGGCACCCTCGATGCCGACCTCTCCTCCGACATCACCATCCGCTGCACCGACCGCCGCAACATCACCCGCGACGGCAAGGGCGACATCGAGATACTGACGAAGTAAGGACGAGCAAAAGGATCATCAGGTGAGAGCCTGCTCCCCCTTGGGCAAAAAGGAGGAGCGGGCTCTCCTTTTATTTCTTAACTTTGCACCGCCAAGGGGGGCACTCCGTACTGCAAGTATATACCTCCACATAGGAGGTGGGGAAACCGGTGAGAGTCCGGTACAGTACCCGCTGCTGTAAGTCTCACGCAATAGCCGATCGGCCTCGACAAGCCACTGGGAGCAACGCTCCTCGGGAAGGCACCGATGCGGCAGAGATAAGTCAGAAGACCGACTTGCGACCCAAGACCTTTGCAAAATGGTCTTTCGCCGAAAAAGCACCGCTTTTTCGGCAGGGACTTTGCAGAATGCCCCAGATGCAAGGAACTGAGAGTGAGGGCGAATCAGCATCACACGCTTATGGTCGAGATAGTACGCAACCTCCTCTGGGCCGGGGACATCGCCTCCTCCGCTCGATCAACCTCACCTACTACCTCACCGGTACACTGCCCCGATAACCCTTCTATCTCATACGAAACACTATGCATACCCTCAGATATCTACTTGCCTCCATCGCCCTCCTCGCCGGCGTTGTCGCTGCAGAGGCGCAGAAGCCCGGCCAGCTGCCGGACAAGACCATCACCCTCGGCTTCTGTCCCACAGACATCACCGCCTCCAGAGGCTTCGAGGTGGTACTCCGTCCCGGCACGGAGAATAAGGTGGACCTCTACGTCTACAACCTTGACAAGGTCAAGTGCGCCACTGATGCCTCGGAGAGGTCACTCCGGTTCTCCTGGAAGCCCTCCCTTGGGACCATCATTGATGACCACCACACCCGTCTTGCCGTCGTCACCCTCACCGATCTCAATAGCCTCACTGCCCTGAAGGTGGAGACCGGTGCTAAGCTGCATATCGACAAGAGCTACCGCCCCACTAAGATCTCCCGGCTGAAGCTGGAGTGCTTCAACGGCGGCGAACTGCTCTTCACCGGTGATGCGCAAAAAGTGATCGCCATAGCCGCCTACGGAGGCGAGCTCTACCTCTCCGGTAAGCAGAGGACGCTGCAACTCTTATCCACCTTCGATGGTTTGATCGAGTATAGCGGCTCCTTCCACTTCGCTGATATGGACGCCGACAGATATGGCACGATCATCCTCTCCGGCACCGGCGACACGGTGAACATCACCGCCTCCACGGCCGGTGAGGTAATAGGTGATGAGCTCACGGTAAAGGGCGGCACCCTCGCTACCTTTCTTGCCTGCGGCATCACCATCCGCTGCACCGACCGCCGCAACATCACCTGCGAGACCGATAATCCCGACATCAAGATACTGACGAAGTAAGGACGAGCAAAAGGATCATCCGGCGAGAGCCTGCTCTCCCTTGGGCAAAAGGGAGGAGCGGGCTCTCCTTTTATTTCTTAACTTTGCACTGCCAAGGGGGGCACCCCGTGCTGCAAGTAAATGCCTCCGCTGTAGGAGGTGGGGAAACCGGTGAGAGTCCGGTACAGTACCCGCTGCTGTAAGTCTCACGCAATAGCCGATCGGCCTCGACAAGCCACTGGGGGCAACGCCCCTCGGGAAGGCGCTGATGCGGCAGAGATAAGTCAGAAGACCGACTTGCGACCCGGGATGCGCCCCGATGATAAGCCCTTATTAGTCACACAATTTCTTTCGGGAGTTAAAGTTATGAACAGACAATCAGGCGTTACTCGATCATCCCTCAGCAGCACAAGCTTATGGTCGAGATAGTACGCAACCTCCTCTGGGCCGGGGACATCGCCTCCTCGGTATTCATCCTCGCCCTGGTGCTCACCATCGGCGTCTTACTCAGCAAGATCCGCCTCGGGGGCTTCTCCCTCGGTGTCTCCTGGGTCCTCTTCACCGGTATCTTCCTCGGGCATCTGGGGCTTCGGCTCGATCCTCAGGTGCTCTCCTTTGTCCGCGAGACAGGGATGATCCTCTTCATCTTCGGCATCGGCATGACCGTGGGACCGGGATTCTTTGCCACCTTCCGTCAGGGAGGGGTGCGACTGAACCTCCTCTCTCTCCTCTCGATCCTCCTCTCCCTCATCGTCTCCTACGTCCTCTACCGAGTGACGCAGACGCCTATGGCGACACTGATGGGCATCCTCTCCGGTGCGGTGACCAATACGCCCGCTCTCGCAGCGACGCAGGAGAGCGCCCGCGCTGTCGGCAGCGCCGCCCTCGGGGATGTGGGCATCGGGTACGCCCTCGGCTACCCGGTGGCGATCCTCGGGATGATCCTGACGATGTCGCTGCTGAAGTGGGTCTTCCGGATCGATGTCCCGCGTGAGGAGAAGGAAATAGAGGAGCGGGAGCGTGCCGCCCACAAGGATGCGGTGGTCTACACCCTCGAGGTGAGCAACCCCTGGATGGACGGCAAGAGCGTCTACGAGTCAAAGTCGGTGCTGGAGAAGTACGACGTCGTGATCTCCCGCATCATGCACCACGACACCGGAGAGGTGGAGATGGCGGGACCGAAGTCGATCATCCGCCTCAGCGACCGCCTGATGGTGATCTCCGACGAGAGCGACAAGGAGACGATCTGCGCCTTCCTCGGCAGGGAGGTGCCGCTCGTGGAGCCGGAGTGGATCACACGAGGGGCGACCGACGTGGTCTCACACCGCTGCCTCGTCACCCGCGACAGGATCAATGGAAAGAGCATCGGGAGCCTGAAGCTCCGCTCCCTCTACAATGCCTCGATCACGCGCGTCTACCGCGCCGGTGTCTACCTGATGGCGCGACCGGAGCTGCTGCTCCAGGTAGGTGACACGGTGATCGTCGTCGGGCACGAGGAGGACGTGAAGCATGTGGAGCAGGTGCTGGGCAACTCACGCAAGACCCTCCGCCAGCCCAATCTCTTCATCGTCGCCCTGACGATCCTGATCGGTGTCATCGTTGGTAGTCTCCAGATCCACCTGCCCTCGATGTCGATGCCGGTCAAGCTCGGCTTTGCCGGCGGGACTCTCGTGACGGCGATCCTGCTGAGCAACTTCGGTACCCACTTCCGCCTCAATACCCACAATACCGAGAGCGCCAATCACATGCTGCGCGAGCTGGGCATTGCGCTCTTCCTTGCTTGCGTTGGGCTGAGCGTGGGCGAGAGCTTTGTGGAGAAAATCGCAAACGGCGGACTGGTCTGGATGGGCTACGCGGCGCTGATGATGATGATCCCACTCTGGGTCACGCTGATCATCGGACGGCTCTGCCTCCGGCTGGACTACTTCACCCTCCTCGGCTACGTGGCGGGGAGTATGACCTTTGCCCCGGCACTCTCACTCACCCCTGATGCGACGAAGAACAACACTCCCTCCATCGGCTACGCCACCATCTATCCCCTTACCCTCTTCGTCCGCGTCATGGCGGCCCAGTGGATGGTCCTGCTGCTAAGTTAGGGGTAGGCGCGAGTCCTCGTATTCTTCTGCATTCTTGGTACCTTTGGGTGACAAGGATAAGATAACCCTATCACCAATATGACAATGAAAGCAAAGAATCTACTTATAGCCCTTACAGGCACCGCTGCCGCAGCCGGCGCTGCTGCTTACTACTACATCTGGAAAAAGATGGGGCTGCCCCGGGGAGCCTGGCCGGTGAGAGGCTTCGACCTGGAGCGCTACCTCGGCAAGTGGTACGAGATCGCCCGCCTCGACTCACGCTTCGAGAAAGATCTCGACAACACTACCGCCGAGTACTCCCTCAATGACGACGGCACCATCCGGGTCGTCAATAGCGGCTACGACCTCAAGAGAGAGCGCTGGAGCGACTCCATCGGCAGGGCAAAGCCGATCGAGGACCCCGAGGTGGCGCGGCTGATGGTCTCCTTCTTCGGCCCCTTCTACAGCTCCTACAACATCGTGGAGCTGGACCCGGAGTATCGCTACGCGCTCGTCGTCGGTCGCAATACCGACTACGTATGGTTCCTCTCCCGCACGATGGAGATGCCGGAGGAGGTGAAGGAGCTCTTCGTCTCCAAGGCCAAGGCACTCGGCTACGACACCGACCACCTCGTCTGGGTCGAGCAGGGCACCCGCGAGCGTCCCGTGGAGCCGGAGACAGACGAGGATCTCGAGGACGAGGAGGATGAGGAGACGGACGACTGAGAGACTACTCCCCCTCCGGTCAGTGAGGACGTCAAGGCTCCTCACTGTCCCATTTCTCCTACTCTCCCTGCTGACCGGCAGCTGTCTATCAGCCCGAGGGAGCGGGGAGGAGGGGGCTATGACTGAGCAAGCGATGAACGATAGCGTAAGAGAGATCTACCTCGCCGGTGGATGCTTCTGGGGGACGGAGCACTTCCTCCGCCAGATCCGTGGCGTGGTGGAGACAGAGGTGGGGTATGCCAATGGCAATACCCCCGACCCCACGTATGAGATCGTCTGTGGCGACAAGTCGGGCTACGCCGAGACCGTCAGGGTGGTCTACGACCCGGAGGTGCTGTCGACGGCAAAGTTGCTGGAGACCTTCTTCCTCGCCATAGACCCTACGACAGTCAATCGTCAGGGCAACGACCGCGGCACACAGTACCGCACCGGCATCTACTACAGTGACCCCGCCGATGAGCCGGTGGTGACCGCTGCACTGGCGCAGCTCCGCACGCAGTACAGCAAGCCGATAGCGGTGGAGGGGATGCCGCTCCGGAGCTTCTACCGAGCCGAGGAGTACCACCAAGATTACTTGGAGAAAAACCCCTCCGGCTACTGCCACATCTCCCCTGCGCTCTTCCGGAAGGCGCGCGAGGCGAATCAGCCCCGCTTTAGCCGTAAGAGCAAGGAGGAGCTGCGTCAGAGTCTCACCGACCTGCAGTACGAGGTGACGCAGGAGGGTGGCACGGAGCGTGCCTTCAGCCACCCCTACGACCGAGAGTTTAGGGAGGGGATCTACGTCGATGTCACCACGGGGGAGCCGCTCTTCCTCTCCTCAGACAAGTACGACAGCGGCTGCGGGTGGCCCGCCTTCAGCCGACCGATCAGCGACAGCCTCCTCGTGGAGCGGACCGATCTACGCTACGGCATGCGCCGTACTGAGGTGAGGAGTAAGCTGGGCGAGGCACACCTGGGGCACGTCTTTGACGACGGCCCCAGGGAGCGTGGCGGTCTCCGCTACTGCATCAATGGCGCCGCCCTCCGCTTCGTCCCCAAGGAGGAGATGGAGCGCGAGGGCTACGGCGACTACCTGCACCTGCTCGAGGAGGAGGACAAAAAAGATCAGTAAACAATCATGAAAGCAGTATTTTCCCGAGTTTTAATAGTGTGCCTTCTCTGCACACTCGCCATGGGATGTGACGATGTCAGCAAGGAGCCCAGAGCGGAGCGCAATAGCGTACTCTTCGATGCCACCGGTGGGACTGAGAGCGTCGGTATCACCTATGGACTTACACTTCCGTGGACCTTTCACTCTCTTCATTTGTTAGTGTATAGAAATGGTCGTTACCAAACTGAGATACTTATCCCTAAGGATAAAATCACTATAGAAAAACCAGACAAGACAAGGACAAGGATTCATTACGACTGGATCACCTTTGAGATACCCGAGGATGGACGTAAGGTAATAATCACAGCAGATGAGAATAGGACCAACGAGTCACGCTCTGTAGCCTTTGACGGGCATGGAAACATAGATGGTTTCTCAATCAAAGTCACGCAATCCTGTAAAAAAGAAGCCCATTGATCCTGCTCGATGCGAATGCCCTAAGTAGCACTATCCGGACGGATGACCAGACCAAGATGAGATAGACAAAGACCT
>QWCJ01000427.1_pt1 | contig 15009 bp, 13 predicted proteins | sample 1972501 | NCBI WGS metagenome assembly QWCJ01 (sample SAMN09866711, study PRJNA288562) | Human vaginal metagenome isolate term2_vaginal, whole genome shotgun... | isolation source: vagina | host: Homo sapiens | place: USA: California
ACCGCCGCCGTCGGTGGCGTGGGCGATGTTCACCAATCCACGGGCGACAGCCGTGGCCGCCCCGCCGGAGGAACCGCCGACCATCATCGCGGAATTCAGCGGGTTGACGGGCTGGGACATACCGACGGGCTCGGTATAGGCGGTGGTGCCGTACTCCGCGGAGGAAGACGCGCCGACCAGCGTGGCCCCGCCCACCAGCAGGCGGTGGGCGGTCGTGTCGTGGTAGTTGGCCACGAAGCTGTGGTGGACCGACCCCATGGTTGTGACCTCGCCCGCCACCTGCTGCAGGTCTTTGATCAGCACCTCTTCGCCGCCGAGGGGGAGATCCGGGTGACTGCGCAGGAAGTCGTAGCTGTGGGGGTTGTCGTAGACGCGGGCCACGCCCAATTGTGCGTTGCTGAGCCCAGTATCGCGCCGGGCGCGGGCGAGGCGGGCGGCAAAAGTGCTGGGCTGGTCGGGCGTGCGGTTCATTGCTTCCCAAGGATATACCCGGGATATAGCCCGGGAAGCCTAGTCTCCGAGAATGGCAGGGAATCCCTGGTGGGGTTCTCCACTAGACTGCGTTGCATGAGTGGTTCCACAAATGATTCTTTTGGGCGCGTAGCGTTCCTCGGCCCCGAAGGGACCTTCACCGAAGAGGCGCTGAAGCAGTTTAAGCAGCTCGGCGCAGTGCCGGAGGGCGCCACCGAGATTCCCGTCGCCTCCCCACGGGTGGCGCTGGACATGGTGCGCGACGGCGAGGCCGACTTCGCCTGCGTGGCGTTGGAAAGCTCCGTGGACGGTCCGGTCTCGCAGACGGAAGATGCGCTGACCTACGGTAAGCCGCTGCAGATCTACCGCGAGGTGCTCGTACCGGTGGTGTTCTCTATCCTGGTGCGCCCCGGCACCAAGCTCGAGGACATCAAGACGCTGACCACCCACCCCGTCGCCGAGGCGCAGGTGCGCAACTGGGTGGCGGAGAACCTGCCTGACGTTTCCTTCGTCCCCGCCTCCAGTAACGGTGCGGCCGCGGCCGCAGTGAAGGCCGGCCAGGCGGATGCCGCCGCAGCACCAGCCCGTGCGGGGGAGATCCACCAGCTGGACGCCGTGGCCGAGGGGGTGGCCGATGTCGCCGGCGCCCAGACCCGCTTCATCCTGGTCGGCAACCCCGGCAAGCCCACCGAGCGCACGGGCAACGATCGCAGTGGCATGGTGCTCTGGCTGCCGAACGTGCCCTCCAGCCTGTTGGATGCGATCGCCGAGCTGTCCACCCGCCAGGTGGACATGGCGCGCATCGGCTCCCGCCCCCGCCGTACTGGGGAAAAGGGCGAGGGCGCGGCCAACGGTAATTACGTCTTCCACATCGGCATCGTCGGCCACATCGAGGACGCCGCCGTGGCCGAAGCCCTGGCTGGCCTGTACCGTCGCGCGGAGGACGTGCGCTTCCTGGGCAGCTGGCCCTCGGCGGAGGCTCTGCCGGTCGCGGAATCCACCAGCCATCCGCTGCATCGCCATGCGGGCAGTGCCCCGCCGAACTACGCTGAATCCAGTAGATGGATTGAGGAACTCAAGAGCGGCCAGAAGGGTAGCTAGGCAATGGCACAATCGACACGTCTTTTCCTGGTCAGGCATGGCCAGACGACCTCCAACGCCATCCACGCCCTGGATACCGCGCTGCCCGGCGCTGACCTCACCGAGCTGGGCTGGGAGCAGGCCGCAGAGGCCGGCCACTGGCTCACCGAGCGCACCCAGCGCCTGAAGATCGCCTCTTCGTTTGCAGCCCGCGCGCAGCAAACGGCCGTGGGGTTGGCCGGTGCCTTCGGCGGAGAGATCGTTCCTGCAGGTTTTTCCCGCGGGGGATCTTTAGATGACGCCACCGCCTCCGCCCGCGCGACCGATCACATTCAAGCGGCGCTGCAGCGCCTGCCTCGGGTCTCCGAGATTCCCGCCGGGCAGTACGAGATGAAGAACGACGAGGACTCGCACGAGGCCTACCACTCCATCCTGGGTGCCTGGATGCTCGGCCGAGTCGACAAGGTCGTGCCCGGCGGCCTGTCTGGCGCGGAGGTGCTGCGCGAATACCTGGCCACGCTGCTGGTCGCACTGGCCGACAACGAGGCGGCGAACCGGGAGGCAGTACAGAACGGCGCTGAGCCCACCGATGTTGCGCTAGTCAGCCACGGTGCCGTGATCCGCCTGGTCGCCCGCTTCCTGGGTGGGGTGGATCCGGAGTGGGCCTTCATGCACTACCTGGCCAACGGCAACGTCATTACCCTGCGCGTGCCAGACAACATTGCCGAGTTGGCAGACGTTGCGGTGGGTCGGCCTGGGGCGTCACAAAATAAAACAGAAACGAACAGGGTCGAGACAACGGCGGCGCGCTCCGGGGTGCTCGATAGCCTGGAGGGCTCTTTCGAAGTGCTGGGGTGGGGCGCGGCGACGCTCTAGCCCCAGCCGAGTTCGTGCAGGCGGTCGTCATCGATGCCGAAGTGGTGGCCGAGCTCGTGGATGACGGTGATGGCGACCTGTTCGACTAGCTCTTCCTCGGTGTCGCAGATGTCCTCGAGGGCGTAGCGGTAAATCGTGATCTTGTCGGGCAGGGCAGAGGTGTACTCGGAGGTGCGCTCTGTCAGCGCGATGCCCTCGTAGAGACCCAGGATGTCCGGGCTTTCGGGGTTGTAGTCCTCGGTGACGATGGCGACGTTGCTGACGTTATCCAACAGCTCGCGGGGGATGCGCCGAAGGCCGAGGTCAACGAGCTCTTCGAAGCGCTCTGGGGAAACTTCGATGGCCATGGGGAGTATCCACCTACGGCGCTGGGGCTGGGTTGGCGTTCGGGGCTTCTGCGGCCGGGGTGCCGCCCTCTGGTGCTGCATCGGCGCCGGGGTTGCCAGCGTTGTCGGGACTTGCATCCCGGCGCAGCGGGTTGCGCTTCGGCGGGGTCTTCGGCGGGTGGCCGTCGATGGTGAATTCGCTGCGCACATCGCCGACGAGGGTGGCGAACCCGCCGCCGGGGCGGCCGAACGTCAAAGCGCAGTTCACGGTGCGCGAGCCCGCATCCCAGGACTGGCGCTGCAGCGTGGTCCAGAACGGTGTGAGCGTGGAATTATACAGCGCATCGTCGCCGCCCAGGTAATCCTGCGCCGCCTTGGTGCAGACCTTGTTCAGGAACTCGTTCTGCTTCTTCGTATCCGGCCAGGCGCCGGGGAACTGCTCACCGAGGTTCACCACGGAGGTCACCTGCCAGGCGTGCTTCTCTTCGCACGGAACCTCATTGGTCAGGTCGCCGTCCACCCGTACGCAACGATCCTTTTCGAAGTAGCGCGACTGATCCTGCTTTGCCGCAAAACCGGTCGTCTCGGTGGTGCGGCCGGTGGCGTCTGGAACCATCACGCCGCACAGCATCGTGCGATCGCCGTCGTTCCACGCGGATTGCGGGGGCAGGATCGGAGAAATGGAGTAGCGCCCCTCCGGGTCGAGCTTGCCCTCGAGGTACTGCATCGTCGGTCCGGTGCATAGCTCGTTGGTCAATTCTTCCTGACGCTTCAAGTCCGGCTGCTTTGCGGATGGGCCAAACTCGCTGGTGGGGTACTGGCCGAGGTCTTCGCGGGAGCTGACCTCGAAGCGGTGGGGCTGTTCGCAATCGACGGTGGCGAAGCCGGAGTTCACACCGTCTTTGCCGGGCTTCCAATTTACGCAGTCGCCGTTGCTGGCTTCGGTGAACGTGGTGTTATTCACGTGCTGCCCCTGCTTTTCATCAGCCGGTACCAGCGGGGTGCTGCCCTCGGGTGCGACGAAGGCGAACGCTGCAGCGCTGACACCACCGCACAGGGCGGAGAACAATGCGATGGTGAGGCTGCGTGCTCTGCGGCGGGTTTTCGCTTCGCTGGTGGTCATGGGCTCGCTCTAAATCTGCTTCGGGTTTTTGACTGTAAACGACAGTATTGGACTCTAATTGTGAGGCCAGTCTAGTAGGGGTTGTGCCATAGGGGGGAACTGGGCAGACAACTACGAGGGCGAACCGGCTAAGCTAAGCACCATGATTGATCTGAAGTTTCTGCGCGATAACCCCGATGTAGCCCGTGAATCCCAGCGCACTCGTGGGGAGGATCCAGCGCTGATCGACCAGCTGCTGGAGGCCGACACGCAGCGCCGCGAGGCCATCAGCGCCGCCGACGCGGCCCGTGCGGAACAGAAGGCATTCTCCAAGGAGATGGGGCAGAAGATGCGCTCCGCCTCCGACGAGGAGAAGCAGGCCCTGCGCGAGGAGGGCAAGCAGAAGGCCGAGGCAGTCAAGAAGCTGGAGGAGGCCCAGTCCAGCGCCGAGCAGGCCGTTTACGACCTGCAGATGCAGATCTCCAACATTGTGGAGGAAGGCGCGCCGGCCGGTGGCGAGGAGGACTTCGTCACCCTCGACGTGGTGGGCGAGCCGCCGCAGTTCGACTTCGAGCCGAAGGATCACCTCGAGCTGGGCGAATCCCTGGGGCTAATCGACATGAAGCGCGGTACGAAGGTTTCCGGCGCCCGCTTCTACTTCCTCACCGGCGACGGTGCGCTGCTGCAGCTGGGCATGCTGCAGCTGGCTGCCCAGAAGGCCGTGGAGCACGGCTTTCAGCTCATGATCCCGCCGGTGCTGGTGCGCCCCGAGGTTATGTCCGGCACCGGTTTCCTGGGTGCCCACGCCGATGAGATTTACCACCTGGAGGAAGACGACATGTACCTGGTCGGCACCTCCGAGGTCGCACTGGCCGGTTACCACTCCGAGGAGATCATCGACCTCTCTAACGGTCCGCTGCGCTACGCCGGCTGGTCCTCCTGCTTCCGTCGCGAGGCTGGTTCTTATGGCAAGGACACCCGTGGCATCATCCGCGTCCACCAGTTCGACAAGGTGGAGATGTTCGTTTACTGCAAGCCGGAGGAGGCCACGGAGCTGCACCAGGAGCTGCTGGCCATGGAGCGCGAAATGCTGGCGGCCATCGAGGTGCCCTACCGCGTGATCGACGTCGCCGGCGGCGACCTCGGCTCCTCGGCGGCCCGCAAGTTCGATACGGAGGCGTGGGTCCCCACCCAGCAGACGTACCGCGAGCTGACCAGTACCTCCAACTGCACCACCTTCCAGGGGCGCCGCCTGAAGACCCGCTACCGCGATGCCGACGGCAAGGCGCAGACCGCCGCCACCCTGAACGGCACCCTGGCGACAACCCGCTGGTTGGTGGCCATTTTGGAGAATCACCAGCAGGCCGACGGCTCCGTGGTTGTGCCGAAGGCGCTGCGTCCTTTCGTTGGTAAAGATATTCTGAAGCCCAGCGAATAGCCCAGCGAATCCGATGCCTGCAGCGCCGACTCGGCCCTGCGCGCCCCCGTACGCGGGCTGAGCCACAGTTTCCAAGCACCCAGGAGAGGTAACCGCCACCCATGTCGTTGCTCGATAGCTTCAGCTTCCCCGATGGCTACCAGCCCAAGATCACCGGCCACAAGGAAGCCAAGGAGATCCCCTATGGCTTCCCGACGATCGGTATCGCCAAGCTGTGGTTCCGCTACATGCAGCACCTAGATTGCGCAGTCTACGGTGCAGAGAACATCCCCACCGACGGGCCGGCGATGATCGCGGTTAACCACACTGGCTACTGGGACTTCACCTACGGCGGCATCCCGGCGCACGTGCGCGGCGGCCGCGTGGTGCGCTTCATGGCGAAGAAGGAGATCTTCGACGTCAAGGGTGTGGGCGCGCTCATGAGCTCCTACAACCACATCCCCGTCGACCGCGCGGACGGGCAGGCCTCGGTGGATCAGGCCATCAAGCAGCTGAAGGCCGGCGACCTGGTGGGCATCTTCCCGGAGGCCACCATCTCCCGGTCCTTCGAGATCAAGGAGTTCCGCCAGGGCGCCGCACGCATCGCCTACGAGGCTGGCGTGCCGCTGATCCCGCTGACCATTTGGGGTTCCCAGCGCGTGTGGACGAAGGGCCGCAAGCCGATTTGGCGGCCGAAGGAAACCCAGCTGGTGATTACCGTCGGCAAGCCGGTCGAGGTCACCGAGGATGCACAGGCCACCACCGAGCGACTACACCAGACCATGGTCGAGCAGATGGACCTGACCCGCCAGCGTTGGGAGGAGCGCTTCGGCCCCATGCCCAAGGGCGAATTCTGGGTGCCGGCCGCCCTCGGCGGAGCCGCTCCGACGCTGGAGGAAGCTACCGTCCAGGACCGTGCCGATGCCGCGGCTCGCAAGGAGAAGCGCGCCAAGGAGAAGGCCGAGGCCGAGCTCCGTGCCGCCACCGAGGCCCGCGAACGCGAGCAGGCCACAGGAATCAACAAGATCCTGGTGCCGCTGCGCCAGCGCATCAACCGTCTGCGCAAAAAGTAGGCCCGAGCGATGCAGGATTCCCCGTTGCTGGTGGTCAGCGACGTTGACGGCACCCTGCTCAACAGCAGGGAGCGGGTCTCGCAGCGGATGCGCCGTGCGGTGAATTCGATGCTGCGCGAAGGCACCGTCTTCACCATCGCCACCGGCCGCCCGCCGCGCTGGCTGATGCCCGTCTTCGAGCAGCTGCCTGTCCGGCCCGTCTGTGCCTGCGCCAACGGTGCCATCATTTATGACGCCGACCGGGATCAGATCGTGCACGCCGCGACCCTCGAGCCCGACCTCATCCGGGCACTCATCGCACAGCTCAGCGAATCCGTCCCTGGGGTGGGTTTCGCCGTCGAGCGCGCCGGGACCAGCGCCTTCGACCGCGCCGACGAACTATTTTCCGTCTCTCCCGGCTACGACCACGCCTGGGATTCCACCGAGCATGCCGTCCAGTCCCTCGAAGAGCTCGCCGCCACGCCCGTGGTGAAGCTGCTGATCCGGGACCCTAATCGAACCTCGGCCGAGCTCTTTGCCGCGGTGCGCCCTTTTATTGACGCCACCCAGGCGAAAGCCACCTACAGCTACGAAGGGGGCCTGGTGGAGGTCGCAGCGGCGGGGATCTCCAAGCGCTCCGCGCTGGAATGGATCGCCGCGCAGATCGGCGTGGATGCCGCGCAGACCATCGCCTTTGGGGACATGCCCAACGACACGGAGATGCTCACCTGGGCGGGGCACGGCGTGGCGATGGGTAATGCCGAGGAATCGCTGAAGGAGATCGCCGACGAGGTCACCCTGACGAACGATGAGGACGGCGTGGCTACCGTCCTCGAACGGTGGTTTTAGGCAGTCATGTCCAAGCTGAGCGAAAGCGTACGTCGGAAGGTAGCCCAGCTGCAGGTGCGCCACGAGGGGCTGAAGAAGCGCAGCTATGGATTCCTGGTCGGCCCGCTGACGCTGCTCATAGGGTGGATGCTGGTGGTCGGCGGCATCCTCATTATCCCCACGCCCGGGCCGGGCTGGTTCCTGCTGTTCTTCGGCATTGGCGTGCTCTCCTTCGAGATGGCCTGGCCCAACCGACTGCTGGATTGGGGACTAAGGAAATACGACAGCTTCGAGGATTATTGGAAGCGGCAAGGGGCGGTTGCCAAGAGCCTCATCGGCGTGGGTTTCCTAGCGGGCTGCGCCGTGGTCTTCAGCGGCATCTTCTGGGTGATGTGGAACACCGGAATGCTCGGCTTTGCGGAAGCCTGGCTGGGGGAGTGGGTGGAGGAGTTGCCCGACTGGGCCGGGTTTAAAGAACCGCTTGCCTGAAACCGCAGTACCGGGCGGCACACCGAGGTGGCGTCATGACCAAAAAACAGTGAGTTAGCGCGGTAACCTGGCAAGCATGACTGAGCAGACACAGAGCGGACAGAACTACGACCTCATCGTTGTCGGCAGCGGCTTCTTCGGCCTCACCGTGGCCGAGCGTGCGGCAACCCAGGCCGGCAAGAACGTGCTGGTGGTGGAGAAGCGTTCCCACATCGGCGGCAACGCATATTCCGAGGCCGAGCCGGAGACGGGCATCGAGATCCACAAGTACGGTGCGCACCTGTTCCACACCTCCAACAAGCGCGTGTGGGATTACGTCAACCAGTTCACGGACTTCACCGACTACCAGCACCGCGTGTTTGCAATGCACAAGGGCACCGCCTACCAGTTCCCGATGGGGCTGGGGCTGATCAATCAGTTCTTCGGCAAGTACTACAGCCCGGACGAGGCCCGCCAGCTGATCAAGGAGCAGACCGATGGGCTGAACCCCGAGGACGCGAAGAACCTCGAGGAAAAGGGCATCGCCCTGATTGGTCGCCCGCTGTACGAGGCCTTCGTGCGCGACTACACCGCCAAGCAGTGGCAGACGGACCCGAAGGAGCTGCCGGCCTCTAATATCTCCCGACTGCCGGTGCGCTACACCTTTAACAACCGCTACTTCAACGACACCTACGAGGGCCTGCCGGTGGAGGGCTACACCGCGTGGCTGGAGAACATGGCTGCCGACGAGAAGATCGAGGTGCGCCTGGATACCGACTGGTTCGAGATCCGTGACGAGGTCCGCGCGGCCAACCCGGATGCGCCGGTTGTCTACACCGGCCCGCTGGATCGCTACTTTGACTACGCCGAAGGCCACCTGGGCTGGCGCACCCTCGACTTCGAAACCGAGGTGCTGAACACCGGAGACTTCCAGGGCACCCCGGTGATGAACTACAACGATGCCGAGTTCCCGTACACCCGCATTCACGAGTTCCGTCACTTCCACCCGGAGCGGGGCGACAAGTACCCGAAGGACAAGACGGTCATCATGAAGGAGTTCTCCCGCTTCGCGGAGGAGGGCGACGAGCCGTACTACCCGATTAACACCCCGGAAGACCGCGAGAAGCTGGAGGCCTACCGCAAGCTGGCCGCGGCGGAGGCTGCGGAGAACAAGGTGCTGTTCGGCGGGCGTCTGGGCACCTACCAGTACCTGGACATGCACATGGCTATCGGTGCGGCGCTGTCGATGTACGACAACAAGCTGGCGCCGTTCTTTGAGTCGGGCGAGCCGCTGGAGCAGGAGCGCGGGCACTAGGGCTGGGATCGGGGGGGGGCGGCGCTTTGGAGGCGTTCCTACTCCGGCCAGATGGAGAACTGTTCCATTGCATCGGTCGCGTGGTGGGAGCGTAAATACTCCCGCATATACGGCAGCTCGTAATCGACGAACCCGTGGCTCGTTGGGCGGATCATCTCTGCATCAATGAGGCGTTTGCGGTAGTTTCCCGCGTACTGCGCGTCTACGCCCATTCGAGTCGCGATGTCCGACATGCGAGAGGGGCCATCGTCGGTCGACATTGCGATGAGAAAAGTCCGGTCGACCTCAGACAGATCCGCAATCGAAGGCTCGTGCACGAGCTGTCCGAGTTTTCTCCGGGCGTCACCAATTCCGCGAGATACAGCTTTTTCGTCGATCGCGTCGCCGGTGTAGTTACGAAAAGCGTGTTGCCCAACTAGCTGAATCATGAAGGGGTAGCCACCGGTCGCCTTAGTTGCGTTGTCGAGTGCCTGCGGGGTCCAAGAGACCCCGACCTGCTCGGTGGTCTTATCAAGTGCAGTGTGTACTTCTTCAAACGGCACCATTCCGGTTTCAATTTTGTTCGCGCGACGCAAGAAGGTCACAGGGTTACGACCTTCGTCAGCGGCAAGAAGTGGTTTCACAGCACCAGGAATGCCAGCCATCGCAATCGCAATCTCCCGGTCTTCGCGGACGAGATGTTGAATGGTTGTCCCGAACTCAATGATCTCGTCCATGTGTGCGTAGTGCAGCTCGTCCAAGGTGATCAGCAGGCCGACTGGTTCTTGGTTGAGTCGGGCGTCAAGCTCAGCCTGTCGGTCGAAAAGCTCTTCGAGTACCGACCTCAACGTCGGTGTGGGCGAAAAGGAGGGAATAGCCTCGGTCTCGAAGCCGAGGTAAGAGAGATTGATGCCGGAGAGGCGACGCTTGGGTTCGTCGGAAAGATCCTGTAGGAGGTTGAAGGCGCGGTCGCGGATGCGGTCGTTGAAACCACGGGTCGTGGTTTCAGAGATGACGTGCCACGAATGGGTTTTCGCAACTGCTTCGAACTCATTTAGCAGAACAGTCTTGCCGATCCCCCTCGGGCCGGTGATGATGGAGATACGTTCATGACTTCCGGGGCCATCTTGGATGGCGGTGTCGAAGTCGCGGAGGTATTCATCGCGTCCTGCGAGAACTAGCGGCGTTTTTCCGACTGTTGCGGTGAAGGGGTTCTTGGGTCGAGCTGGAGTGGACGGCACCTTGCCTCCTTACTATCTCTTACTATCTTTACTATTTTTACTATCTTTACTATTTTGTCGCTAGATCGCGGTTCCTTCAGTCAGAGGAGGCTGCACTAATATTTCACGGGTGTCGCGTGAGAAAACCCAAACAAAGGCAACCCAGCAAGAGCCGTCGCCACGGCGAGGGAGCAAATTCCTCGCCCTGCCAGTGGCGCCGGTTCTCCTGGTTCTCGTCGGGTCATTGGGTACCCAAGCCGCGGCAGTGCTGGTCACGGACATGCTTTCTACGGTCGGCGCGCCGGGCGTATCGGGCCTGCGCATGACCGCCGCCGCAATCATCATGGTGGTCATCTTCCGCCCGAAGCTGTCCGGAATGACGCGCGCCCGTGCCCTCAACATCGTGGTTTACGGCATCGCCATAGGCATGATGAACATGATGGTTTACGCAGCCATCGCCCGCCTGCCCCAGGGCGTCGCCGTCACCATCGACTTCCTTGGCCCCTGTGTTGTGTCCTTTCTAGGACTGACCATGTGGCGCTCCCGCCTGTGGGCCATCGCCGCGTTCGTCGGGGTTGCACTGATTGCGCAGCCCTCCAATGACCTGGACATTGTCGGTATCGGATTCGGCGCGGTCGGCGCGATTTTCTTCGGCGCGTACACGCTGTTTGCCGCCCGTGTTGGCAAGACCGAGGGCGGTGGCATGCCGGATCTGGCGCTGTCAGTGGTTGTTGCCGCACTCGTGCTCGCGCCGTTCTCTGTCTCCGCGGTGCCGCATATTGACGCCACGATGTGGGGCATCATCGTCATCTCTGGTTTCATCGGCGCCGTTGTTCCCTATGTAGTGGATACGATCGCTGCTGGAATTGTCTCGGCGGCGGTTGTTGGCACGCTATTTGCCCTGGACCCGGTGATCGGCGCGATTCTGGGCTGGGCTTTTTCCGGCGATCAGCTCACTTGGTCCATGGTGGCGGGCATCGTTTTGATTACGATGGCCGGCGCCGTTATTACCTGGCGCGGAGCCCAGGAATCTCGAGAGTTAGATTCGTTGTCTGAAGTAGAGGCCTAGCTAACTCGGGCTGAACTGGGGCTGTGTCGCACAAGCTCTTGTGACGGGCTTTCATGGATAATCGGATATATTCCAATGTCTTTATTGCCTACGCGGAGGTCTGTGTTCAGCAAATGAACGCTCAGCCAGTGAAAGCCAATACCAACGATGGGTTCGACGCCACCCGCCTAGCGCGCATCCTGCTGCCGAAGCGCGGCGAGCCACGCAACGTGCGCTCTCTGTATATCGTCGAGAACGAGGCCACCACCCCCGGTCGCGTTAACGCCGTCTCCCGCACCGAAGCAATCCTGCCCGCGGGCAGCGAGATCTCATTCGAGACCTACTTCAATGCCTTTCCCGCTTCCTACTGGCGCCGCTGGTCCCAGCTGGACGAGGTTAAGCTGCGCATCGAAATTACTGGTGAGGCTCGCGTGGACCTGTACCGCTCTAAGTACGATGGCTCCCGCATCGGCATAGAGGGTGCCCAGATCGAAACCGACGAAAGCGGCCACGGTGTCGCTGAGTTCACCATCTCTCTGGCTCCGTTCGAGGACGGCGGCTGGATCTGGTTCGACCTGACCTGCGAGAAGGAAACCCGCCTGCACTCCGCCGGCTGGTACGCCACCGTCGAGGCCGGCGAACAGACCCTCGAAGGTGAGACGCTGCCGGCCGCTGAGCCGAGCGTCACTATCGGCATCCCGACCTTCAACCGCCCGACCGACGCGGTCGCAGCGCTCCACGCTCTCGCTTCCGACCCCGAGGTCGACGGCCGCATCGAGGCCATCATCATGCCCGACCAGGGCGACAAGCATCCCGCCGACGAGCCGGACTTCGACGAGGTTGCGGAGCACTTCGGCGACCGTTTGCGCATCGTGCAGCAGGGCAACCTGGGCGGATCCGGCGGATACTCCCGCATCATGTACGAGGCTCTCCACGAGGAGCGTGGCACCACCAGCCCGTACATCCTGTACATGGACGATGACATTGCCATCGAGCCCGATAGCGTGCTGCGCGCCCTGGCGGCCGCCCGCTACGCGAAGTCCCCGATGCTGATCGGTGGCCAGATGCTGAACCTGCAGGAGCGCAGCCACCTGCACACCATGGGCGAGGTCATCGACCGCGGTTCCTTCATGTGGACCGCCGCGCCCCACACCCACTACGACCACGACTTTTACCAGCACCCGCTGCGTGACCTGGGTGATGGTGCTGCCCACAACGCGGCAGGCCAGCCGATCGCGCCGGTGGCCCGGGACGTGGTGAGCAAGGGCTACGGCACCCCGAATAGTTCGGAGAACTCCAAGGATCTGCACCGCCGCATCGACGTTGACTACAACGGCTGGTGGATGTGCATGATCCCGCGCGTTGTCGCGAAAACCATCGGTCAGCCCCTCCCGCTGTTCATCAAGTGGGACGACGGCGAGTTCGGTCTGCGCGCGAAGGATGCTGGCTTCCCGACGGCCTCCTGGCCGGGCATCGCGATCTGGCACATGGCCTGGTCCGATAAGGACGACGCCATCGACTGGCAGGCATACTTCCACCTGCGTAACCGCCTGATTGTTGCTGCGATCCAGCACGACGGCAGCCCGCGCGGCATCGTTGCCTCGATGGCGAAGGCAACCGCTAAGCACCTGCTGTGCCTGGAGTATTCCACCGTTGCCATCCAGAACGAGGCGATGAAGGACTTCCTGGCTGGTCCGGATCAGCTGTTCGACATCCTGGAGACTTCTCTGCCGCGCATCGCGAAGCTGCGCAAGAACTACTCCGACGCGGTCGTTATCCCGTCGGCCACCGACGTGCCCGCCGCGACGGGCGGACCGGCCGACCTCACGCGCATTCCGCTGAGCAAGAAGGCCAAGATTGTCACGCTTGCCAAGGGTCTGCTGAACAACGCCAAGCCTGCCGACGCCCGCCATCACCACGCCCCGCAGGTGAACCTCCCGCCCATCGAAGCCCGCTGGTTCAGCCTCTCCCGCGTGGACGGGGCGACCGTGACCACCGCCGATGGCAAGGGAGTGGTGTACCGCAAGCGCGACCGCGGCCAAATGCTCGCGTTGGCGCAGGAGTCCATGCGCCTGCAGAAGCAGGTCGCGGACCGCTTCGACGAGCTCCGCGATGCCTACCGGGCCGCTCACCCGTACCTGACCAGCCGGGAAGGCTGGGCGCAGATCTTCGAGCCCGAGCGCGCGGCTGAAAACTAACGCCCCATACTGAACCCCAGACCGAACCCGAGCCAGACCGAAGCTACTGAAGTTAAGGACAACGCAGAAACAATGAGCGCCACAAGCGTAAGCGGCGACCCGCTGGGCGAATCCGACCTGCTGGTCGCACTGCAAAAGCAGCTGACCGACAAGCCGGGAGTGCTGCCCACCGCCCGGGGCATGAGCCACTTCGGCGAGCATGCCCTCGGCTGGATGGGATCCGCCGCCCTGGGCTACGGCCTGGCCGCCGCGCAAGGCAAGCCTGCCGACGGGCCGGAACGCCGCGGATGGCTGACCGTGGGCGTCAGCGCCTTCCTGGCGCACGCCGCCAGTGTGGTGCTCAAGCGCATCATCCGCCGCCCCCGCCCGCACGATCCGCGCATTAAGATCGGCGTGGGTACTCCCTCGAAGCTCAGCTTCCCGTCTTCGCACGCAACCAGCTCCACCGCCGCCCTCGTGGCCTTTGCCCAGTCGGCGAACAACCGCACCGGGGCGCTGCCCCTCGTGGGCATCCCGGCGATGGCGCTGTCGCGCATGGTGTTGGGCGTACACTATCCCTCTGACGTCGCCCTCGGAAGCTGCATCGGCGCTGCCACGGCCATCGCCGTGCGCAGGGTTGTCGATGGGGGACGTGGGGGCGTCACAAAGAAAAACAGTGAGGAGAAGAGTCAGTGAGCGAACAGCCTAGCAACGGCCGGCCGGAGCCGTTGATCGGCACGGAGCCGCACACGTCCGGGCTGGAAGATCCCAACCAGGCGACCAGCACCGCCACCGAAACTAAGAAGCTGCGCCCGCCGCGCAACCTGCCGGAGGCGATGATCAAGGCGCTGCGTCCGAAGCAGTGGGTCAAGAACGTGCTGGTCATCGCGGCTCCTGCGGCTGCTGGCGGGGAGCTGCTCTTCCACAGCCGCGTGCTACTGGACGTGCTGATCGCATTCATTGCCTTCTGCCTGGCGGCCAGCTCGATCTACCTGATCAACGATGCCCGCGATGTGGAGGCCGACCGCGCGCACCCGACCAAGCGCTTCCGTCCGATCGCGGCGGGTGTGCTGCCGGTGGGGTTGGCGTACGCGATGTCGGTGGTGCTGATCATTGCGGCGATTGGTGGCTCGCTGTTGGCCTCGTCGGGAACGAACCTGGCGATTGTCGTGGCGGTGTATATCGCGCTGCAGCTGGGCTACTGCTTCGGCTGGAAGCACCAGCCGGTGATCGACATTGCGCTGGTGAGCTCCGGTTTCATGCTGCGTGCGATGGCCGGCGGTGTGGCTGCCTCTATCCTGCTTTCGCAGTGGTTCCTGCTGGTCGCGGCGTTCGGCTCGCTGTTCATGGCGGCGGGTAAGCGTTACGCGGAGCTGAAGCTTTCGCTGCGCTCGGGAGCGAAGATCCGCAAGTCCCTGGAGAGCTACACTCCGACCTACCTGCGCTTTGTCTGGACCCTGGCCGCCACCGCCGTGGTGCTGAGCTACGCACTGTGGGGCTTTGGCCTGGCGCAGACGGTCGAGTCTGGTGTGGCCGCCGTGTGGTACCAGGTCTCGATGGTGCCGTTTACCATCGCGATTCTGCGTTACGCCGCGGACGTTGACCGCGGTGAGGGCGGCGCGCCCGACGAGATCGCCCTCGAGGATCGCA
>QWCJ01001149.1_pt1 | contig 14951 bp, 13 predicted proteins | sample 1972501 | NCBI WGS metagenome assembly QWCJ01 (sample SAMN09866711, study PRJNA288562) | Human vaginal metagenome isolate term2_vaginal, whole genome shotgun... | isolation source: vagina | host: Homo sapiens | place: USA: California
ATCATGAATGAAGTACCTTTTTTCTTCAAACGATCAATGACAACGCATAATGCGAAAGCTACAACTAAAGCGATTAAGCTTTTAATCATATCAACATCTCCTTTTAAATTTTTTTCAAACTAATCTTATCATATTGTCTTATAATAGACAATGATTTATATTTAGATGTATCGTTTTCACAAAATTTATTTATTGTATTATTCTATATATCACTTTTCCCTTGAAATTTAAAGGTTATTTCAAATTCACAAAAAATTTTATATGGAATAATTTTTATTATTTTTTCAAGAGTTTTTTGTAGTTTAACGTTAATATTTCACTATTTTTTTTGAGCTTTTATTTATTTTATAAATTTTCATAAATTATTTCAATTTTGAAATATATAGAATATTTCAATAAAAAAAGACCGATGTTTAACATCAGTCTTATCTTTCCCATTGTCCTTGTTTGTATATTATAAATCCTATCAGAACTGTAAGTCCATTGGATACTAACATCGAAATCCAAATTCCTGTAGAACCGAGATTTGTCAAACTCTTAAGTATCATAATAAGTGGAAGTCGTAGAGCCCACAATCTCGCAAGTGACAAATACATTGTAAGTTTTGTTTTTCCAACACCTTGGAAGAAACCATTAATCGCTGAGAAATATCCCATGAAAAATGTAATTATAGCTGAGAAGTACATGTACTCACTAGCTTGTCTCCAAAGTTCAATATCACTACGGTCTTTGATAAACACAGATAATAATTGGTCTTTGAAAAGTAAAATAATTATAGCAGATGCAAGTGAGAAGAATGTTATGATTATATTTGCGCGTTTAAAAATGCTTTTGCTTCTTTCCTTTTTACCTGCCCCTATATTTTGACCTGTGATTGATGTTAGAGCCATTCCAATTCCAATAGCTCCTTGATTGAATATATCGGACAATCTGTTGCCCATAGAAAATGCAGCGAGTGTAGTTGTCCCGTATGATTGAATGAATCCATTAAGAACAGTAAACCCGATAGCTTCCCCACTTGATCCAAGCGATGCTGGAATTGCGATGGAAAATATGTGTTTGATAATTCCCATATCCAATTTGAAGTTTTTGAAGTTGACTTCGATTTCGGATTCTTTTTTTACTACTCTTACAGCAAATACAACCAGTAAAACTTTCGACAAAACAGTAGCCCATGCAGCACCTGCAAGTCCCATGTTGAGCCCTGGAATTCCCAAAACATTATCAAAAATGAAGAATGGATCTATAACGACGTTTGTCACAGATGAAATTGTAGATATAATCGTCATTGATTTGGTTCTTCCTTGAGAATTTAGTATCGATTGATATCCGAAAAAAATCATATCAAACAATAGTCCTACTGAATTTATCGCAAGGAATATGTATGATTTATATTCAAAGCTTCCTTTAGCCCCCATCCATCTGACAATAAATGGTGCTGTGATTACACCGAGTATACTGAATATTACTCCAAGTACTGTGGTAAGTATTAATGTATGCACAGCGTATATTGAACAGTCTTTTAATTTTCTAGCTCCAAGTCTTTGACTCATTAAAGAAGTAGCCGCAACACTTACTCCCAGTCCAACTGCTATAAACAAATACAGCACAGGCCAAGTGAAAGATGTCGCAGCATAGTCTTCCGAGCTAATTCGAGCTACATATATTCCGTCAGTTATACCATAAAGGGTTTTGATTAGATTACTAATCATCAATGGGATACTTAATTTAAAAATCACATCAGTAATATTTCCATTAGTAATAAATTCAATATTGCTTTTTTTGTTTCCCATTTACTCGCCCCCTATTAATTTATAATTTAAAATAACCTATTCCAAATAATCCTGGTCCAGTGTGAATACTCAATGTAGGTGCAATTTGTCCTTCATAATAGAACTTTGCTCCTTCAATTAAATCATTCATACTTTCCTTGGCCTTTTCCATTGCGCTTTGATTATCACCGTTTAATAAAACCAAATAATAGTCTTTGATACCTGATAACTCTTTTTTGACTATATCAATTGCACGATTGATGTTTTTCATTGTTCCACGGTTTTTTTCTACTGTATAATATTCTCCATCTTCATTACAAGATATTATAAGTTTCAAATTTAATAAATTACCAACGATTCCAGTAATTTTACCTATTCTACCACCTAAAGACAAATATTTTAAAGTATCCAAAGTTATAACTGGTACTGAATCTTTGATTTTTGATTTCATTGTTTCTATTATAGATTCTAATGAAAATCCTTCATCAATTAATTTTCTCGCAAATATTGCAAAAAATCCCGTACCAATCGAAATATTTTTTGAATCAAAAACTTCTACTTGTACATCTTCAACTTGTTCTTTCGCAAGCATAAATGCATTGTACATTCCACTTAGTTTTGAAGAAATGGAAATACAAATAATTTTATCGAATCCTTTATTCTTTATTTCGTTTAATTTGTTAACAATATCCCCAAGAGATGGGATGGATGTTTTTGGAACTTCTCTGTCTATATTTTCGTATATATATTTCGGATCAACAGTATAATCATCATAGGATACATCTGAGTAGTTTATTTGAAGTGGCATCAATTCAATGCCGTATTCTTCTGCTATTTTTTGTGTAATTTCACTACCTGAATCTGTTAAAATTGCAATCTTTCCCATAATATCTCCTAACTAGTCAAGGCTATTAAAATATTCTCTAACTTGTTTTATTTTACCACAAGTCATCTTTCCTTCTGGACAACTTCCTTTAACACAACCTGGTCCCGCTTTTTTGAAAATTTGTGGGCACACTTTTTTCGCTTCAATAAGCATTAATGTTGCCATTTCTCTTATTTCCCATTGGGCTCTTTGGCAGCATCTTGCTTCGAAGAAATGCAACAATTCACGGGCATTCATTGTCATGACAATTTTAGTCTCAGTTGCATTTGAAAATACATATCTCGCATCTTCAATGGAGCTTTTTTCTGACATTGATTTTGCTTTCTTCTCATCGATGCCATTTGCGATTAGTTTGTCGTATTCTTCTTGTATCAAAATTTCTGTCAACTCATTGTAAGCATCAATTGTGTGTTTCATATGTCTTTCGTAGATTTCTAAAGCCTTGGGATTATTTTTTATTTTTGGAGGGATTATATACTCGTAATTATTCGCTCTCACATATCGTTGAGATTTTTGCGAGTAGCTTGCTAATCTGTGTCTGACCAATTGGTGGGTCAAAGTTCTAGATACACCCTCTATTGCAAAAGTAAAACTAATGTGTTCAACCGGAGACATGTGTCCCAAACCCATTAATTTATCTATGAAATTTTCTACATTTTCATCAGTTAGTCCTTCCTCAATCTCCATAACAGAACTATCTGAATAACAAAGTTTTGCACTTGATGCGACAAGTTTTTGTGCATCTGGAGTGTATCTAATTAGATTAACCTTCATTAATTACTTCTCTCCCATATTACGCCATCTCTGGTGTCTTTTAACACAATTCCCATAGATAAAAGTTTATCTCTTATTTCGTCAGCTTTTTTGAAGTCTTTTTCTTTTCTAGCCGCATTTCTTTGTTCTATCAAATCTTCTATTTCAGAATCCAAATCATCGTCATCTTCTTTGAATAAAATTCCCAAAACATAAGAAATATCATCCATCAATTTCTTAGCGTCAAGCAAGATATTTTTCGATGTATTTTCATCGTAATTTTTGTTGATATATTTAATGAAATCGAATAATACGCTAATCGCATCAGCTGTGTTGATGTCATCATCCATAGCTTGTTCAAATTTTTCTCTGAATGTTTTTATATTATCATCTTTTTCTTCTTTTTCAGAAGAGTTTTCCAAAATTCTATTTAAGAATTTCTTAGCAGTATACAATCTATCAAGAGAATTTTTCGTAGCTACTAACGTGTCGTGACTGAAATCAATCGGATTTCTGTAGTGAACAGATAACAACCACAATCTGATAACTTCCAAATCAAATTCTTTTTCGATGTCTTTTAACAAGAAGAAATTATTCTTTGATTTGCTCATTTTTTCCTTATCTACAGTTATCATTGAGTTGTGTAACCAATAATTTGCAAAGTGAGCTCCAGTGCATGTTTCTGATTGAGCGATTTCATTTTCGTGATGTGGAAATTGCAAATCTTCTCCACCAGCGTGAATATCAATAGTATCACCCAAAATTGATTTGCTCATTACAGAACATTCCAAATGCCAACCAGGTCTTCCCATTCCCCATGGACTTTCCCAAGCAGGTTCACTCTCTTCTTTTCTCTTCTTCCACAAAGCAAAATCCATCGGATTTTTCTTTTCGCTGTTGACATCAATTCTAGCACCAGCACGCAAATCATCTATATTTTTCTTGGATAATTTTCCGTAGTCTTTTGCTTTTGTGATATCAAAATACACATTGCCATCGACATTATATGCTGCACCTTTGTCTTCCAAAGTTTTTACAAATTTAATCATTTCGTCGATATATTCAGTAGCTTTTGGATGAATAGTGTCATCTTCGTCGAAATTAAGTCCCGATACATTGTGCAAGTAAGCTTGAATGTATTTCTTAGTTATTTCTCTAAAATCTATATTTTCGTCTTTTGCTTTATTGATAATTTTGTCGTCGATATCAGTGAAGTTGCTTACAAATTTAACATTATATCCTTTGTAAATAAAATATCTTCTCAAAGTATCAAATACCACAATCGGTCTTGCATTTCCAACGTGAATATAATTATAAACAGTAGGGCCACATACGTATATACCGACATTTTTTTCTTTAATTGGTTTGAATTCTTCCTTTTTTCGTGTCAGTGTATTGTATAACTTCATATCTTCTCCTATCTATTTAAAGCTTTGTTAATCCTATCTAAAACTTCTTGTTTTCCTAAAACTACCATAATAGAATCCAAGTCTGGTCCGTGAACATTACCAGTAACTACAGCTCTTGTAGTCATCCACAAATCCTTGCCCTTGATTCCAGTTTTCTTTTGAACTTTTTTCATAACGCCTGATGCAAATTCTTTTTCTATTTCATCAACAGATTCGATTTCTTCTTTTAGTGCATTCATTAATTCGTCTAATTTTTCGTAGTTTAAGAATTCCTTAGCATCGTCATCCATTTCGTAATCTTTGAACAAGAATTCAACTTTTTCAGTTATTTCTGCCATGTAATCCAATTCTTCTTTGAATAATGAAGCAATCTCTATTAATTTGTATTCTGGATAATCTTCAGAAATCACACCATCTTCAACCAAGTATGGTTTTAACATTGATGCTAATTTTTCATTTTCTATTTCTTTAATGTAATGTCTGTTAATCCAGTTTAATTTTTCTGTGTCGAAAACTCCGCCCGACTTTGAAACTCTGTTGAAATCAAATTTGTGTTTTAATTCTTCCATCGACATAATTTCTTGGTTATCTTCACTTGACCAACCTACTAAAGCTAGATAATTGTCGATAGCTTCTGGCAAATATCCTTTTTTTCTGAAATCTTTAACTGCAACGTCGTCATTTCTCTTGGATAATTTCTTGCCTGATTTGTTCAAAACAACTGGTAAGTGAACGAATTCTGGAACATCCCATCCGAAACATTGATACAAATACACGTGTTTTGCTGTTGAAGAAATCCATTCATCACCACGAACAATGTGAGTAATTCCCATCAAATGATCGTCAACTACAACTGCAAAGTGATAAGTTGGAAATCCGTCAGATTTTATCAAAACTTGATCGTCCATATCATTTGTGTTGAAAGTAATCTTACCTTTTATCGCATCGTTAAATGTGATTTCTTTGTTTTCAGGAAGTTTCAATCTAATAACATATTCCTCGCCGTTTGCAATTCTCTTTTTAGCATCCTCAATGCTAATTCCTCTGCAAAGTCCGTCGTATTTTGGCATCAAACCATCTGCTTTTTGTTGTGCTTTTACTTGATCCAATCTTTCTTTTGAACAGAAACAATAATATGCATAACCTTTTTCGATTAATTCGTCGATATATTTTTGATACAATCCTTGTTTTACTCTGTCAGATTGAATATAAGGACCACATTCTCCAACTTCAGTTACGTTTCCTTCATCATCAAGGACAACTCCTTCATCTGGATCAAGTCCTGCCCATTTTAATTGTTCCAATAAATTTTCGATAGCACCTTCAACATATCTTGTTCTATCAGTATCTTCAATTCTCAAAAGAAATTTACCGTTATTTCTTTTTGCATACAAATAATTATATAAAGCTGTTCTAAGTCCACCAATGTGTAAAAATCCTGTTGGACTTGGAGCAAATCTTACTCTTACTTCACTCATAATATCCCCCATAAAAAATAAATTTAACTTATTTTATTATATCACAAATCGCCAAATCTCACATTTATTAATATAAATCTGGCAATTATTTCGCCAAATTTTTTACCCAAATTTTCTTTCCAACTAAAATCAATCCCAAAATAACCTTGTATAAATCAATCACAGAAATTATCAAATACATCAACACGACATTTAAATCTGTAAATTTTGCCAATAAAAACGAAAGCGGATACGAAATCAAAACAATTCCCACCGAATCAAAAAGCAAAGTCAATACAGTTTTACCACCACTTCTGAGTGTAAAATATGATGCATTGTACAAAGCAGAAATCCACAAAAACGCTCCACCAACTCTAAGCATATTCGTCGCCATTAATTTTACATCATTAGTTGTGTTGTAAAATTCTGGAAAAAGTGGTGCCAAAATAATCAACACAATTCCAACTACAACTGCTAACATAAATGAGAACACGACTAATTTTCTGTCAGTGTCAACAGCTTCATCGATATTTCCACTTCCCAAAAGTCTTCCTACCATAATTGAAATACAATCTCCCATCGCCAAATTAAACACGATGAAAAGTCCTATAATTGTCTGGGAAATATTATATGCTGCCAAGGCTTCAATTCCTCTTGTAGAATAAGATTGTGTAATCGCAGCAATCCCCAAAGAATACAAAAACACCGTAATCACACTTGTAATCATAGGAAGTCTTGTCTCTCCATTTACCCTCATTGAAGATGAAATCGACTGTGAAAAAGCAAATGGAATAAATCCTATTGTCATTATTTTTGTATAATCTAGCGCAAATTCCATAGTCGTGGCAATATTTTTTGCAGTATCTGTGTCTGGATTCATAAATAAATATAATAATTTCTCTCCAAAAACCCAGAAAATAAGCACACTAATCACAGAAACAATAAAAGATAACACCACATCAAAATACAAACAGTTTTGCACATTCTTGTAATCTTTTTTCCCTGCAAATTGTGCTGCAAAAATACTCGCCGCTGATACCAGGCCGAAAATCGCCAAGTTAAATACAGTAATCAATTGATTTGCAACAGAAACCCCACTCATTGCAAAAGTTCCAGTCTGTCCAACCATAATATTGTCCAGCATATTTACAAAAGATGTAATAAGTTGCTGAATAATGATAGGAATTGCTAGTACCAACACACCTTTGTAGAAATTTTTGTCCCCGAAAAATTTACTCTTCTTTAATGCTAAATTCAATCTATCCCTCCTTCAAATTTTCTATATAATAATAATTGCAAAGTTTGTTTGTTCCATCAAAATTTTGATACAAATGTTTACCATAAAATTTGAACCCACATTTCTCAATAACTCTTGCACTTATATTATTTTCAACAAAACAACTACAAGAAATATAATCATACTCCAAATCATTTAGCAAATGATTGGTAAAACACGTAACAACCTTCGTCATAATTCCACGATTCCAATAATTTTTGTTCAAACTATATCCGATTTCAACGCCTGTTTTTTCTTCAAATTCTGGTTGTTCAAATAAATAATCGTCCTCGTATATTCCAATAATTCCTATTAGTGTATCTTCCAGAAAAACCCCGTATTCTAGTTTTGAATCGATGAATTCTTTTAAAATTTTCTTAGATTGTCTTATAGATTCATGTGGCTTCCATCCCGCAGATGGACCAACTTCTTTTTGAATGGCGTATTCGTGAAAATCATCTAAATATTTCATTTCCAACGCTTTTATTTCTATATCTTCACATTTTAAAATAAAATTTTCGTATTTCATTTTTATCTCCAAAATTTTCAATCTATTTAATAATATATCTTAAAAAAATTTAAGTCAATCGATTTAAAACAAGATTTCTTCAAACAAAAAAGAGCCCTTTCGGACTCTTAATTAAATGAATTTTCACGAATTATTTTGTTTTAATTCCAAATTTTTCCATATCCTCATCAACTTCTCCAATTGGAGCAATTCCAAAATTTTCTACCAAAACATTGGCTACATTTGGAGATAGGAATGCAGGAAGAGTTGGTCCAAGGTGAATGTTTTTAACACCCAAGCTCAAAAGTGCAAGTAGTACGATTACAGCTTTTTGTTCATACCATGCAATATTGTAGCTAATTGGCAAATCGTTGATATCATCAAGACCAAAAGCTTTTTGTAAAGCTTGTGCGATGACAACTAATGAATATGAATCATTGCATTGACCGGCATCTAAAACTCTTGGTATTCCATTGATATCTCCTAAGTTTAATTTGTTGTATCTGTATTTTGCACAACCTGCAGTTAAAATAATAGTGTCTTCAGGTAATGCTTTTGCGAAATCTTCGTAATAATTTCTTCCTTTTTGTCTTCCATCGCAACCTGCCATTACTACAAATTGTTGAATATCTCCATTTTTAACAGCTTCGACAACTTTGTCTGCCAAAGCCAACACTTGATTGTGTGCAAATCCACCCACGATTTTTCCGTGCTCAATTTCTTTTGGAGATTCACATTTTTTAGCAAGCTCGATTATTTCTGAGAAATCTTTGTGACCATTTTCATCTGCTGCAATGTGTTTCATTCCTGGATATGCTGCAACACCAGTTGTGAATACTCTGTCTTTGTAAGAATCTTTTGGTGGAATAATGCAGTTAGTAGTCATCAAGATTGGACCGTTAAATGATTCAAATTCTTTGTCTTGTAACCACCAAGCGTTTCCGTAATTTCCTACGAAATTATCGTATTTTTTGAAATGTCTATTGTAGGCTGCCATTCCCTTCAATCCGTAAGTAATAAGTTCTCTTAGACTTCTCTTATCGTCATCCAAAGTATTCAACACGCCGATAATTTGTGATTTTAATTTTAATTCGTCATCGTCTTTTTCGTTGTATAAAGCTGCCTTTGACAAATTTTCTTTGTCATCTAAGCCCTCAATTAATTTTTGGTTCAAATCAATAGTTTCTTTTACTTTTTCTAACAAATCTTCGTAGTGGAAGTTTGCATTAGTAATTGTAGTAAACAAATTATTGTTGACAAAAGAATGCAAGTTTTTGATATCTTTGTTTTCTTTTCTCATTCTAGTTAGGATTTCCCCTAATCCTTTTGTAACCCATACTAACAAATCTTCAATATTTGCTACATCTGATGTTTTACCGCACACGCCTTTTTTAGTACATGCGATGTTTTTTGCAGTTTCTTGACATTGATAACAAAACATTTCTTGATTTTTTTCGATAGTTTTTTCCATTTTCTTTCCCCCTGATTTTTTATACTTTATGGTTTAATTATAATTAATCAGAAGTCTAGGTTTCTGTAACATAAGTTACATTTGTTTATTACAATAAATTCTCCAATTCTTCTCTGTTTTTAATCTTAATTTCAGATCCATTCAATTCGATAAGACCACTATCTTCCATGCTTAGTAATTCTCTGGATAAAGAAGGCCTTGTCGTAGCCAGAAAATCTGCCATTTGTTGCCTTGTCATGCCAGTGTTTGATATGTTTTCTTTTTCTGTTTGTATTAAAAAAGTTGCGATTTTTTGTCTCAACGAAAAACTAGACAACATTCTCACCTTGCTATTTAAGAAAAAAGCTTTCTCCGCAAGAATTGTTATAAGATTGGTCATAATTTTATTTTTAATTGGAGTTGAACTTATAGAAATATCGAAAAATCTCACAGGAATTTCGAGAATTTCACAATCAGTGTTACACACTAACGTAAAATCACTGATTTTATTCAAATACGAATATACCTCTGCCATCACTTCGCCATGATTTTTGAAAATATTGACTACAGTGTTCTTCCCATTAATATCTGTCTTTTCAAGACTGAGCTTTCCGCTTTTCAAAACGTAGATTTTATCGCAAACATCTCCCGGAGAAAAAACGAACGAATTTTTATTGTATTTGTTTATTATCGAATTTGATTCAATAAGAAATTGTTCAAATTCTTCTTCTGTAAAATTTTTAAAAAGTTTTGAATTTATCATTTAATCACCATTATTTTTATACCCAATAATTTTTTTTGTACACTAAAAAACGCACCAGAATTTTCATTCTAATGCGTTTGGTTTTAAGCATATGGTAAATATTTTTTGTCGTCTGAATTGTACTTGGATATTTCAACTGCTGCAATTGGATTAATACCCAATGATTTTATAGCTTCCAATGTGTTCTTGATTTCTCCCAATCTTGAATCGCCGTTTTTGTAAAGTACAATTGCATTTTTGATATCTGTTGTCAAATCTGTAAGATCAACCTTTTCTGAAATCGGGCTTACAGCTGTAATTTTCTTGTCAAAATTTGAATTGTAAGCTTTTGCTAAGTTGGCAGTATTTTGATTAAAGCTGAATACTCCAATATTATCAAATTTATCAATTCTTCTATTCAACAAGCTCAAAGCGCTACTTGAATTTTCGTCATAATCATTTGAAAGTACACTAACTGTTTCAATTCCCAATTTGTTTTGCAATTGTTCCTTGCTGAAAATGTTAGGGTCTTTGTAATATGAAGCAAATGCATAAGCTAAACCAATCAACATTCCCAAGAATAATCCAATGGCAGTATCAATTTTATTTACAAGTTGTTTCATTTTTTTCTTAGCATTTGGTGCATCAACCACTTGAATGTTATCTTTTTTCATTGTCTTTTTAGTCAATTCTGTAATAGCTTTCAATGATTCATCCAATACTTTGTTAGTTACATCTTCTCTTTCACTTGAATATTCCATTTCAATGATTGATGTAGATGGAACGCTTTTTACTTTCAAATCTTTTTTCAAATCAGAAGAGCTAACTCCGTTTCCAACTTTTTCTGCTACAGTATCTAATACTGCATTTGATTTAAGTAATTGTTCTACATTAGAAACCAATTGTTGATTGATCATTGCATCTACTTTGGAAACAACTGCTCCTTCTTTTTCAAAATCTTCTGGACTTCCCACCATTATTGAAACTTTTGATGAATAAGAGTCCTCTCCCAAAACATTATTAAAAACATTCGCTAATAATGCACATACAAGCATTATTATTATAATGTGTGGCAATTTTCTGATTACTGCTTGCCACGCTTCTTTTAAATTTAATTCTTCCAAGTTTATATCTCCTTAACTTTTTTATCTCTTTTACTCAATAACCACATTAAAAATATGCTCATAATCAATCCGTGATATAGAAGTCCTGTAAGTAAATCCACACTAATAAGATTGAACACAGGCACAATAGTTATCGCTATAGCTACCCATAAAGGCATTTTCTTGTATGAGATTTCGTCCATAATTCCAATTAACCAACCAGTTATTGCAGAATAAATTAACATTCCATAAAAACCAAAGTTAGCGTATCCATTTGCGATAAATCCTGTATTAACCCATGTGTTTGGATGACCGTAATAAATCATCGAAATCAACGCCTGGATTGGATAATTATATGGATACAATTTTCCACCAAATACCCAAGATTTGTCTGTCAAATACACGAAATCAATATTTTTGAATGCATCATAATATCTGAAATGATTATCTGCAGTTACCATGAAAACACGCCTTACGATTACACTTATAGGTTGCCAATTATCTGTTATTAAATAAAATGCCAAACACAAAAATGTAAGACCAGCTAGTCCCATAGTCATTAAATTTCCAGTGTATTTATTTCCTTTTACGATAGCTATGAAAATTACCAAAACCGGATAAAACAGCATCGATTTGTGTGAAGTAAATCCGAAGAAAAACACTTGGCAAATCAATGTAATTACGGTTCCTAATTTTTTTCTATCCCAAAGGCAGAACACCAACAAAGTTGGGTTGATAATTTTACCATACCAGTTCATAAAATATGCAAACGGACCAGGAAAGATTACTTCCGCGATTTCTCTTCTAGTGTCGTAAACTTTTCTAAAATCGAAATTCAAATATTTAAGTCCGCCTCTCAATATTATCCAAGCAAACATTAATATTCCCACCAGAGCAAAAGCATAAACTATGAAACTTTCGTTGATTTTTTTATCCGAAAAAGATAATCTTAATTTCGGTGAATTGGCGAAAATTTGAATAGTATAAAATGATGCTATTAGCATATACATATATAATCTGGAGAAATCCTTGTAAGGATATATATTTAAACACGGTATGATTATCAAAACATAAAATAGCATCAGATAAAAATCGCTGACTCTCTCTACTTTATGCCTTATCGTATAACACATTATCACAACCAAAGCATATGATTCTATCAGTTTGTAAATATTTAAATTGTTCACAAGTCCCATGTATGAAAACAACGGGCTTATTGCATATGAATAGCTCAAATCCAAAAACAATTTAAACATCAATGATAAAAACACAAAAAATCCTTTTGATTGGAACAATGCTTTTATATCATCAGTCATAAATTCCCCTTTTCATTTTTTTACTCAATTAGTATACCATAATTAAACGCGATATTAAACTAATTTACTTTATTTTTAGGGATTTCTCCGTTTTTAAATTGCATAATATTGTCAAAAGTAAACTCTCCCATTTGAACGCGTGCAAGTTTAGTCGCATTTCCCAAATGAGGTGCCAACAAAATATTCTTGCAATTTCTCAATTCTTCTGAAATTTTTGGTTCAAATTCGTACACATCCAACGCACAACCAGAAATTTCCCCGTCGTTTAATGCATCTATCAAATCTTGTTCGCTAATAACTTTGCCACGAGATGCGTTGATTAAAAAAGCGGTTTTTTTCATTTTTGATAATGCTTTTGCATCTATTAAATGATGTAATTCGTCGCTATAAGCAGTGTGTAAAGTTATAATGTCACTATTTTCTAAAAGAAAATCTAAATCTACTTGCTTTGCCCCTTCAACTTCTTTTTTGCTGCGATTGTAGAAAATAACATCCATGTCAAATGCTTTTGCTTTTCTCATAACTTCAGTTCCAATTCTTCCGAGTCCAATTATTCCCAAAGTCTTTCCTTCCAAAGTTTCTCCCAAACCATACACAGGTTTCCACCCTTCAAAAGAGTCATCATAACAATCAGAATTCATCTTCGTGATATTTCTAAGCAAATCTATAATTAAACCAAAAGTTAATTCTGCAGTTGATTTTGTAGATGCAGATGCGGGCGCATTTGTTACAATTATTCCTTTTTCTTTTGCGTAATTAATATCCACATTATCAAATCCAGCTCCGTAATTTGCGATTATTTTCAAATTATTCGCCGCATCGATAATTTCTGAATCGATTTTTTCGCTCAAAGGACACACCAATGCTTCTGCATCTTTTATTCTAGTTTTCAATTCTTCTTTTGACAAAAATTCCAAGCTATCATTGTAATCTACTTCAAAATTTTCTTTGTATTTTTTTATAATTTCGTCTGGAATTCTATTTGTAATCAAAACTTTCATTACATGTCCTCCAATTTTATTGTCGTCATTTTTCTATTTTCAAACATCGCCAAATATTTTGCATCTACGCTTTTTAATAATTTGAATGCATCATCAAAGTGATATCTGTAATAACTTTCAAAATGAGCATCACTACCAACTGAGAATAATTTGCCTTTCATTTTAATGTATTTTTTAATCGCAAATGTGTAATAGTCCAGGTTATTGTATTGGTATACACTTCTCGTATTAAGCTCCAACGCTTTTTCATCATTAATAAGTTCAGCAAAAACTTTCGTCAAATATTCATCTACAATGTCCATATTTTTTGGATCCAATCTGTTAAGCCTTAAAGCGTAATCAATGTGAGTTAGAACATCAAAATCTTTGAAATTCTTCATTGCTTCTACCATTTTTTCATAATATTTTACAAGAAATTCCCTTTGAGAATAATCTTCTGGTTTCGGATTCATAAAATCTTTGCCATCGTATTGATGAACCGATAGAAGTTGAATATCGTAATATCTACTGCTCACTTTTTTTATAATTTTATCCAAATTTGGGGCAGTGTATCCTATTTCTATTCCTTTTAAAATTTTTTGTGAACTTTTTTCGTTGTGCTCTGCAATTACTTTTACGTATTTATCGTAATCTATATCCACATCCTCAACTCTACCATCGTTATAGGTAAATCCATAATCCAAGTGTTCCGTTGTGACGATGTCACCTTTTACAAGTTTCAAATAATTTTCGAATTTTTCTTTACTATCAAATGAAAATTCTGTGTGACAATGTTGATCTCTATAATACATATTACTCCTTAAATTAATGAAAAGATGCTAAATTTAGCATCTTTACAATTATCCTTCTACTATTTTAATACCGCTTGATGCTCCGATTCTATCTGCACCATTTTCTATCATTGCTAATGCTTCTTCTCTAGAATGAATGCCGCCACTTGCTTTTACCATTGCTTTGTCTGCGACAGTATCTTTCATAAGTTTTACATCTTCTACTTTTGCTCCACCTGTTGAAAAACCTGTAGAAGTCTTCACGAAATCAGCGCCGCATTTTACGGAAATTTCGCAAGCTTTTTTCTTTTCTTCATCAGTTAATAAACAAGTTTCGATAATTACTTTCAAAACTTTTCCTTTTGTAGCATCTCTTACTGCTTGGATATCTTTTTCAACATAATCATAATCTTGTTCTTTTAATTTGCCAATATTAATAACCATGTCGATTTCATCTGCTCCATCTTCGATTGCTGTCTTTGCTTCAAAAGCTTTAGATTTGATGCTC
>QWCJ01000849.1_pt1 | contig 14949 bp, 12 predicted proteins | sample 1972501 | NCBI WGS metagenome assembly QWCJ01 (sample SAMN09866711, study PRJNA288562) | Human vaginal metagenome isolate term2_vaginal, whole genome shotgun... | isolation source: vagina | host: Homo sapiens | place: USA: California
AGTTTCAAAATCACTTATCTCAAAGCAGCTCATTTATTTCTCCTATTGTAATTAATCTAATCTAAATATTTCTACTCTAGAGTGTTTTTGACTCAGCTATAGCATTACGCAAGAAACCATCATTTTTCTCTAATAGTTGCTCGGCTGTTTTAGCATCAACATCACCTAATATACATAAAACACTTGGTTTTACATGATAATTACATGCTTCCAATGCAGGAATAACCTCTTCCTTAGTAAGACCAGTAATCTCCATTGTTAAACGGACTGCTCTAATCTTCAACTTATCATTAGTTGGTCGCATATCTACCATACGGTTTCCATAAACTTTACCAGTCCTAATCATCGCACCAGTTGTCAGCATATTCAAAACCATTTTAGTAGCTGTTCCTGCTTTTAATCTTGTTGATCCTTGAATTAATTCTGGACCTGTGACTACAGAAATTGGGTTATTAACTACATCTGCTAATTCAGAACCTTCATTGCAAACAACTGCAATAGTTTCAGCGCCAATTTCGTTAGCTCTTGCACAAGCTCCAATTACATATGGAGTTCTTCCACTAGCTGTAATACCTACAACAGTATCTTTAGAATTAATACCAAGTTGATCAATTTCAATTCTTCCTGCTTCTACATTATCTTCAGCCGCTTCTACGGCATTTCTAAGAGCAAAATCGCCTCCAGCAATAAGTCCTTGTACAAGCTCTGGATCAGTACCAAAAGTAGGAGGGCATTCAGATGCATCTAATACACCTAGTCTACCACTTGTTCCAGCTCCAAAATAAAATAATCTTCCACCATTTTTAAAACTTTCTGCAATAGTTTCAATCGCTTTAGCAATGTTTTCTTTTTCTTTGGCTATAGCTTCAACAATCTTACTATCCTCACTTAAGAAAGCTTCCACTATCTCAACAGAATTCATCTGATCTATGTTCATTGTTGCTTGATTATTTTGTTCGGTGCCTAATCCCCACACACTTGCTTCTAAATTATTTACACCCATATTGCTCACCAATTAGTTATTCTCCTAATCTGTACTTTTTCAATTAATAATTACTATGTCTATAGTAAATTGGGCTGAGGATGAGGCTTCAACCTCTAACCTCAACCCAAATTATTTTTTCAAACTTTAAGCTTCTTTAATAGCTAATCTCAAAAGTTAAACTAATATCTTATGAGTTAAGTGCTTTCCAAGCTTCGTTACCTTGATCAATAATTTCTTGTAGACCAGAAGCCTTCAAGTTTTCGTATTGGCTGTAGAACTCATCGATTGAGATCTCACCAATTACACACTCAGCTAAAGCTGTACCTAATTGACCAAATAATTCTGCTCCCTTATTTACATATGCTTCTGTATTCAAGATTGGTGCTGAGTTGAACCAGTGACCTTCACCTGCATATAGTGCATCGTAGAATTGTTTGACTGCTGGCTCTGATTCTTCATAAGTCTTACCAGCTAACATGATTGACTCATATGCTTCTGGGAAGAAGTTGTGAGCTAATGGTGTATAGTTGATACCTGCTTGACGAGCATTTGCAAATGATTCAGAGTATGGTTCTTTCAAGACTGGTTTACCATCAACGATTTCGTGATGCTTACCTTCGATACCATAACTCATTGTTGTCATACCTTCTTCACTAAATACATAGTTAAAGAATTTAACGATATCAGCTTCTATACCACGTTTTTCTGCTCCAATTGTAATAACACTTGTTGGAGTAACTGTACTTCTACCTGGGATTCCACTATGTCCATTAGGACCTACAGGGGGTTTAATACCTACTAGTTTTGCATCTGGATTTACTTCTTGTAAACCTAGAGTAGCTGTTCTTGTAATTTCTGCCCATGTGAATGTTGAACCTGTAACACCTGAGTTAACTGCATCTGATAATGAGTTGTTATCTACGTATACACCTCTAGCAGCAAACTCTGGATCTAAGTAGCCTTTGTTGTACATATCACGTACTGCTTCTAAATATGTCTTGAAGTTTTCGCTCTCTGGTGCTAATGTCCAGTTGCCATCTTCATCGATCATGATTGTAAATTTGTTACTTACATTCATACCAAAGATTGGCATCAATGAGTAAATATCACCTGAGTAAGGAATATCATTTGTACTGTTACCATCTTTGTTTGGATCTTCTGTCTTGAATTTTTCCCAAACATTTAGCCAGTCTTCCCATGTTTCAGGCATTTCTTTAACACCAACATTTTCTAGCCAGTCAGCACGTACTGACCAAGCATAAGCTGGTTGGTAGTTCAATACGAATGGGACCATATATGTCTTACCATCTTCTGTACTCTTCAATTTTGTTGCATCAATTGGGTTTTCAGAGAATGATTTTAGAATATTTTGTCCATGCTCTTCTAATAGTTCATCTAACGCTACTGCTGCTCCTTGATCAATAAGCATAGCACCAGCTCCGTTAATTACCTCAGGAATATCACCAGTTGCTAAAGTTGTTGTAACTCTATTAGCATACTGATCTGCTGGGAACCATTTGAATTCAATTTTTGTATTGGAATCTTCTTGGATCTTATCCAAAATCTCATTTGAGCCATCTTCTCTAAGTGACTTCTCATGGTCACCCCAAGTCATACTCATAATTGAGAACTCTAGAGGTTCAGCATTTGTTTCTTCCTCATTTGATTCCTCTCCTTCAGTAGCTTTTTGATTTGATGTGCCACTGTTGTCTTTTTCTTTACCACTATCTGTATTACATGCTACTAGTCCTATACCTAAAACTAATGCTAAGAATAGTGATAACGCTTTTTTACTTGTGCGCTTCATATAGTCAATCCTCCTTACTATTTTTTCTTACGCTCAAAGTTTTACAACTTAATTTACTCCAATTTAACTAGCCCTTAACTGAACCCAACATAATACCTGTAACGAAGTATTTTTGTAGGAATGGGTAAACGACTAACATTGGAACTAATGAAATAATAATTGACGCATTTCGCAATTGTTCTGGGATACTTAACGTACCTTCTGCAGCTGTCATATTAAATTCATTCATTTCTGATGACATGATTATGTCTCTTAAAATAACCTGCAGTGTATATTTCTTACTATCTCTTAAATACATTAATGGTGCAAAGAATTCATTCCATCTAGCAACAACTATCCATAGTGTTATGGTTGCTAATACTGGTTTTGACAGTGGTAAAATAATACGGAAAAGTATTGTAAAATCGTGTGCACCATCTATTTTTGCTGATTCTATTAGAGATGTAGGAATACTTTCAAAATAATTTCTTAAGATAATGATGTTATAAGCACCTAATAGTGATGGAATAATAATTGACCATAATGTATCAACCATTCCTAAGTAGTTAACAACCATGAAACTAGGTATCAAACCTCCAGCAATCCACATTGTTAAAACTATCATATAGTTATATAGTTTCTTACCTTTGAAATCTCCATACGCTAAAGGATAAGCCGCAAAAGCTGTACCAATTAAAGCTAAAGGTGTGTGAACTCCAATAACCAAGAAGCTGTTTTTGAAACCACTTAAAATTTTGTCATTAGAGAAAACTTGTTTATAACCTATAGTAGTAAGGTCAACTGGGAATATACCTACATCGTTTCTGAGGATAGCGTTTGTACTACTTAAAGACATTGCCAAAACATTAAGAATTGGGATAATAAAAATAGCACACATGATTATGAAAAATATAACAATTACTACTTGAAAAACTTTTTGTCCTTTTGTTTTGTGTAACATAATCCATCTCCTTCCTTACATGATACTTACTTCGGTATATTTTTTGGATAACCAGTTTGCAAGAGAAACAAGTGCAATACTTATCACTGCGTTGATTAATCCTGCAGCAGTAGCTTTACTATAGTCACTACTTACGATACCGCGTTTATAGATATATGTTGGAATCATCTCAGATCTACTCAAGTTCAAGTCGTTTTGGAAAAGGAAAATCTTTTCTGTATTAACAGCTAGAAGACTACCTATTTGTAAAATGAACATGATCATAATTGTATTTCTTATACCAGGCAAAGTAATATGTAATGTTTGTTGCCAACGATTAGCTCCATCTATTGAAGATACTTCATATAGTGCCGGATCAATACTTGTCAGAGCTGATAAGTAAATAATTGCACTCCAACCTACACTTTGCCAAATACCTGTAGCTACCATAATCCACCAGAACATTTTTGGTTGACTTAGGAAATTAATCTTGGTTCCACCTAAGTCTGCAATAACTTTATTTACTAAACCAAGTGATGGTGATAACAAGAGTGTTGTCATACCAACTACAACAACTGTAGAAATAAAATGTGGAAGATAACTTATTGTCTGTACTGTTCTCTTAAACTTGCTTCCCCAAAGCTCATTTAGTAAAAGAGCAAAAATAATTGGAGCTGGGAAACCTAGTATTAGGTTCAAACCATTCATTGCGATTGTATTTCTTAACAAGCGAATAAAGTAAGGCATGTTACTAAAAATATCTTTAAAGTTATCCAAGCCTACAAATTTACTACCTGTAAAGCCTTTTAAAATCTTAAAGTTTTGGAAGGCAATAACGTTCCATAAAATCGGCCAGTACCTAAACACCAAAAAGAAGACTGTAGTTATAAACACCATTAAGTGAATATATCTATTGCTATAGAATTTAGTCTTAGTAAAAGGTATTTTGGGTTTAACCTTTTTAATCTCTTTTGCTTTTGGCTCTTTGACTTGAACCGCAGACTGTTTGTCTTTTGACATAAGATTATCTCCTTAAATATTTTATTCAAGAACATCACTGCTCCGTGAATATTTTGTTCATGAAACATAATACAATAGACCTCATTCTATTGTCAAGAAGTTTTTATGCAATTTGTTGTTGAATTTCATATTTTAGCTAATTGTATTATGCACATTCTAAACAAAATGACACAAACATTGCCTTTAGACTCTTTTAGCATGTGATTTTAAACAAAATAAAACACAAAACAAAAGAGGAGCAAATATACTGCTCCTCCTCTTTCATTCAAAACTTTAACTTAATAAGGCTTTATAAAACTATTGTCCTTGGTTCTTCAAGCCATGCAAGAAATCTTTGTATGGTCCTGGTGTAGAGTTTTCAATCAAAACTGCTCCACAAACTTTTTCATAAAACTCTCTAGGTCCTACACCTCCAATAATCGCATACTGGTATCCTTCAGCATACATTGCATGTAAGGACTGTAGGAGCAAAGCTTTTCCTATACCTTTTCCTCTATAATCTTCCAAAACAGCTGTTGGCCCGAAGAAATCCAACGCGGTTGCATTATAACAAGCATAACCTATAAGTTTACTACCTTCAGTAGCGACAAACAAACTTATTGGAGTATTGCTAAAACAAACATCTGCTTCACCTGCACTTCTAGGATTACCTACTTCATTCTCTACGAATTCCAATATAGCTCTTTTGTCCGGAGCCATTGCTCTTCTAATCTGAATTCCTTGAGCTGCTAGCTCTTCTAATTTCTTCTCGTTTGATGGTAGATCATACAATCTAACTAACATATCTGCCATATCTAAACTCCTCACAATTTAAAATATTTTCATAAAATCAATTATGGCTAAAAATAAACTTGCAATATAACTAGTCAAAAATATCATCTTTAGTGATATCTAAGTGAAAGACATTGCCACCTCTCTCATAGGCAACATCTTTTTGCCCCAATTTCGCATTGGTACTACGAGCTATGGCAAATAGATAATCTGAAAGACGATTAATAAACTTCAGCGCAAAAGGATTAGTAGCTTCGATTTGCATAAATGTGACTATTCTTCTCTCAGCTCTTCTACAAATAGTTCTACAAACATGGAGCATAGCAGAAACTTCACTTCCTCCAGGTAGAATAAATGTCTCAATTTCAGGCGCTTCTTGCGCATGCTCATCAATTCTAGCTTCTAACCACTCTACAGCGTCTTCACTAGTCCTATAAGTATAGCGCTCATCTCCTGCCGGTGTAGCAATATCATTACCACAGTCAAAGAGTAAATGTTGAATTTCAAGTAATTCCTCACTTAGGCTCTTTAAGACTTCAATTTCAGCAACTTTTACTCGTGCTAAACCTATGAAACTATTCAATTCATCTATAGTTCCGTAAGCTTCCACTCTGGCATCGTCTTTAAATACTGTTTTGCCGCCAATAGTTTTGGTTTCACCCTTATCGCCAACTCTAGTATATATTTGCAAAGCTTTACCCCCCCCTAACAAAAGTTTTTACATGCTTTCAAAAGTAAACTTTTAGCCTAATAAATTCTTAGCTTCCTTTATTACATTCTCTTTTGTGAAGCCAAATTCATTATAGAGATCATCAATAGGTGCTGACTCTCCGAAGCGATCTATTGCAATAATACTTCCTTCAAGTCCAACATACTTGTACCAAGACATTGATGCTGCAGCTTCAATACTTACTCGTTTTGTAACTGCCTTAGGTAGAACGCTTTCTTTATACTCTTCATCTTGCTCCTCAAATGCTTCAAAACAAGGCATGGATACAAGTCTTAAACTCAAGTCAGAGTTTTCTGCAAGCATGTCATCATATGCAGCTTTTGCAATTTCCACTTCTGAACCTGTTGCCATAATGATTAGTTCTGGCTTGTTATCTTTTACATTATTTTCTTCTAAGATGTATGCACCCTTCATAGCTTTTTCAGCTGAAGTGTTTTCTAATGTTTCAATCTTCTGACGTGTCAAAGCTAATAGTGTTGGTCCAGGTCTATTTGCTTTTGCATATGCAGCAACTGTTTCTTTACCATCAGCTGGTCTCCAAACCCACAAGTTTGGCATTGCACGCAAGCCGCTTAGATGTTCTATTGGTTGGTGAGTTTGACCATCTTCTCCTAAACCAATACTATCGTGTGTCATAACAAACATAGTTGGAATTTCCATCATGGCTGCTGAACGCAAAGCATAGTACATATATTCTGTAAAGATTAAGAATGTTGCACAGAAACTACGTAGTCCTGCCAGAGCTAAACCATTAGCAATTGCACCCATAGCAAATTCTCTAACACCGTAGTGAATATTCTTACCAGAGAAATCATTTCTATTCATGAAATCTGAATCTTTCAAGTCGGTTGAGTTTGAACCTGCCAAGTCTGCTGAACCACCTACTAATAATGGGTCTACTTGACTAAATTTATTTAAAACTGTTCCTGAAGTTGCTCGTGTTGCTTGTTTACCTGAGAAATCTTCAATTCCTTCAATATCCAAAATATTTGGCCATTCACCACTGAAATACATTCTTAGAGCTTCAGCTTTTTCATTATCTTGGCTCAAATATTTTTCTACAAGTTGTTGCCAGTCATGATTTTCCACTTGATCCGCTTTCTTAATATTACGGCAGTAATCTAAGACTTCTTGTGAAACATAGAATGATTCTTCTGGATTCAAACCTAATTTCTTCTTAGTTTCTATTACCCCATCTTCTCCCAAAGGATTACCATGAGATTTGTTAGAAGCTTCGACTGGTGATGAGAAACCAATTAATGTCTTAACTTCAATCAGGCTTGGTTTATTCTTCTCTGCTTTTGCTGCTTCAATTGCTTTACCAATTGCCTCAGTATCATTTCCATCTTCAACTAATTGAGTATGCCATCCATAAGCCTCATAACGTGCTCTAACATTCTCTGTGAAAGCTATATCGGTGTTACCATCAATAGTTATATTATTAGAATCATAAAGAACAATTAAATTACCTAAACCTAAATGTCCTGCAAATGATGATGCTTCAGCTGTTATACCTTCCATCAAGCAACCGTCACCTGCAATTACAAATGTATAGTTATCGAAGATCTTCTCTTTCTCTGTATTAAATATAGCTCCTAGATGTCTTTCACCTAAGGCTAAACCTACTGCTGTAGATAAACCTTGTCCTAAAGCACCTGTTGTAGCTTCAATACCTCTAGATAATTCGTAATCTGGGTGGCCTGGAGTTTTTGAACCAAATTGACGGAAGTTTTTTAGATCTTCAATTGTATAATCATGACCAAACAAATAGCTCATTGAGTAAAGCATTGCTGATCCATGTCCTGCACTCAGAACAAATCTATCTCTATTAGCCCAAGTTGGGTCTTTCGGATTAAACTTCATGTGGTTAGCCCACAATTCAAAAATCATTGGCATCGCTCCAAGTGGCATACCTGGGTGGCCTGAGTTTGCTGCTTGTACCATATCAATGGCCAAACCTCTAGCCTCGGCTATGGCTTGGGCTTGCATATTTAAATCTTTCTGTGACATCGATAACCTCCGTTATTAAATAAGCTTTTTCAGTAATCAGTTTAGCACATCTATACAGTTATTTCTGAAGCTATAATAAAAAATTAGTTAAATTTCTAATTTATTAGTATGATTGAACTAACTTGTTTTTTAGGAGGATTTATATGTCAGAAAAATCTTTTAACTCGCAGTTCGCAGATAATCTAGAGAGTCTTGAACAAGCAATGCCTCTTCCAAGCGAAAGTCAGTTGGAGTATCACCATTCTGAACTAGCTGCTTTTATGCACTTTGGTGTCAATACTTTTACAGGTCGAGAATGGGGTACAGGTGAAGAATCTCCAGAGATTTTCAATCCAGAAAACTGGAACCCAGATGGTATGGTCAAAGCTCTTAAGGCTGCAGGTTTCAAACGTCTAATTATCACAGCAAAACATCACGATGGTTTTTGCCTATGGTTCAGTAAATACACTGATCATACAGTTGAACATTCACCGTTCAAAAGAGATATCTTAGCTGACTTGTCTGCTGCCTGTACTAAGCATGGTCTAGATATGGGATTATATCTTTCTCCATGGGATGCTCACGAACCTAGTTATGGTTACGGTACCGGTTACGATGAAGCTACTGATAGTAACGGCGACTACAATGAGTTCTACATGAACCAAATTCGTGAGATTTGTGAAGATCCTAAATATGGACGTGACGGTAAATTTGTCATTTACTGGGTAGGTAACGAAAATGGTTACGCTCCCGATCCATGCTGGTACACAGCAAACACTAGTGATTCTAGTGACATAACAAGATTAGACCTAGATCCAAATGGTATCTACTGGAGTATCCCTGAATCTGACGTATCATTATACAAAGGCTGGTTCCACCACCCAGGTGATGAGCCAAAAACTCAAGCAGAATTAGCCTACATTTACCTAAACTCAATTGGTAGAGGTTCTACATTACTATTAAATATTCCACCTACCTTTGAAGGTGATTTCGCTGACGATGCTTATGAAAGTTTAGAGAATTTCTCTCAAGCAGTAGACACAATAAAAAATGATATCTACACCTTTGAAGATGGTGAACTAGAACAATCTTCAATGCAAGAATTAGATAATGTTGCTATCGCATTTGGTGAAGAAGAAGTTTCAGAATTAACTTGGACTTTACCTGAAGCAAGCAGTTTTGATCTAATCAATATTGCAGAAATGATTGAATTTGGCCAAAGAGTTGAGGAATTTTCTGTCTCTATAAAATCAACTGATTCAGAAACATTTAAACACATTTATCATGGTACAACAATTGGTCACAGAAGACTTGTCTTATTACCTGATGAATTTAGAGAAACAAAAATTGCAGCTATTAAGATTAAATTTAAGCTTTTAGCTAATAAATCTCCACTATATTTACGTGAGCTCAGCATCACCAATCTCCATGAACTTTGGAAAAATCCAAACTCAGCAGCTCCTGCTCCACTACCTGGTGTAGAACCTGGGGATCCAGATTGGTAGAGATTTGTAGGGATTCAGAAATCTAAATTCAAAGCCAAATAAAAGAACTCACTTAGAAAATTAAGTGAGTTCTTTGTTTATACTTCGCAAAAATATTTATAGAAATATTTTTACTTCTTAAGAATTACCTATTCACCTAATAAATACGATTTATTTTTCTCTTTCTAAAACTCCTGAATTTAAATTATAAATTTTATCGCAAGTTTTTGCTAATTCATAATCATGCGTAACAATAATTATAGATTTATCATATTCTTTGCTTAACCTTTTAAATAATATTGCAATTTGTTCAGTTTTTTCTTGATCTAAAGATCCTGTAGGCTCATCGGCTAAAATAATTTTTTGTTCAGAAACGATAGAACGAGCAATAGCAATCCTTTGTTTTTCGCCTCCGGAAAACTTATTCACTTTAGAATTACGTTCTAGTAAATATTCAGCTCCTACTGATTTTAAAGCATTAAAGACTCTTTCTTTATAGTTTTTCTTCTTTATATTATTTTGAAAATACAACGGCAAAGCTACATTATCAAAAGTGCTTCTATCTTCTAATAAAGCATAATCTTGTTTAACTAAACCAAAAAACTCTGCCCTAAGTTTAGCTTTTTCATCATCTTTCAACTCCAAAATATTATTGCCATTTATCTCTATGCTACCTGCATCTGCAGACAAAATAAGTGCAATTATGTTTAATAACGTAGATTTTCCTGTTCCTGATGGGCCCATAATAGCAATAGTTTCACCACTATAAACTTCGAGGTTCACATCTTTAAGAACAGATAAAGTTTCATTATTGTTTTTAAAACTTTTGACTAGGCTCTTAATCTCTAATATTAATTTATTATGCTTTTGTTTCATATTTATTCCCCTAGTATATTACTTATTAAGTATTTTCTAAAAGCTCTCATAACTGATACAGTTACAAAAACTAATAGTGCTGCTATTGTCACAATTACTCCAAATATAACTAATGAGTTTATCAAATTAAGCTGTGCTAAAGAATAAATGCTGAATAATATTCCAATCATAGGTAGGATAAAATATGTTAATATTAATAAGAATAATCTTATAACTAAAATCTTTTCAGAGGCACCATAGAAGTATAAAACTAACATTTCCGGAAATAGTTCTTTCATTGTATTTCTTAGGTTGTTTATCATTGCTATAAATAAAGTTATAAATATTAGCATAAATATTAGAAGTTGATTTACGTAATTATAATATTCAGAAGTCAATGAAGTTCTAGTTCTAAAACTTATATATGTATTATCTTTTACAAATAACTCTCTTAATTGTGTATAATCTTGATTTTCTGGAGATTTAATCATTAAATTAATAAGGAAGTTATCTAAATTCATATCTAATTCTGGTAAAAGTCTTTTAATCCAAGAAAAATCATTAGTAAAAATGTATATATTCTCTACCTGATTAAATTGATTAAGCTTACTTATATAATCATCATTTTCAATTATTCCCAGTATTTCATTAAAACTATTATCTCTTAATTTAATTTTCTCCCCAACATGTTCTCTGGCTAATTCGTTAACATAGATACCTTCCTTTTCCTTAGTTAATTCTCCTATAACAATAAATACATTAAATCCACTTAAAGTATCATCCGATTTTTTTAATATATAATTACTGGAACCAACAGAAGCGTAACTTGTAAGATTAGAGAAATTATTAAACGCTATTTCTAAATCATTTGCTATATTATTTCTATCTAATACTTCACCGTAATATGGCTCCAAAATAACATTTTGATAACCTTCATTAAGCAATTTATTATTTAAATTAAATACATACTCCCCTTGATCTTGAAAAGCAATGATAAACCTAAGCATAAAATATATTGAAGCAAAAACTAACAATCCATAAAATACAATATATCTTAAATTATTCCATACATCTTTCAATAAAAATTTAAGTATCATTTCTTATCTCTCCAACAAAACAATTGATTAACTCACTACGTTTTAGAAATATTTCTCCATAATTTTTTAACAAAATAAAATTCATAAAGAGCTGATATCACAATAATTACTATCAATAATGGGAAAATAAACAAATAATATTTTGTCAGACTTACTATTTCATAATTAAAAGTGGAAAACACAAAAGCAATTATTGTTGCCAAAAGTAAAGATATTATTTTTTCACTTAAACTTTTTCCAATAAGCTTAAATAAATACGCACTATTCATTCCAAAATATCTATAAATTATTAAATTTCTTTTCTTTTTATTTAAAAATTGAGACACCTGGTAAAAATAAGAAAGAATTAAAGCGAATATTGCGATTAAAAATGAGAAAGAAGACATATTTAATGAAAATAATCCTATCAGATTTTTTACATTTAAAGGAACTAATAACGGAGTTACAAAATATGATTTCCCTGTCAAATCATCAAGAAAGTTACTACTCATGTCTTCCTTTACCAAAATTAAAACATTACCACTAGCAATATAGCTATCATCAACTTCCTGTATAAATTCAGCATCTGAGAAGAAATTATTATCTTTATTTGGATTTATACTGTATTGACCATATATTAATCCTGATTTAAATGATGGTTTAAAAAACTGATCATTCCGATACATCTCAAAATCATTATTCTTTTCATTAATTAAAACTTTTGGGGACTGGTTATATTCTACCGAACTCTCATTATTAGCTTCATTAAAATTTTTTGAGATAACTATATTTAAGTTCTCCCAATCATCATCTGTTATATTACCGATTGTAGAAACTACTCTAAAATTATTCCTATGCTTTTCTGAAATCAGAACATGTGTGTCTTGCGATATAGTCCATTCATAGACATCTATAAGTGAGAATTCATTTTCATCAACTTCTGAATCTAAATTTAAAGGTGGACTAATTCTATACATATTGTAATCATTGAAAGGATTGTGAAAGAAAGACATAAAAAATAACCATATCCAAATAATTGATACAAAAATAAGAATTGATAAAAACATATTTTTTAGTTCTATTTTCATTTTTATAGTTTATCGTTCCTAAAAAGCTCTTGTTGGTTAATATGATTTTACCACTAGTTTTATATGAAGTAAATTTATATACTAACACTGAATATTTTTTACGAGTATAGAAATAAGATTGCAATTTATGTATTTAACTACTAAAAATAATTAAAAAAAAACCTCACTCTAACCTTAGTCATTAAACTAAATTAGAAGTGAGGCTAATTTACAATAGTTATAAAATGTTTTTACAAACCTACTTATTAAGTCTCTCTTTATACTCTCCAATGTTCTTTGCAGACTCTGCTCTAGCTTTTTCCTGCTCATCAGCGATAATCTGATCTTTAACTTTCATTAATCTAGTAATGTTATCACGCTCATTCTCTTCAAGTCTCATACTGATACTCTTTATCTGAGCTTCCATTTCAGGGATCATGAAGTGTTCTAGTGAGTTAACTCTTCTACGAGTGGTCTCTATCTCTCTTGCTAACATCTGAATCTCTTTTTCAGCACTTGCGAGAGCTAACAGAGCTGGGAAGGCTTTTTGCAAATATTCGATCGCAGTATCTAATTCAGAACTTGTGCTCGCCAAACCATAAGGATAACTACCTTCTTCTAATTCATCTTTAAAGTTAATTTCAAATTGAGGAATGCTTAGGGACATGACACTCAATTCTTCAACCTTAACTTTCAATGGTTCAGAATTTAATAGAAGTGCTTCATTGATAACTTTGCTACCATTAACGGATTCAGCAATTGTCATTGCAGCATTAGCATCTTCTAGCAGAGTATCTACTAATTTACGCAATTTCGTGGCATACTCAATTCGTTCCACGAAGAAACGCATTAAACCATCACGTTTATCTTTTAGTAGTTTGTGACCTCTAGATGCAACTTTTAGCCTTGACTTCAAGCGCATAAGTTCCATTCTATTCGCACTTACTCTATTTGCCATAATCTCCCCTCAAATTCTAAATTTCTATATTACTTACTAATTATTTTTTATCACTATTATTTTGTTCAGAAATTGATCTATTCTCCACTCTTTCTTTCGCTTCATAATAGTATTTATCAATTAATTCTTGATCAATACGGTTCAACTCTGATTCAGGTAAAATAGATAACAATTCCCAACCTAAACTCAATGTATCAAATATACTTCTGTTCTCTTTAAATCCTTGACCAATATATTTTTTTTCAAATTCATTAGAGAACTTAACGTAAACTTTGTCCATCTCTGTCAAAGCCGATTCACCCAAGATATCGGATAACTCACGTGCATCTTTACCACGAGAATAAGCAGCAAATAGCTGGTTCATGGTAGCAGCGTGGTCTTCTCTAGTCTTGCCTTTACCAATACCATCATCTTTCAAACGTGAAAGCGAAGGCAAAACATCAACCGGTGGGTTGATAGATACTTGTGTCAAAGATCTATCCAACATTATCTGCCCCTCAGTAATATAACCAGTCAAGTCAGGAACTGGGTGAGTCTTGTCATCATCCGGCATTGTTAGAATTGGGATTAAAGTTATTGAACCCTTACTATCTTTTTTTCTACCTGCGCGCTCATAAATTGTAGCCAAGTCTGTATATAAGTAACCTGGATATCCACGTCTTCCTGGAACTTCCTTACGTGCTGCCGAAACCTCACGCAAAGCATCTGCATAGTAGGTCATATCAGTTAAGATAACCAAAACTTGCATGTCTAGTTCAAATGCTAAATATTCAGCAGCTGTCAGCGCCAACCTTGGTGTAGCAATACGCTCAATTGTTGGCTCATTGGCCAAGTTCATGAAAGCAACTGTTCTCTCAATAGCTCCAGTTTCATAGAACTCTTGGATAAAGAAGTTCGCATCCTCAAAAGTAATACCCATAGCACCAAAGACAACCGCAAAGTCTTCGTGGTCATCTAGAACTTGTGCTTGTCTAACAATTTGGGCTGCTAATTGGTTATGTGGCAAACCTGAAGCTGAGAAGATTGGTAATTTTTGTCCTCTAACTAGAGTATTTAAACCATCAATTGAGGAAATACCTGTTTGAATAAACTCATTAGGATATTCTCTTGCAGCAGGGTTAATTGGCAAACCATTAATATTACGGCTCATTTCAGGAATAATGTCTGGTGCGTTATCTATTGGTCTACCCATTCCGTCAAAAGTTCTTCCCAAAATATCTGGAGAAAGTCCTAATTCTTGACCATGTCCTAAAAATCTAACGGTTGAGTTCTCAATATCAATTCCCAT
>QWCJ01000551.1_pt1 | contig 14940 bp, 12 predicted proteins | sample 1972501 | NCBI WGS metagenome assembly QWCJ01 (sample SAMN09866711, study PRJNA288562) | Human vaginal metagenome isolate term2_vaginal, whole genome shotgun... | isolation source: vagina | host: Homo sapiens | place: USA: California
GAGCCCAATCTCATCACCGACGAGATCATCGACTTCGTCCGGGGGAGCAAGCGCTTTGCCCCACACTTCCACATCCCCCTGCAGAGTGGCTCTGATAAGGTGCTACGCCTGATGCGGCGGCGCTATCGGCGGGAGGTCTTTGCCCACAAGGTGGAGCTGATCCACGAGCTGATGCCGGACGCCTACATCGGCGTGGACGTGATCGTCGGCATGCGGGGCGAGGAGGAGGCGGACTTCGAGGAGAGCGCTGCCTTCATCGCCGGGCTGCCGGTCTCCAAGCTCCATGTCTTCCCCTACAGCGAGCGAAAGGGCACCGCTGCGCTGCGGATCACCCCGGTGGTCTCGCCCGAGGAGAAGCACCGGCGTGCACATCGGCTGATCACCATCAGCGACCACAAGCTGAGCCACTTCACCCGGAGCCAGGTGGGGAGCGAGCGGCGACTGCTGGTGGAGGAGCCGGAGGAGCAAGAGTGGCTCAACGGCTATACAGAGAATTATCTCCGCGTCCGGATCCCCTATCAGCCGGGGCTCGTGGGCGAGGTGGTCAAGGTCCGGGCAGATCACGTGGTGCCGGGACATCCGGACTTGGTGGAGGGCATACTGATATGAGGAAAAAGGTTGCCGTCATCGTACTCAACTGGAACGGCTCCACGCTGATCCCACACTACCTCCCGACCCTGCTCGAGCATACCGACCCGGAGCTGGCAGACGTGATCGAGGCGGACAACGGCAGCACGGATGACTCCCTCGAGATACTGGCGCGGGACTACCCTCGGGCGGTGGCGCTCCCGCTCGGGAGCAACCTTGGCTTCGCCGCCGGGTACAATAGAGCCATCGCCGAGTTGGAGGGGTACGACTACATCTGCCTTCTCAATGACGACGTCCTTGTGACCAAGGGCTGGCTGGAGCCGCTGGTCGCCTTCCTCGACAGCCACCCCGAGGTGGTCTCCGTCCAGCCGACGATCCGCTGGGAGCGTGAGCCTGAGCGGCTCGAGTATGCCGGCGCTCTCGGAGGCTATATGGATCGGCTGGGCTATCCCTTCTGCCGAGGGCGGCTCTTCTCCACCCTCGAGGAGGATCGCGGACAGTATGGGCGGGAGCCGATGCCGGTCTTCTGGACCAGCGGTGCCTGTATGCTCTGCCGTCGGGAGGCCTACCTCGCCGCCGGAGGACTGGATGAGACCTTTGTCGCTCATCAGGAGGAGATCGACCTCTGCTGGCGCTGGCAGGCTGCCGGACACGATCTATACGTCATCCCCGAGAGCGTCGTCTACCACTGGGGAGGAAAGTCGCTCAGCGCCGACGACCCACGGAAGACCTTCCTCAACTTCCGAAACAACATCCTGATGCTGCGGAAGAACCTCCCCTCCCGAGTCCTCCGCTCCACGCTGCGGAAGCGGTGGCTGCTCGACCACATCGCCGCTCTCCAATTCCTCCTCCGCGGGCACCTCGGTGATGCCCGTGCCGTGCTGCGTGCCAGGCGGGAGCTGCGGAGGCTCCGCCCCGTGCGAAGTGGCGGCGACCCGGAGCGCGCCTACAGCCGACTTTATCATAGATCCATTCTCCTCGAGTATCACCTCCGAGGACATCATACCTACGACAGACTATCACCATGAGACCGACACTTGCACTTATCATCCTCTTGCTCCTCACCGGCTGCGTCAGCAAGGAGGAGCGCGCCGCCAAGCATCTCCTTGCCGAGGCGCAGATCGCCTATCAGGACTCCGACTACAGCCACTCGGCTCAGCTCCTCGACTCTCTCCACCGCACCTACAGCGGGGCCGTGGAGACGCGCAGGGTGGCGCTCCACCTGCAGCAGCTGGTCCGCACGGCCACGGCAAGGCGCGACTCGATCCGAATGACCTCGCTCGCTGAGGAGGGCGTCGCCCGCCTCGACTCGCTGCAGCGGCTCTTCAAGCTGATTGAGTACCCCCGCATGCCGGATGAGAACATCCTCCGATACAAGGGCTACGACCCCTCCGCTGCCAATCCTGAGACAAACTTCCTCGATGCCTATATCAAGGCAGACGGCAAGATACAGCTCATCGCCGGCACCTCAGCCCCCAAGGCTCAGGGCGTCACCTACCTCCGACTGATGGAGGAGACCGGCGGGACCTACGTCCTCAGCGACACCATCCCCTACGATAAGGCGCTCAACTACCGCTTCCGCACCGGTGGCGTGACCCACGAGCGGCTGACCCTCTCCCTCGAGGCCTCTGAGCGGCTGGGCGCTTTTGTCCACGCCACCCCCGCATCGACTGCCATCCGGGCCTCTTTCGGACCTCAGGGCAAGAGCTTTACCCTCGATGCCCGAGCGCGTGAGGCGATCAGCGCCACCTACCTCTACTTCCGCACCTACGTTGGGATAAAGAATGCGGAGGGCGAAGTGGAGGCCGCCACCGCCCGAGCCGCCCACTTCGGTGCCAAGGCTCACCTCAGCACCCCGGAGAAGCAATAAGCTAAGACCTTTGCAAAATGGTCTTTCGCCGAAAAAGCACCGCATTTTCGGCAGGGACTTTGCAGAATACCCCAGATGCAAGGAACTGAGAGTGAGAGCGAAGGGAGTGTGCTTACGCACATGACCAAGCACGAATCTCGAAAGTGACGCTGCAGATGGGGTATTATGCAAAGGTCTCAAGCGGTCACTTTTTCTTAGGCATAAGCACCCGGTCGGGGTCACCCGGCAGGGCATCGAAGGGGGAGGTGTAGACGATGACGGTGCCGGGGACGATGGAGAGCATATCGGCAAGGACTGCTCCCGCTTCGCTCCGAGCGCGGGAGAGATTCTCTGCCGAGGAGACGCGACGTCGCGCTTCCTCGACCGCCTTCAACCGCATAGCATTCTCCTCCTGCGTCGAGAGCCTTGGACCGATGAGGTTGGTCCCCAAGTCACGGCTCCAGACATCGACTAAGACGAAGCCGCGAGTCTCATCCTCAAGGATCGCCACCTCAGGCTGGGGCAGCCGGACGAAGAGCGTATCCCCGTGCTGCACCGCCGCCAGCTGCTCCACATCGAAGTAGATCCTCGTCCGGTAGTGCCCCACCCCGAAGGCCTCAGTCCGGCCGGTGCGGTAAGTGACCGGCACCACCTCCTCGCTCTCCAGCACCGTCACTCGCAGCACATCCGTAATGTCGGTGATGACCGTATCGTAGAGGTGGGAGAGCCGTGTCCGCTCCTTAGCCCTCTCTCCCCGCAGGACCAGGACAACCCCGAGGATGAGGAGGGCAAGCCCTATGAGGACAATAGCGTACAGCCCTTTACTCTGCTTACTCATGGCGGTCAAAAGCTATATGAACCATCTCGTAGCCACGCGAGTGCAGTAAGCCCCGGAAGTAGGCGGTAGCCTGCCGCTCTCCCCGCTGACGCAGCATATCGTAGGTGGCACTGCCCGGGCGTAGCCGTGCAGCGGTCCGCCGGGAGGCCTCATCCTGCAGCTCCTTTCGCTCCTCCGAGGTGATGGGACGCTTCGAGCCTGTGACTCGCTCGTGGAGTACCTCGAGCGTGGGAGAGCGTCCGGCAAGCTTCACCTCCACAGGCGGCAGGGTGAGCCACACCTTCTTCCCCTCCACCCGCACCTTATCGGTACCGAGTTCGCTCAGGTCGATATAGGCGATGGCGGTATGGGTAAAGGCATAGACCCCGATGCGGTCGCCAGGTCGGAGGAGGTTGTCGACATAGTCGGCCGCCTCGCTGAGGGAGCGGATGCCATCGATCGTGGTGCCGCTGCCGCGGATGATGAAGCTCTCCGTCAGCTCCATCTCCGTCAGCTCAAAGTGCTGGACGGAGCGGACCTCACCGAGGATCGCCTCGTCGTCAGGGACGCCCTCACCGCATCCGGCAAGGAGGAGGAAAAGAAATAGGAGGAGAGAGAGCCTACTTTTTCTCATCACCGGGGAGAGGAAGCTTCTCTCTAAGGGAGCAGACAAAGAAGAGGACCATCGACGTGATCTCGATGATCAGCCATGTGGTGAGTGGGAAGTCGGGGACGTAAAAGGGGTTGAAGACCACCCCGACGCCCAGCATCAGGACCGCAAGGAGACTGATCCGCGGCCGCTCCATCAGGCGCTTGTAGACGTAGTAGAGGGCAATGCCGCAGATCAGTAGGTGCATCAGGTGCATCACCCACGGCAGCCCGCCGTCGGGCATGTCCAGCCGGTCGCCTCTCACCCTCAGGAAGAGCGAGATCAGGCAGGCGAGCGACCCGACAGTGTAGAAAAACTTATTATTCATATCTGTCGACAAAGGTACCAACTCCCCCGCAGGCATAAAAGAGAGACGCCCGCAAAGAGCATTACTCCTCACGGACGCCTCATCAGTGATAATAGCGATCAGATAGTATAGGAGAGACCGAGAGATAGTGTACCTCTCTGCTGCATATCAGGACAGTATGTATAGGCTGTCTGGAGGAAGAGACCCTTGTAGTGAGCTCCGACACCTGCGCTATAGATCATATGCCTCATCTGCACGGAGGCACCTATGCGTAGAGAGAGCATCTGTCGCCAGAGATACTCACCACCCACGCCCCCGTATAGTCCATAGTAGGGGCGGAGGTGATAGAAATACCCTCCGGACAGAGCCAAGCCAAGAGTGTGGTCAACGGTCAGTGCGGTATGCAGACCGGCTCGGAGCGCAAGTGCAGAGGGAAGACTGACCTTGCCCCTCACATCTGTGCTGCCGTCTGACGTCCGTCCTCTGTACGAGAGCTTAGGACCGATATTATCGAGCGAGAGAGCCATCGTACTATAGACGACTTGGTCATCCGCCAGTCGGAAGTTATCCTCATAGGCAACACCGATGGAGGCTGCTACACCTCGTGCTGTCACGCCAACACTACTCATAAGGTAAGAGCCGCGTATGTACCCACTGAGCTTTCGGCTAAGCGCCATTGCGACAGCGAGATCCACACTCCCCTCTGAAGGGGTGAAATGCCCAAACACATTGCCGGTCTCGCTTGTCAGTTCTACAGGTAAGCTTCTCCTTACCCTCCCTCCGAGAGAAATGTCAAGACCTCTGCGTATACGGTAGCATCCGGCAAAGCTATGTGTCGCTCCTGAGGCATTCTTAGTTAATGGTATCGCTACCACGCTATAGGAAGCAGACCACTTCTCGATGCCGTTAAGAGAAAGTGTAGGGAGCGAGTAGAGTGGCTGACTCGGTGATAGTGAAATGTTTCCGCCCATCGCAATGCTTGCCACATCGGTACTCTCTGAAGGAAAGCTAAAAACACTCTCCTGTGCGTCCAGTGTTGCCGACAGAGAAGTTGTGAGGAAACAGCAGGCAGCGAGGATCCGAGTACTGTGTACCATATGCTTTATTACTCTTTTCATAGACTTAGTTCTTCACAATGGACTTACTATATGTCTTGCTGTCAGCTGTGATCACCAAGGTGTAGCGACCTATAGCGAGGTGAGACGTATCAATCCTGACTACCCTATCACTATTCTCTCGGACAGTCACATACCGCTGAAGTACCTCTTGACCGGCTGATGAGATCAGAGCAATCTTCGCTAAATAGATATCCTCAGACAGCTCCACCACAACGTGATCATAGCAGGGGATAGGGTACACTCTGTAGGCTAGTTCGTCCGGTACGATATCCACTCTAAGTGGCACCCTCACAAAAGCTCCCTTGGCATCCTTTGCCGTCACCTCTAGATGAGCTTTCCCGAATACCAGCCCTTTGAGCTTAAGCACCGAACCACTCAGATCAACACCTATCAGCTGAGGAGAGTAGGACTTGACCTCATAAGAGACAGCATCACCCTCCGGATCAGAAAAATACTGTCTCAGATCCAGCTCTACGGATGCCCCCAGACCCTTAAGGCGGATGAGTGAAGGCTCCTTTACGACGAGAGGAGACTTATTCTGTGCTATCTCGAAGGGGATCGAAACCATCGTCTCCTCATATCCGTCTGATACGACAAGTATGAGTGAGTACTGCCCCTCTCCTCGGAGGCGTCTGAAGGTTATCTCTAGCGCATCTCCATCTCGATGACACATAGCAGCCTCCGCATCTCCTGACAGCCGGTAGGTCCAGTCGTGCCCATCGGGATCTGATATGCTTAGTCTTAGTGTAATAGGGGTAGCATCAGTAAGGAAGACCGGCTGTATTCCCTTGACAATTGGCTTGTGATTGGCTCGTGTACGAGCGCTGAAGAAGACCGGCTGCCCCTCGTGGTCCCATCTGTCTACAGGGACAAGAGCCAGTGAGTAGGCGTGGTCAAGGAGTAAGCCCTTCAGAGTGTAGACCACCTCATCCCCAGCCTTGTACTTAGCAGCCTTGACCTCCACAGTCTTACCGCCTCTCATCCGAGAGACGTCCGAGAAGGGTTTCTCACCATAATAGAGGTTGTACGAGAGTGCTGTCCCATCATCCTCATCTGTCACTGCTGGGAAGTGAATGGTGAGCGAGTCATAGCCCTCATCAACCTTGACCTCCCGTATGGCTTGAGGTGGCAGGTGCCGGTCAACTGCGAGTGCCTTGGTGGCATCAATATAGCCTGCTCCCAGCTTCCCTCTGTACTGAGGATTGATCTCCTCTATGTCGTATGGCCGAAGGGAGTGAAGCAGCCTATGCATAAGCTCCTCATTGGTGAAGCCCTTGCCACCAAACTTAGATGCGATCAAGGCAGCCACGCCGGTCACCAATGGCGCAGCCATAGAGGTCCCCTGCATATACCCATAGAGATCATCTGCAATAGTACTCAAGATAAATGCTGTGGGGTTACCAAATCGATAGTCTCCACCGGGAGCAGATATGTCTACCCAATCTCCGTGATTGGAGTAAATGGCTCGTACTCCTGTCGGACCATTTGATCCGACGGCGATGACCCTCTTATAGGCCGGAGGCATATAGTAATACTCCTTATTATCATTACCGGCAGAGAAGATGACCACTCCGCCCTTCATCGGAGAGGAGGGGAGCTGCTCTCCGGTAACAGGGTCGCACCCGGCGTTGTCGATAAAATAGTCAATCGCCACCTTATAGGACTTAGGGATGGCATCCGGGTCCGGACCTCCGCCCATTCCCCAGGAATTGTTGGTGATCACAGCACCATGATCCGCTGCATAAGGAAAGGCATTGGGTGCCGCACGGAGGTTCGCAATGTCAGAGATGATCTCACAGCTCATGATCTTGACACCACTGCCACGAGTCCCGTCTCCTCCAGCAACACCTGCGATCCCGAAACCGTTATTGCGCGAGGCTGCTATGACACCCGCCACGTGTGTACCATGATCACCAGGGTCTATCTCAGACTTTTCCTTACTAAAGTTGTACCCATGGAGATCATTCATCTCAGGATTAGGGGAGGGGTTGGTCCAGATATTATCGACCAGATCAGGGTGATCTACCTGTACACCCTCGTCAAGCACGGCGACGATTACCTTATTGCTCCCAGTCTCTTCTTTCCATGCGTCAAGCACATTAATGTCAAAGCCGGGTACAAAGCCTGGCTCCTGCCCTCTATTGTAGAGGTACCACTGGTCGTCAAAGCGAGGATCGTTAGGAATGGTAGAAGCACCGTTGTCAGACCGTAGAGTTGAGCGGGCGGGTTCTGCCGATCGGATCACACTACTGGATGGAAGAGAGATCACTGGTATTGCCTCAGCATAGACGATACCATCTATCTCCTTTGCCTCATCTACAGCGCGCAGAAGAGCTCTTGTGGATGTCGGCTTAGCATCTGGAGAGAGCGTAATATCGTACCAGAGATGAAGGCCTGCCCTCCTCCGGCGCTCTCGATAAGCCCCCTCGCCCTCGTCAAAAACCCTTGTCACACTGACCACGCCAAGCCTATCCATAAAATCCTGTACCTTAGGATCATCAGCACGTAGGGTGCCGTGCTCAAGGGCGTTGGCGAGCTCCTCTGTCACCTCTATACGTATCGCCTCGTGAGAGATCCCATCCTCTATAGGCTCCTCGGTCGCACTCTGATCCTTCGGCTCCAACCCTGACTCAGGCGTGGTGCAAGAGGGGAAGAGACCAATAAGGAGCAAGGCAAGACAGGGAAGAAATAAATCAGACTTCCTCATAACTCTAATCCTCCTCAAATGGAATGTAAAGCATCACGACAAGGGGTTGACCGGAGAGCACGGTGGCAAAGGAGGTGACGCGGGCACTTACCGCCATTTTCCTGGCACGATTGATATAGAAACGCTCCCAGATATCACCGGTTTGCCGTGTCTCTGTGAAGCCCTCCTTCTGAAGCAGATCCTTAAACTCATCCGTCATCTTGAATGTCCCCCTTGCCGGTGAGTAGAAGAACTTACTGATATCGTATGTGAAGATCCTCATATTGACCAACTTATCATCCTTGAAGAGGTAGTCCCGACCAATGTAGGTCTTGTCCAGTACATCGAAGAAGTAATAGCCATCCTCGCGATTAGAGTTCCTATCCGAGTAGGTACCACCATGTGTGGACTCCCATGCCAGGACCTGCTGACGAGAGAGGTTCATCTCTCCGATACCATCTGGCAGGTGGTCAAATGTAGGCATCGGTCCCTGCTGCCTCTTCATAATATTGAAGACCACCTTTGGCTCTACAGAGGGCAGCCCATAAGCGAGATTAGCAAAGATCTCGTAGGTGGTACCATTGTGGATCACCTTCTTGATAAAGACGCGCTCCATGCCACTATCGGCCTTGTACTCAAACCCGGCGGCCTCAAGTAGCTTAGTAAACTCATCATCCAGCATCTCTGAAGCGGTCTGACACTGCATGACGACCTCCCGTAGATTGCGCCGATCAAAGCTATACTTGATCTCGTAGAAGAGAGGGCTCACCGTATGATAGGTATGTGCACCACCGGAGAGATAGCTTGCGTTTTGCACCACTCGACTGTGACGTGCCTCCTCAAAGTCCTTCACCTGCTCCTTAGTAGACTCAGGCGTAAGTAATGGGAGGAGATAGTAGAGGGTACCCTCCTGCCGCACATTGAGCTTAATGGACTGATCCTTTGTCCGGACGAAAATAATCCCCATCCGTGCGGCCCTTTCGCTATTCTCCGCTATAGTAATGAGGAGCTTGCTACCGAGGGTGACCTTGTCTGCCTTGATCCAGGAAGCCCCTTCTGCAACCTCACAGGACCAGCTGGGATCCTCTGTCAGGACATCCAGAGAGACTGTACCACCGAATTGGCTCTCTCGGACCTCTCTTGCCCCCCCTTCTCCGTCGGGGACCAGGAGAGCCTCACCGGTGAGATTGAGAGTGCTCTTCTCTGCCATCTGAGTAACATCGATCCTACGAGACAGACCTCCGGTGGAGACAAGCACATAGGTCTGTCGCTGCTCTATCATACTATTGGGAGCCGCCTTTAGGATCACTGTATTTGCCCTCTGATCGATGACAAGCCACGATGCCCCCGAGACAGCTGTCCACTCTGTCTGATTGGTCTCTACGGCTACCTCCCTCTCACCACCTTGTATAGGAAAGTCAATGGTGGTGTAGTCCGCCAGCTCAAGAGTGGCAGGCGGGACTATCTCTGACGTACATCCAGATAGCAGCAGGAGGAGCAGAAGTAAAGGATAAAAATGTCTATTCGTATTCATAACCATCAGTCTCTTTTCTTTGTCGTGAAGGGATAATAGACCACCTCGGAGGTTATGCCATCCTCATCATAGCCGAAGACCACTATCCAGTACTGAAATCCCGGTAGCATCCGCTCATACTTGGAGCTATCCTTACTCTCCGGTGAGATGATGTACTTCCCCTTTGTCAGGATGGTCTCGTCGTGGATAAGCTTCCACGCACCCTTCTCCTTGAGATCCTCGCGCTTGGAGTAAAACTTGCCATAATTATCTCTCACCAATGCCACTACATACTGTAGATCATCCGATGAGGGCTGCACGGTTGCTATGATACCATTCGTAAGTATGTCCTCTACATTGATCTCAAACGTGAGTCCCTTATTGACCTGTTTCGGTGTCGTGAAGGTGATAAACGAGACGTCACTCGTCTTCTCGCCCTTTTCTGTCAGTCCGTAGGCATAGAAGACATACTCCGTATCCGGTGTAAGGTATGTGGCTCCGACCTCCTTAGAGGGCAGATCCTTCTTTACTCCCGTCGAGATCTGGCTGCCAAGCACAGTGGTCCACTCCGCACCAGAGGAGCTAAACCATCTCTTGTCGTACTCAAAGATACCTTCCGCACCTCCGTTCTTTTCCCAATTTTCCTTATCAGTCACAGAAGCGTAGTAGCTCATATCGGACTCGGACGGGATGATGTCAAAAAGACCAGTAACGGCATGGAGATCATGCGCCTTGAGCTCAAAGGTCAGCACCTTCCGGGGTGCAGTAACAGTAACCATGCAGGAAGCAGAGACACCCCCAAGAGTAGCTGTGATCTCAGCATCACCGGCAGAAACAGCTGTCACGACGCCTCCTGCAACAGTAGCAACCCTCTCGCTAGAGCTGCTCCACACGACATTCTCAGGCGAGAGTGTGGAGGGTGACAGGGTTACTGTCAGGGTGAATTGCTCCCCCACGACGAGGGACTTCGTATGCTCGCTAAGCGTTATCTTGGTCTCCGGTGGGGTAATGGTGCCACCACCTGTTGTTCCTCCGCCCTTGGGGACCATGAAGGTCTGGCCTTTGAAGTAAATGATGATATGAGTGTCGGTCTCCTTTATGTCAAGACCGCTCTCGCTGGTGCCACCGGTAGCCTTCACAGGTGCTCCGTCAGCCGTCGTTATGAGATGCCAGCTCTTACCATCTAAGCTGTACTCCCAGTATCCCTTTGGGCTCACTCTGAGCAGAGGGGTGACACCTGCGACACCATCAAGGCCCTGGGCTTGGATTTTCCTCCCATTAGGATCAAGCATCCAAGATCCATTGAGCGTCCAGTAGTAGATATGATCCTCAGGATCCTCCTTGACCCCCACAGCAGAGCTGCTTCCGTCCTTTCCATGAAGGAGCTTGATAGTGGTGCCATCGGTAAAGGTAAGCAGGTAGCCGGTACCATCGTCCAGGGGACGATAGCTATCTACCATCTTCTTGCCCGCCTGAGCAGAGAGCAGGCTCTTCAGAGCCTGGATTTCTTGGTTGGCCACTGCGGTGTTTTGCTCCACCTTAGCGAGCCTTGACTCGTGATCATCCAGTCGACGACGCAGGTCATCCAGCATCGGATTAGTGCAGGACTGGATACAGAGCAGTGGCAGTAACACCGCCAGAGCATATAAGATTTTTGATTTCATAACCGTAAAGGTTTTGAGGGTTTATGTGATTTGATCGAGGTCCTCTGACCGTCTATATAGTTGCGTGATCGTTAAAGTCAATTTCCATCGCCTGATCCCAATAGACGCGGAACATCATCTTGAATGTTTTGTACAGCTCGGGATGCTCAATGATCAGAGCCGTAGTATTGGGTTCCGGAATGGCCGGATCGGAGAGGGGGAGCATCAAGGTATTACCCCCAAAGAGAGACATCTTAATCGGGAGCTCATCCACCATACGAGCCAAGACACCAAGCTCGTGATTCTTCGTGTGGAAGTAATTTTTTCCGCATTGTTCAATCTCAGACCGCTCATAAAGGACCTGAAGCTTAACACCTCTATCTATGAGTTTTGCATTGGCATCAGCTTCATGGATGGCCTCCTCGTCCGAGATAAAGTAATCCCCTTTGCTCATCTCTATGATCTCGCCCCGAGCGTTAGATCTAAGATCGTTGTACCTATGTACGATCTCGGCATGCCCCTTCAGGATCTCAATAAACTCATAGTCACTGAGCCGTGACGCACTATTATTATAGAGTACGCCCATCTCCTCTTGCAAGGTGCTACTGAGCTCCTCCATACCCCGGAGTCGCTCTCGCTCAGGGCGCATAAGGCTCTCAAGTGCCAGCTTGGGATCTACAGCACTATAGGTCAGTATATTTCCGTCTGAGTTCTCTCTACAGAAGCCTTTTTTCTGAAGTGAGGTAAGGACTTCATACACTTTGGTACGCGGCACGTCGGCGAATTTCGGGATAGCAGAGGCGGTGATCTCCTCTATGCCCAGAAGCACCCGATAGACTTTGGCCTCTCTCTCAGATAAACCAAGAGAAATGAGACTGGCAACAATGTCTGTATTCTTACTCATTGATATAATAGTATGCAGGTATCTCTTGCTATACCCCTTACGGGGGTAACACGAAACAAAAGTAGTAATAAATTCTTATTCTCCAAATATTTCCGCAGTTTTCTTTGCTACAAATCAAGGAGATAACCAACCCCTATGATAGAGAGATGAGAGGGGTGGAGGCTGTCCCCATCCTCCCGGCTGAGTGGCGGTCACCTCGGCTGCCCGGAAGCTTCAGTGGTGCAAATATAGCACCCCCATAGGGAGGTGTTGTCTCACAGAGTCTCTCCGTGTCTCATTCTGACTAAAATCGCCTCCTCGAGACCTTTGCATAATACCCCATCTGCGGCGTCACTTTCGAGATTCGGGCTTGGTCATGTGCGTAAGCACACTCCCTTCGCCCTCACTCTCAGTTCCCTTCGCCACCTCGTGTATTGAGCAGTACTGAAGCCACTCTCCTTACCTTGAAGAGTAGAGAGCGAAGCACCCCTTGCGGGTGCCCGCTCCATAGTCACGTGGTCGAGGGGCGTAGCCCCGAAGACCCGTGGATAGGGCGTTACAAGCCATCCCACGACCCCGCAAGAGTGTCGCACAATCAAGCCTCGCCCCTGCGGGATCGGCAGGCGGGAGCATCTCGGCGAGGGGTGAAAATACCCGAAAATCCCAAAATTGTAAGGTAGAGATGACACGTTGTACAATCAATTCAAAAAACCTTTGTATATTTGCACTCAGAGGTACATGTTTTCCCTCGATTTTTTCGATTTCTGCGGTCTTTTTGGTCGTAAAGGGCTCATATACAGATCTTCACAGATTTGACCCTCGCAGACCATATTCCATTAAAACAAGGATTAAGACGGTAAAGGATCGTGGGTCATCAAGACCCACGATCACCACACTCGCAGACCATATTCCATTAAAACAAGGATTAAGACGGAAGTAGACACGCTTGAGGTAAGAGGAGTAGTCTCTCGCAGACAATACTCCATTAAAACAAGGATTAAGACCGGGGAGGGGGGCGCGTCCAACTTGTCCGACCCGTCCGACTGGTTCGACTTATCCCCGCAGACCAAGGCGTCACCTAATACCGATATTAGTGATCGCCCACATTCGCCAAGGGCAAACCCCTCCTAGCGAGAGGGTGTTTTCAGCTCGGGACCGTGCATCCTGAAGAGCGTCTTCTTACCCACTTGTCAAGGCACGAAGTGCCGATGACCCCGGGTTACTTACGATATGCCTTATATATACGACCCCGATAGGGTGTCGGTCCCTCTATGAGCTCGCCATTACGAGCGACGCCCTGGCGGGGTCGTGTAGTTTCCTGAAAAAGGTTGACTCGGTTAGTGTTACGTTGTTACTAATCCTGCTTAATGTTGACTTCTAACCTTTAGTCCTGTGAGGGGTCTCCTTACGGGCTACGCCCTCCAGTCAACCCCTCACAGGACTAAAGGTACCAAAACTTGGTCACCTACACCGCTTTTTCATTTTCAAGGTACTCCTCTCTATAGCTTTTCCATCGTTTAGGGATTTCCTCGCACTTCGAGGCCTCTAGAGGTGTCATAAAATTGAGGCTCATATGGGGCCTTTTTGTGTTGTAAAACTCTATCACTGAGGCTAGTTCTGTCTTTGCTTCGTCGATGGTTTTAAAACGTTTCCCTTTTAAGAGCTCGTTCTTTATGGTATTATTGATCCTCTCTGCCTGTGCATTATCTTTGGGGTCCGGAGTTTCCGTCATACTTATATCTATGTCATTCTTTTTAAGGATGCTCACATACTGGTGGCTGGCATACTGGCAGCCTCTGTCGGAGTGATGGATGAGCTTCTTGTCCACCTCGTCACTCGACTCTAGTCTCTTAAGTGCCTGATTTAGTGCCTCGATCGGGTATCTCGTATCGAGGCTGTCGCCTAGGCTCCATCCGACAATCTCTTTCGAGTATGAGTCTAAGATCACGGACAGGTAGCTAAACTTATAATGCACTCCGTCATAATGGATGGGGATATACGTTATGTCGCTCACCCATATCTGATTAGGCCTTTCCGGTATGATGTCTTTTACGAGATTGACATAGAGCGGAAAGCCGTGATTAGAGTTGGTGGTTCTCGGCTTCCTTTTTCGCTGCCTCAGCTTCAAACCATACTTATCCAGAGCGTCTAGGAACCGGTCTCTTCCCAATGGGGTCCCCTCCGCAAACTCTTTCTTATACATATGCCAGAGCTTCTTGCCACCCATACCGGGAGCTTTCTCGCGCGCTTCAAGTGCGTACGTAACCGCCATCTCTTCACGTGCCTTATCGGCGTGAAGCGTTGATGCGTCTCGCTTGTAATAGGCTTGCTTACTTACACCAAATCGGTCACAAAGGAACTGAATTTTATATCTCTTCCGGTCCTTTGCGTGCAAGCGATCTACCGTTTGGTGCCAGCTTTTTTTCTTATTGGAATGCGAAAATTCTCTTCTGCGACATTAATTAACTCATCCAATGCTTCAGACCAAATGGTCTCCTTGAGCAGCTGATCCTCAAGCTCTTGGTTACGCTTCTTTAGGTCAGCGACGAGGGTCTCAAGGGCCTCTACTGACTGCTTGTCTGATGGCTGGTCCGGTACCTCTTCCGAATAATAATACCTGCGGTATCGGGGGTGCTCCTCTTGACGCTTCTTTTTCTTCGCCTTCATCTCTATTACTTCGTCTAACCCGGAGTCCAAATACCTGTGTACCCATTCTAGGATCGTTGTCCTACCAATGGGGACGAGGTGGGAAATCTGGGTATAACCTAAGTTTTCCTCAAAGTAGAGGTGAATAACTCGGTCAAAATAAATCTCCTGGAGGTTGTTCCTCTTTACAAACTTACTCATAAATGCCTTTCTATGAGTCAACTTTTTCTAGGACAAGACA
>QWCJ01000506.1_pt1 | contig 14928 bp, 18 predicted proteins | sample 1972501 | NCBI WGS metagenome assembly QWCJ01 (sample SAMN09866711, study PRJNA288562) | Human vaginal metagenome isolate term2_vaginal, whole genome shotgun... | isolation source: vagina | host: Homo sapiens | place: USA: California
AGGCGAGCGTGTCGTGGCCGCAGAACGACACGGTTGGTTCGATCAACGCGCCGCTGATTTCGTTGGCTCCGCAGGACCTTGAGGTCACGGTGCCGGCCAACAGCGTCGGTGAGCTGCGCAACGACCAAACTCTGATTTTTGGCACGTTGCCGGAGTCGTCGAATAAGGCGACGGACCGTGGTCTGTTCATCACCGCTCCCGACGGCGGCCTGGTGGTGACTTCCCTCAACGACGTGCTGTTCGAGCTCACCCCGGCCGAGGTCCGCAACCTCCCCGACGATGCGCAGCTGCACGTCAGCGTGACGCACGAGGAGACCACGGTTGAGATCCCTGGCACGTCTCACTCGGAGACCAGCGAGGATGATTACCGCCCGCAGGTCACGGGCATGTACACGGAGCTCGAGAATAAGCACACGCTTATCGACGACGGCCTTGCCGCCCACATGAACATCAACTCCCGCTTCACGTCCTCCCCGACGCTGATCAAGAGCATTGCGATGTGGGGCGGCCTGCTGAGCGCCCTGGTCAGTTTGTGGGCGTTGAGGAAGTTGGATGGTCCGGCGCGCTATCGTCGTCGCCAAGCAAGGGGCTTGAAGCCTCTCGACGGCGTCGTAGCCGGTGTCCTTGGCTTTTGGCACATCTTCGGCGCGAACACCTCCGATGATGGCTTCCTGCTGACCATGGCGCGCGTGGCCGCGAACACGGACTACATGGCCAACTACTACCGCTGGTACGGCGTGCCGGAGGCCCCGTTCGGCTCCCCGTTCTACGACGTGTTGTCGTTGCTGTCGGAGGTCACCACCGCGTCGATGTGGATGCGCCTTCCGGCCCTGTTTGCAGCGCTTGGCACGTGGTGGTTGCTCTCGCGGGAGATCCTGCCGAAGTTGGGCCCGGAGGTCGCCGAGCGCAGGGTCGCCCACTGGACGGCGGCGTTTGTGTTCCTGGCGTTCTGGCTGCCGTACAACAACGGCACCCGCCCGGAGCCGATCATCGCCGTTGGCCTGATGGCTACCTGGGCGCTGTTCGAGCGCGCGATTGCCACGAACCGTCTCACCCCGGCAGCCTGGGGCACCGTGACCGCCGCGTTTACCCTGGCGTGCGGCCCGACCGGCCTCGCAGCGGTTGGCGTGTTCCTGATTTCGCTGCCTGCGGTGCTGCGCATGATCGGTTCGCGCCCGCAGCCCCGAATTTCTTACGTCGCGCCGTTTATGGGCGCGGGCCTGGCCGTGATGGTGCCGGTGTTCCACGACCAAACCCTGGCCACCGTGCTGGAGGCGACGAAGGTGCGCTCCGAGGTCGGCCCGGCGTTGAGCTGGTTTGAGGAGTGGACCCGTTACGCAACGCTTCTAGAGCAGACCGTCGACGGCTCCATGTCGCGCCGCTTCCCCATGTTCGTGCTGCTGCTGTGCACCGGCCTGATCCTGTGGGCGCTGGCGAAGGGCGACAAGACGACCGGCACGACCAAGCGCATGATGCTGATCCTGGGAATGGCGACGTTCTTCCTGCTGTTCACCCCGACGAAGTGGACGCACCACTTCGGCATCTACGCGGGCCTCGGCGGTGCGATCGCTGCTGTGGGTGCGGTGGTGCTCTCCCGGATTGCGATGAAGTCGTGCGGTGGTGCTCTCCCGGATTGCGATGAAGTCGGACCGCAACCGCACGTTTGCCATGGCTGCGGTGCTGTTCCTCATGGCGTTTACCTTGGCGGGTTGGAACGCGTGGTGGTACGTGTCCTCGTTCGCGGTGCCGTGGTGGGACCGCACTGTGCAGTTCAAGGCCATCGAGGCCAACACCGTGGTGCTGGCGATCGCCCTGGTGGTGTTCGCAATTGGTGTGGTGCAGTCGATGCGCGGCCCGCGCGCGATCAGCACCCGTTGGTCGGGCGTGATGGCTGCGCCGATCGCCGTGTTTGCGATCCTCATGGTGACGTTCTCGTGCCTGACGTTTGTGAAGTCGTTCGTCTCCCAGGCCCCGGCGTATTCGGTGGGTATGGGCAACGTGAAGTCGTTCAAGGGCGACGTGTGTGCCCTCGGCGGCGACGTGCTTCTGGAGGACGACACGAACGAGTCCTTCCTCACCCCCGTCGGCGGCGTTCCGCTGGGCAAGTCCCTGGATGCGGGCAAGAACATCGGCTTCACTCCGGACGGCGTGCCGGCGTTCATCGCTTCTGAGACGGCCGATACTTCGGACCGCACGCTGAGCGACACGCAGTCTGACGACGACACCGCCGACGTCGATCCCGCTTCCGACGAAGCCCAGTCCACCTCTCGTGTGAACACCCAGGGCAACCGTCCGAAGTCGATGCGCGGCGTGAACGGCTCGACCGTGCGCCTGCCGTTCGGCCTGGACTACAACCGCATTCCGGTTGCCGGCACCTTCGATGATGAGCCGAAGCAGTCCGCGTCGCTGGAGACCACGTGGTACGAGTTGCCGCAGCTTAGCGACGACCGCCCCCTCCTGGTCACCTCCGTCGCCGGCCGCATCGCCCACCACGACATCAATGGCGTGGAGCAGGAAGGCACCGAGCTGAAGCTGGAGTACGGCACCAACAAGGACGGTGTGGTGCGCAAGCTCGGCGAGGTAGAGATGCTGGACCAGGGCCCAACCCCGCTGTGGCGTAACCTGCGCTTCCCGCTGGCGGACCTGCCGGAGGAGGCGAACGTGGTGCGTCTCGTCGGCGAGGACACCTCCCTTGCGGAGAAGGACTGGCTGGCGGTCACGCCACTGCGCAACCCGAAGCTGATCCCACTGTCTGAGCGTTTCGATTCCGACACCCCGGGCCTGCTCGACTGGACCGTCGCGTTCCAATACCCCTGCCAGCGCCCGTTCTTCCACGCCAACGGTGTCACCGAGATTCCGGAGTTCCGCGTCATGCCGGACGGCCCGGGCAAGCAGCAGCTCTCTGGCTTCATGGACTTCCTCGGCGGCGGCGCGCTCGCCCCTGCGGAGGCCGTGAACACCTCGTATGAGATCCCGGGCTACCTCAAGAACGATTGGCAGCGCGACTGGGGTTCGGTGGCGCAGTACGAGCCGCGCCGCAACTCTGTCGGCGACGTTCCCGAGTTGGCACACGTGGACACCGAGGTGACCACGCGTTCCGGCCTGTACACCCCCGGGCCGATGAAGGTGCGAAACCCTAACGAGCAGGGTTAGGATGCACATGTCATGAAACTCAGAAATGTTCTCGCAGCCTGTGTCGCTGCCCTCAGCGCCATCGCCACCGCAACCACCACTGCGGAAGCACAGCCCTTCAAGCAGCAGGGGTGCTCCGCGCATTACTTGGTTGCGGTGCCGGGCGGGGCGAACACGGCTGAGGGGATCCCGGACTACGTGCCGCACGGTGGCAACGTGTTCATGACGGGCATCCTGACCAAGCTCGGCACCGCCGGCGAGATCGATCCAGTCTGGGTTTCGTACCGCTCCACCCCGTTCGCGGCTACCCCGTACAAGCAGGCGTCCGCCACTGGCTACAACAAGGCGCGTGCAACTGTCACCCGCCTAGCCAATGCGTGCCCGGACGCCCGCTTCTCCTTCACCGGTTACTCCCTCGGCGCCGACATCGCCGCCCGCTTGACCAGCGATATCGCGCACGGTCGCGGCCCGATCGCGCCGGAGAAAGTCTCGGGTGTGGCACTGTTTGCCAACCCGTACCAGGGCGACAACGGTGCGGTGCTGTCCCACGGCACCTCCCCGCACGCACGCGGTTCCCTCGGCCCGCTCCCGGAGGGCTACGGCGAGCTCGGCCCCCGCGTGCTAGAGATCTGCAATGCCGGTGACCTGGTGTGCAACATGAACGAGGCGCACCGTGGTCTTGTCTCCCCGGCGATGCGCACCAACGTGGCGGCAGGCCAGATCCCGTTCGGGGAGTTCAACAACCTGTTCCGTTCCCTCGGGTTGGGCGCGTTTGCTGTCTTCCACGACATTGGTTTGCACGGCAGCTACACCCTCGGCCAGCAGCGGGAGGCATCCAACTGGATTATTGAGCAATCTTTGGCCCCGATCCAGGTGCCAATTCCGTAGCATGGTGGCATGCATGACCTCTTTGAAGTAGTAAACGGCGAGTGGGTCGCCAACCACGAAATCCCCGCTGACCGCGGCATTGACGGCGCGTTTTACGCCCTGCGCGATAAGGCGGAGGAAGATGTCCACGCCATTCTTGCGGACGGCAACGCCCTCTACACCTCCTTTATGGACGTGGATGCGGTCAACGCTGCAGGCATCGACGCCCTCAACGCCGACTTGGAGTTGATTGAGGTGGCGAGCGTTGAGGAGTTCGTCGAAAAGTTAGGGCTCTTGGAGCGCACAGGCATTGGCGCACCGCTGACCTACTGGGTGGAGAAGGATTCCCAGGGCGAGGATTCCGTCCCGTACCTCGTGCAATCGGGGCTTGGGCTTCCCGACGAGGCCTACTACCACGAGAAACAACACGCACAGACGCTCGCGGACTATGAGAAGCACGTCGCGCGCATGCTCGAGTTCCTCGCCCCGAAGTACCTGCTGGGGCTGAGCCCGGAGATCGCCGCACAGCGCATTATCAACGTGGAGAAGACGCTGGCAGACTCCCACTGGGATGTGGTGAAGTCGCGCGACGCGATCGCCACCTACAACCCGGCCGAACTCTCGGACATGCCGCCGCTGGTGCAGAAGATGCTGCGCGCCTCCGGCCTCCCCGACGGCCGCGTCATCGACATGATGCCCTCCTACACCGCGGATCTGGATGCAATGCTGCGCCGCGAAACGCTCGCCGACTGGCAGCTGTGGGCTGCGTGGAACATCCTGCGTTCCCGCGCCGGCGTGCTCAGCGAGGAGATCGGAAGAGCAAACTTCGAGTTCTACGGCAAGAAGCTTTCCGGCGCGACCCAGCAGCGCGACCGTTGGAAGCGCGGCGTGGCCCTCGCAGAATCCCTCATCGGCGAGGACATCGGACGCGAATACGTCAAGCGCCACTTCCCGCCGCAGTCCAAGGAGCAGATGCTGGAATTGGTGCAGTACCTTATCGACGCCTACCGCACCCGCATCGCCGACCTCCCCTGGATGAGCGAAGAAACCAAGAAGAAGGCCGCGGAGAAGCTTTCCCAGTTCAACTCCAAGATCGGCTACCCCGACAAGTGGCGCAGCTACGAAGGCCTGGAGTTCACGGACAACCTCGTCGAGAACGTGCGCCGCGGTGCCGCGTTTGAGCACGACTACCAGCTGGGCAAGATCGGCAAGCCATCCGACCGCGACGAGTGGGTGTCCAGCCCGCAGACCGTCAACGCGTTCTACAACCCGGTAGTCAACGACATCACCTTCCCGGCCGCGATCCTGCAGCCGCCGTTCTTCGACCCCGATGCCGACGCCGCCCAGAACTTCGGCGCGATCGGCGCGGTGATCGGCCACGAGATCGGCCACGGTTTCGACGACCAGGGCTCGCGTTACGACGGCCAGGGCAACCTCAACTCCTGGTGGACCGAACAGGACCGCGCCAACTTCGAGGAACTCACCTCCAAACTGGTCGAGCAGTTCAACGGGCTCGTCCCATCCGTCCTGGAGGGCACCGACACCTCTGGAGTGAAGGGCGAGTTCACCCTCGGCGAGAACATCGGTGACCTTGGCGGACTCGGCATCGCCGTCGTGGCGTACAAGAAATACCTCGCCGACAAGGGCCTCGAAGAAACCCGCGAAGGCTTCCAGAACCTGTTCTACGCGTGGGCTCGCGTGTGGCGTTCCAAGGCCCGTCCGGAGATGGCGGCGCAACTTTTGGCCATCGACCCGCACGCCCCGAACGAGTTCCGCTGCAACGTCATCGCCGCGAATATCGACGAGTTTTACGACGCCTTCGACGTGGAGAAGGGCTCCAAGATGTGGATCGAGCCCGAGGACAGGGTGACGATTTGGTAGAGGAATACCCGCTCAACGAACAGGGTGACCCGAACTTCAACGTCGGCGGCGTCAAGCGCGACCTGCCGCCGGAACTGCAGTTGGAGCAGCTCGCCTCCTACATCGAGGCGACCTACGAGGACGGCCCGAACTACCTGGCACTCCTTCCAGACAGGATCACACACGCCGCCATGCTCATGCTTGGCAGTGCGGTGGATCATGCGATGCCGGCGACGAAGTGGTCGGGTGAGGTGGTCGTCGAGAAGCATGAGCTCGGTGTTGTGTTCAAACCGAGCAACCCGACCGGCGCGTGGGCTGTCTCTGTGTGGGACGGGCCCACGAACGCAAAGGAAATGCTGTGGCGCCCCGACGTGGCCGCTGCTGCTGAACTCTCCGGCACGACGATCCTCGACGTCGACCGCGCAGAAGACGCCCAACAGGCCGTCGACCAACTGCCCGGCCCCGTCACCGCATGGGTGCTTGGGGATGCCCCAGCCCCCACCGCCGACGACTACATCTTCACCTTCCCCACCACCAACCGAGAGGGATTCGTGCAGGTGCCGGCAGGTTCAGGGCTCGAAGGCACCGAGTACTACGCCAAGGGGTTCATTTCCACACCGGCAGAAATCCGCCGTCGAGTGCAGGATGTCGCGGAGCATCTCCGTCGTTGACCTGGTTGATACCCACGTTGGTATCCACCGTGTTTTCATAGGCGGTGCCGTACGTCAGTGCGGCCACCGCCCACGTTTCCTTGCCGATCTCACCCCAGGACACCGAGCCCGTCGCACTCTCCCGGTCGTCTGACCAACCCATCTTCGAGCCCTTCACACGCTTCAACCGGGCCGTGCCAAACCCCTGGATGAAACCGTCCGACGCCACCGCGGTCTGCTTCTCCATGCCCGCGAACAGCGGTTTCGCCGCCGGGTCCCACACAATCGACGCGATAAACGTGGCCAAATCACGCGCCGAGGTTTGCGACTTCCCCCACGACACACCGCGTGCCGTCTGCTTCAGGTCAAAGTCCTTGGCAATCTCATCAATCGCCTCCGGATACTTCGCGTCCAGCCGGCTAGCAATCCCGTCGTCGGACGACGCGATCATCTCCTCCACCTGCTTCTTCTCAGCCTTCGTGCCGTTGTACAGCACGTAGTAGCCCAGGTAGAGCTTCGCCAACGACAGCGCCGGCCGGGCCTCCTCCGCCTTCGGCGAAATGGACACACGTCCGTCCGGATGCACCACAGCAAGACCCGTCCGGTCCCTGTTGTACGACGGGTCCACGTGGTAGGCACTCAGCGGGAAACTCAACGACGCCACCAGCAGCGCCGCCCCTACACGTTTCACAGCACAGAGTCCGCTTCGCTGATCTCCTCGAACGTCGGCACGTCAACCTCGACGATGAAGCACTGCGCACCGTTCGGGTCCGCAATGCCCGCCATCGGCCCAAACGCGCCCTGGCCAGGCCCGACGAGCACCGTGCCGCCGTGCGCCTCGACCGCCTTGCACGCCGCCTCGAGGTCTTCCACACCGAAGTAACTCACCCACGACGCCGCCTCCCCGACATACATGCCCAAGAACGGCGCACCGTCCTCGAACGCCAGGAAGTAGCCGTCTTCCTCGCGGATCTCCCAGTCGAACAGGTCGCCGTAGAAATCGATGGTGGCCTGGTCCGTGGTCACCAACTCGTACCACACCGGCACCCCTGGCTCACCTGCTGCGACGAAGCGCTCCTCCGGATCCATTAGGCCGAACAGGCCACCGGATGGGTCTTCACAAAGCGTCAGCTCGTCGTCCGCGCTCAGGATGCGCCCGCCGAGCTTCTCCACCTCGCCGCCGCCCATAAATGACGTCACCCAACCATCAGCCTTCGCCGACACTAGGCCCGCCACCGGCAGCCCATCCTTGCGGGCAGTCCCGTCGACAATCTCCCATCCGAATACGTTGCTGTAGAAGTGCGTGGACTTCAGCACGTTCGTGGTCATCAGGTCCTGCCAAAACGGCATGCCATCCTTGCCCTCGAATGCAGGCATTACATGTTCCTCCACTTTTCCGGATCGAAATCATCGTTGGCGGTGCGCTCGTCGAAGTAATCGTCGCCGTCCGAGTCCGTCATCACAGTGGCGGAGGCGTCGCCGATCGAAACGGTGTCTTCGTCGTGAAGCAAATGCCCCCGCGAGGTGACCACATCACCGTTGACCAGCACCTCGCCTCCCGCAATCGCTTCCTTCGCGTGACCACCGGATTCCACCAGGTTGGCCAGTTTCAAGAACTGTCCGAGCTTGATTGATTCGCCCGAAATCGACACGTCCATATGCATGCCGGACAGTCTATCGGTCCGCCTGATCGACCGGCATGATGCTCATCGTGTCGATGTTCACCCGCTTCGGCAGGCTCGCCACCCACCGCACCGCCTCCGCAATGTCCTCTGCAGTCAGGTTGACGTTGCCCTCATAGACCTTCCGCGCACGTTCCTCGTCGCCGCCGAACCTGTTGAGCGCGAAGTCCGTCTCCACCCGGCCCGGGTCGATCTCGCACACGCGAATGTTGTTCTCCGCCTCTTCCCTCCTCATCGCGCGTGTGATGCCGCGCAGGCCGTACTTGGCGGCGTTGTACCCCGAACCGCCCTTGTACGCGTCGGTGCCCGCCACCGAACCAATGTTGACCACAAGCCCCTCCGACGCCTTGAGCTGCGGATACAGCGCACGCGTAACCCGCATGGTGCCCATCACGTTGGTTTGGAACATCCACTCCCAGTCCGCTTCGTCCGCGTCCCGCAGGTAGTCAGTCTCCTTCGCTCCACCCGCGTTGTTGACCAGCAAGTCCACGCGTTCCAGGCCCGCAAGCCTATCGACGCTCCCCTGGTCCGTCACGTCCAACTCCACCGCAACGCCGCCGATGTCGTCGGCAATCGCCTGGCACTTCTCCAGACGCCGCGCCGCCACGATCACCTTCCACCCATCCTTAGCCAAGGCCCGGCACGTCGCCTCGCCGATACCCGCGGAACCACCTGTAACTACTGCAACCTTTTGTTCGCTCATGTGCCGAAGTGTAGGCCCTCCCACAGCATCCATGTGGCCAGAAGGATAAAGATGATGCCCGTGACCACGTCGATCCACCTGCCGTAACGCTCAATCTTGGACGCCATCGCACGGACCGCCAATGCGAACCCGACGAACCAGATGATGCCCGTGACAACCAGCAGCGGCACCGCCCACCAGCCCACATGCGCAAACTGGGCGAAGATCGCCCCGAAAAACAGGACGGCCTTCGGGTTGGACAGGTTCGTCGCCACACCGGTGAGGAACGGTCTGCTCACCTGCTGCGCTTCCGGCAACTCCGGGTCGCTCGCCCGAATCGCGCCTATGCCCATCCACAACAAGTAGGCGCCACCGACGATCTGCAGCACCGACAGGATCTCCGGGAACGCTTGAATCAACGCACTCAGACCCGCCAGCGACGCGACGATCCACACCGTGTTGCCCAGCATGATGCCGAGCGCGCACAGGATGCCATCCCGTCGATTCTTCGCGCCAACCCGGATGATCTGAAACAGGTCCGGACCTGGGCTGACGATTGCCGCGAACCAGACTCCAAGCAGTGCGATCATCACTTCTCCATTTGCCGCATCGTGATGTTGAGTCTTCCTTCTAGCAGCGCCGACGTCCCCTTCTTCGCCCCCAGCACGCCATGTCTCGCGCGGCGGGCTGGGCCACCGAACACGAGGGCATCCCCGGACATGAGGAGAATATCGTGCCCCTCGATGCGAAACACACAGTCCTGACCGAACGACAGGCTGACCACCGCGTTCTCAGATTCTTCCTCCGCATCGACGTGCATACCCATTCCTTTGCCCGGCGGGTAGAAATTCACTAACGCCGTTTCCACACGTGGAGTCTCACCAACCCGCGGGTCAATCTCGCGTGCCCGATCCATCACCTCCCCTGCGATCCGCTGGAAATTCTCCGGCACCGGCGGTACCTGATATCCATCGACTTCCTGCAGCATGCGGTACGGATTCGTCGCCCAGAACCACCCGAGCGACAGCATCCACGCATCCATCTGCCCTTTGCCTACCCGTGGTTGGCGCATCGCCACCGGCGTGTCGGCAACCGACCTCGCTAATTCGCGCGCTTGTTCGATGATTTCCCGCTGCTCATCAGAGGTGAAAAACGCAGGTAGATGCACCACCCCAGGCATGACGCGGTTGGGTTTGCGTGGGATCACGGTGGCGTCGAAAAGCAATTGCTCCACCTTGCGTGTCGCGGTCGTTTTATATGATTTTCACACAATAACCCAAAGTGTTCGAATAGGCAACCGTATTACTTTTTATTTCTGCTGGTTAATCCCCTGACGCTCGTTCGTGTGTTCGATATTGCTATTGACGACCCTGCAAAGGGGGCCATGACCACGGCAATCGAACCGATGTTTCGCAACCAACGCACTAACGACCCGCACGCAAGCGGCGCCCAAGCGATCCGCGACATCTACTGGGGAATGTTCCGCATGTACACGTACGAAGGACACGTTGAAGACGACTTTTACATGATCTACCTCGACTGTCACTTTCTTGACGTAGCCGCGGCTTGCGGATTGGCAGAATGCGGACTGCACAGGCTTCGTGGCTGTAGTGGTCGTCTTCTTCGTGACTTCTAGCTGACGCCAAGAGCCTTTTTCCAGACAGCGAAAGTACTCCGCCGAAACAATTAGCTCAGTTCAGGAGAGCTATAAGTTCCGCCCTAGAGCTACAGTCCATTTTTTTCAGAAGAGAAGACACTATTTTCTTTATATAGGATTCAGAATAAAATAACTCTTTTGCTATTTGTCTATTGCTGTTTCCTCGGCGCAACAATTCCATGACAGCTTCCTCATTATCGGTTAATGAAGCGTGTGCCATTCGTTCGACAAACCGTCCCCACGGGGATTGAGCTACCAGCCGTTTCACGCATTGGGGTGAGAGACTGGTCCCTCCGTTAAGCGCATCTCTGAGTGCCTGAATAATTACCTGCGGAGGTTGTCCTTTAATGACGTACCCGGACGCCCCACGCGCAAGAGAAGTAATCATCGTGTCGTCAGTGTCGTAAGCTGTCATCACAACAAAAACAGGTGGTTCATCGAAACTGTTCGTCTGTTTCAGTAATTCGACTCCATCCATATCGGGCATGCGGACATCGGACAACACAACGTCACAGGTATGACTATCGAGCCATGTCAGCGCGCAGCGCCCGTTCGCGGCGGTGGCAACAACCTCTAGGTCTGGGGTTTTAGAGAAGTAAAGCGGAAAGGATTCCCGGATTACGGGATCATCATCAACAAGGAGGATCCTGGCGCTCATTTACTACACCAAGGATGGGTTTGACCTTTACTGCACCCCAGCCAGTCCTTAATAATCTGGTATGTATGAGTCACCGGTTTCCTCTCAGCGGGAGGTACCTCGACTGTTACGGGGGATCCTGCCACAAGGCTAACGGTAAGCATAAGAGAGATCACGGAATTCATATTTACGACGAAACCTTTCAGACGGGGACATGGAAAGTAATCGACCAACGGGCGTCAGCGCTATCCAGTGTCATGTTTCCGCCTACGGCGGCAATCGTTCGCTGCATAGATACTAAACCAAAATGGCTGGAACCAGCTCGCCCACGCCCCGGTCTATAAGTGTTAGCGAGAGTCACAATGATTTGTTTGGCATCTGCAGTTGCAGTCATTCTCACCATGGAATCAGGTACGGCATACTTGATGATATTGGCACTGGCCTCAGACAAACATCGACTGAGCGCCTTGTCGATAGACTCAGTGCCGGGATCCACGCTGATATTCGCGGTGGATTCAACATGAAATCCGGCCTCCTGAAGCGCGCGATTAGTTTGTATCAGTGTCGTGGTTAGCGCTGGCACAGTCGCTTGCTGATGATTGATCGCCTGGGCATTGAGCTCGTCCACTAACGCGCGAATACCGCCTATTGACTTACGCGCTGTGGTAGCACACTTCTGTAGAGCTTGCTCTATCTCCGGCGTGGCGATCGCCAATGCTTCAAGCCTAACAATCAGCGCAGTTAGATCAGCAGCTACCGTGTCATGGAGAAGCCCAGCTACTTCTGCCTTACGTTGGCGTATCTGGAGATGGCGTTGCCTTTCTTTTGTATTCACCGTGTTGATAAACCACCCAACGGCAAATGCGCAAACCATCATGAGGCTAAAGATGGTCACAGACTGCGAATCCACACTAAACGACTTTTTATCCGGGGAGTAAAACCCAAGTAGTGTCGTAAAAACTGCAAGGACTACTCCAGTCTTATACCTGCGTTGCGCAGTAACTACCGTAACCATCAGAACGGACGTCAACGTCACCAAATCTGGAGAACGAGCGGAAAAGCTTGCGACCGCAAACAGCGCAAGATGCCCCAGAGCGGCGACAGTAGGCCGATATGCCGCCAGAGGCAATGTAGCTGCTAGCAAGAAGAAAAGCACCCCAGTGCCAATGTCGACAGGTGCGACTACCGAAACGCGCAAGCCCCACAGAGTAAGAGCCAGCAAGCACAACACCAGCGCTATTACTACGCGGCCAGAATGAAACGCCTTAATAAACACATTAAGCACCCAGAGTTGCATCGATGGAAACCATAGAAGAACAGTGAAGCATGAAAGTTACGGTTCGTCCCGCCACCCAGCAATCGAATTTTCAACTATCAACTTATCGACGTTGAATCAAAAGCGATGCCAGAACCGGCCGATCAGAACCCCCGATATCCAATCGAAAAGCGAGGCGATAGCACTTCAAACTAGAGCACCTTTAGGCTTTGTTCCGCGACCCAAAGTACCTTTCCACTCTGAAGTGCCCCGAGTTTTGTTCCTAGGCATTTGCCTTGATTTCTATTTTTGCTTGGGGCGCTGTCCATGTTTTATCTGTTTGGCACCATCCCAGAGCCTCAACAAAAAGGGGGACAACGACCAGCAGTACCCGAACCAGGGAATTTGCCACCTTCGCGGTAAAACTTTCCCAAGATAAGCAAACTAGATAGGGTCGCATTTTCCATTTTTAGCATCTCGTTTCTGCAGCTCAACAATTGATTCGGTGAGCGAGAAGTCCGGATTGTCTTGTCGGAACTGCTTGATTGCAGACGCCGAGGGGATGGGTAGGCTCGAATCGATTTCTTGGGCCTTCGAGAGGTTTCTGTTTGGCTTTAGTCCCCACACTCCGATGATTGCGAGAACAAGCGCTAAGACGAACTGCCCCGTAACGATGGCCACTACTGCCGCCCCAATTGACAAACAAGACCCTATGTACTCTAGTTTTTCGAGCATATCTTCCTCTTGTGCAACTATTGCTACATGCGTGCGCTAGTCGAAGCACTTTTCCTGCACGCCAGCGATTCCTACGAGCTCCGCCGCGAGTGCACCGACAGCTCCACCGAGAGCTTGCAGCTTCTCGTAGCTGAAGCTCGCCCCCCACATGACGCGAACGGCTTCCGCCACTCCTCCAAGTTCTTTGATATAGCGCTTTATCTTGAGAAGTTTGGCGGCTCCAACCAAATTACCTGCGATCATCCCCGTAATTGCCCCAGTACACCCAAGAACACTGGCGTAAGTAGTTACCCCCGGTGTCCCTGTCACAAGGTTTTGCTGGACCCATGTTTGAGTAGCAGCATCACCTTGAAGGAGGACTTCATCTGGAATAGACATGATGGTTTTCAGGTCGGCTTCCATTTGCTGTGCCTGTTCGGCAAATGCAGGGTCAAATTCAGTGCTGGTGCCCGCTGCATGCTTCGTGGAAATCCCTTTACCATTGCTCTTTTGAGTGCTGATAGAGGGGCGTCGGTGGGTAACGGAGTAGCGTACGCGGTTGACACTGACGCGACCGAGCATGCAATTGTCAGCGTGACTGCCCCTGCGAGGACACGATTACGGTGAAAAAACATAGTACCTCTCTAGTGGTGGACTGGATTGGAGACACTTTTGAAACTAACCGCCTACCTGCAGAAAGGGCAATAGCTCAGATCACTTCTGGAACTTTAGTATCCACAGTGGTTCCAAAGGTTGCACTCTTTTTTGGAGCGCCTTAATCTTTTCGGCTCAAAAACAACTTGACGCTGTCGCCGTTGGCGCCCCAGGGAGTGGTGGGAAATAGATCAGTGGTTAAAGAATTCGCCCAGAACCATCCGAGCGACAGCATCCACGCATCCATCTGCCCTTTGCCTACCCGTGGTTGGCGCATCGCCACCGGCGTGCCGGCAACCGACCTCGCTAATTCGCGCGCTTGTTCGATAATTTCCCGCTGTTCATCAGAGGTGAAAAACGCAGGTAATTGCACCACCCCAGGCATGACGCGGTTGGGTTCGCGTGGGATCACGGTGGCGTCGAAAAGCATCTGCCCAACATACCGTGTCGTGGCCGTTTTGTATGATCTTCAAAATAACCACCCTGAATGTTCGAACACCTGAACTCTTTAGTCTTCATTATTCCTTTATGCCCTCTTGCGTATCGCTTGTTTGTTCGATACTATAGCACCATAGACGAAAGGGGGGACCATGACAACGGCAACCGCACCACCGAAAATTTTCCGCAGTCAGCGGCCAGATGATCCAGACAGCCGAAACGCTCAAATGATTCGCGATATTTACTGGACAATGTTCGGCGAGTACGCATATCCGGGCCTCGAGGTGGATGATTTCGACCTCACTGTTGAGAAGGTGCAATCGGCCACCAGTTGGAACAAGGGGTTTGTAAAGAACGCGATCCTCGGACATGCAGTCCTACAAGAACTTCCACGGCTTCGCGCGCTACAGAGCAACACACGGGTGATGGACATCGGCCACCTGACCGCTGCATATACCGCGATCGAGGAGCTCGGCCCAGATCCAGACGAGGAAGCACTCGCGCTTATCGACGAGATCCTGGTCGACACCTTCACCCCCAAACGCAACAACCAGCAGATTCCGCAACGCAAGACTGTCACCGACCGCATCCGCGCTGCAATTAAACGCCTAGACAAGTCGCGCGGGTACAACGCAAAGAAGCGCGATGAACGCGAACAGGATACGAGCGACACGTTCCGGATCGACTGCTTCTCATTCGG
>QWCJ01000433.1_pt1 | contig 14790 bp, 12 predicted proteins | sample 1972501 | NCBI WGS metagenome assembly QWCJ01 (sample SAMN09866711, study PRJNA288562) | Human vaginal metagenome isolate term2_vaginal, whole genome shotgun... | isolation source: vagina | host: Homo sapiens | place: USA: California
CAATCATCCTCTTTCATGTTTTTCTCATCAATTCATCAGGATTTCCCGATGTTGCATGACCATGGAAAATCCTTTGTCGCTTCCCAATGGTTTCCTGAATGATGTTGTTATTTCCACGCAAAGTCGTGTCAAATCATGAGACCGGACGTATTCTGTTCCAATGTCGGATAACACATGCCTCCTTATGCCTCCAATTCGTATTCAGGTGATGCCAAACAGACGCTTGACAGCGAACATTCGACCCGCCCGGCATCACGAAATTACATTACAAAAACCACGCTCGCGACACGATTCGTAATCTGTTGATAATCAAGACGATATTAATTGTGATTTAAAAGCTAAGCTTTTGCACCCCGATTCATGACCTTTTGCATTGCAAAAGCTTACCTTTTACGGAGCAAAAGCTAAGCTTAGGATAAACGAATGAAGAAAATTCAGGACATTATCGAACTTTTCCCATATCGCCGGGTTATCTTCTACATTGACCGTAATGATTTCGAAGAAGGAAAATGTATTCGAAAGAGTCAGTTTAGCCCTGCCAGTCGCAGAGAGTATGCCATCCATTCATTGCGTAATGTTGAAACATTGCTCTCATATATGTTCCCTGCTTTGCGCCGGTCTTGATTTCCATTGCTCGGCTTAGTTTAAAAAAAAGAATGTCGGCGTCTTTCACAGGAGGCCGACATTAACGACTAATAATATAACTCAAATAACATAACTATTAAAAACCTTCAACTTTATCTTTCTGTGCTAATATGATTTTTGTGTTGGTGATGCAAAGATAGAGCTAAAAACATTACCCATCAAATTTTATAACTCACAAAAAACTCACTTTTTCACAAAAATCTCCTTATTTACATGTGTTTCCGAAACTTCTCTTGCTCATTTTCCTGATTTAGCCTGTCCTCTTACGCTCATTTTTACACAGACCATCGTTTTCTCAATGCACTGTTATAATTTTCTTTTTCTTTATACGTTTTCTTCCAACTGTTCAAGGGCTTGTTTCAATTATAAAGCTTTAAAAGCTAAAAACACCGATGAAACCGTTGCTTTTTGCTAAATCTACAGAGATGAGAAACAACAAAATATCGTCTTGAATGGGAACAATTCCCACAAAACATCTTATTGAACAAAGTCGTTTTACGCTCGTTAGGTGCATTTTTCATAAGAAATCTCTGTTCTTTTTGAGATTTTCCAATGATTTTAATGAAATACCTTGCGCAAAATCTCAGCTTTTGCAAATCATTCGCTTATATATCATTTTCACTCCAAATTCATCAGATTGACAAACTCAATGTCATTATTCCGTTTACAAAACAAAGGTAACAATTTTTTCTTTGACGCAAAGATTATTAGCGCAAATTATTTTGCAGACATCATAATGCCCTTTAGCCGCTTTATCATTTTCCGGCCGGCAAATATCATCAAGAAATCTGTCGGTAATAAAAAAAACTATCATATAGAACGTATTATCGGGATTTCTTTGTACTTTTGTATGGGCAACAGCTATTTCTCTTACCATTATCTCACACATAATAGAGGAAATAGTGCGACTTGGAGAAAAATCGCTACCGGTTTGCTGAAACCTGAAAACATATATATCAGCACGAAATGGCAAGAGCTTGCCAACAAGAACCCTAATACAACAGCCCCAAAACACATCGATGAGGCTGAGAAACTCATTAATACTTGACAAATGAAATTTAAGATATTCCTATTTGTTTGTTTGTGGCTTGTACTTCCCATGAGAGGACAAGTACCGATGGTGAGAAACTTTAATAGTATCAACTATCTCGGTGGCAGACAGAACTGGGCAATCGATCAAGCACCGGACGACAGGATGCTGTTTGCCAATGATGATGGTTTGCTACTCTTCGATGGAGACAAATGGGACATCTTCCCTCTTTCCAACTTCACCAGCGTACGATCGGTGCTGTACGATAAGAAAAAATGCGTAGCATACGTGGGTGGTACCGATGAATTCGGTTTTTTTTATCGAAACAACACCAATTTCTCGCCCATTTATCATTCCATTTCCTCACGACTTCCCTTGCATCATCGCTCCTTCGGAGAAATATGGAATATTCACAAGTTAAGAAGCGGAGTGGTGTTCGAGTCGAAGCACTGCTTATACTTCTTTCGCAATGATGGTGTCATGAAGATTCAGTCCGTCCCCTTCAGAATTGAGACCACAGCCGTCTTCAATGACCGGCTCATCGTGTCTTGTCGCGAGCAGAATTACGTCTTCGATGGTAAGCAGCTCACCATCCTGCCATCAGCGAAAACCTTAAGAGGCAAGTCGGTAAGAGCCATTCTGCCACTTTTTCATCAAATCCTGTTCGTAACTGCCAACAATGGATTGTATCTTTATGACTGGAAGTCGTTGTCGCCATTTGTTTTAGATATCACTCCGCACCTGCAAACCGCACAAGTGTTTTGCGCCACTGCCACTCCGACACACTTAGCCTTCGGAACGGTGAAGGATGGTCTCATCGTAAAGAACATCATAACCGGGAAGAACTGGTATGCCAACGCACTGACCGGACTTCAAAACAACACGATTTTATCGATAAAATTCGATCGTAATCTCAATATCTGGTTGGGACTCGACAATGGTATCTCGTATGTCATGATGGAAACCCCGTTCTCCGATTTATTGGGGTACAATAACAACGTTGGCACCGGGTACGCTTCCATCGTGGATGGCAACCGGCTCTATCTCGGCACCAATCTGGGATTATTCTATATGTCATCGGCTTTGAGCGACATTACTGCCGAGAGCAAGCCCATTCCCATTCCTCAACTTACGGGACAGATATGGTGTTTGAGAAAAATCGGAAATCGGTTGTTTTGTGGAGCTGATGCCGGCACTTTCACGGTCAGTGGAGACAAAGTCGTGAAGGTGAAAGGCACGCAAGGCACATGGAATCTCATGGCATTGAAAAGACATCCGGGCTACATTCTCGCGAACGATTATCAGGGCTTTTTCATTTTAAGGCAAACGGACGCGGGAGTGGAACTGGTTAATCGGGTAACAGGATTTTCCGAAACGGGGGCAGGGTTTGAAGAAGATGCCGATGGAAGCTTTTGGTTCAGCCATTGGCGCAAAGGCATTTATCATTTTTGGTTGTCCGATGACTTACGCCGCATTGAGAAAATACAGCATTTTTATCGGGGAAATGGGCTTCCGACAGACGACAACAACCTCGTTGCGAAGTTCGGTGGCAGAATATACATTACATCCGTTGATGGTTTCAGATATTACAACGCCCATAGTGGAAAGCTTGAGCAAGCAGAGAAGATGAACCATGTCTTCAACACCTATGGACAGGCACTAAGAATAACGGAACTACCGGATGGAAAACTCTGGGCTTACAAAGACAACTATCTTGCCGTAGCACGACCCACTCGCAGGGGATATGCCGTCAAGCGATTGGCTTTTGGAAATTTGGTGCGAAGGTTGCAAGTGAATTTCGGGCACATCAGCGCACTCACGTCAGCACACACACTACTTAATTATGACAATGGGTTCTATGTAATGAACGATGATTACAAGGGCAATGAGGGTGAAAAACATTTCTTCCTGCGCGCCGTATGGGGTACGGAAGGAAAAGACACCTTGCTCTATGCTCATTACCCCGGACTTCGAGAAAAGGAAATTGCTCTGCCCCATTCGCTTAATTCTATAAGAATGGAGTTTGTCATGCCGGAATACAGAGATGACAGGGCGGTAAGCTATGTTTGTAAACTTGAGGGCTACGATGAGAAATGGTCTGCGCCACAAACTTCCACCTCGAAAGAATACACCCAATTGAAGAAAGGGCATTACACTTTCCGCGTCAAGGCCACCAATCAAGTTACGGGACAGGTGAGCGAGCTAAGCATGAATTTGAGAGTGTTGCCGGCTTGGTATGAGACCCCGGCGGCATATTTCATCTATCTATTATTGGCAGTATTCTGTCTGTACTATTTGTATCGTTATATCCAAAGGCGTTCCGAGCAGAAATTGGCAAGATTGAAAGAGGAAAAGGAACGGCAACTGAAAGAACAGCGAGCACAATTTCTAATCCAAGAGGAGAAAAAGGAGAAAGAACTCGTGGAACTTCGTAACGAACAGCTGACAGTGGAGCTAAAACATAAATCGGGAGAATTGGCGGATTCAACGATGAATCTCGTGCGAAAAAACGACATGCTGAAAGCCATTGACGAACAGATGGCAGCACTCTCGGAAAGCGTGAGAAGGGAAGACACAAAATCGAGTCTGACCAAGAAAATCAATGATATTCGTCGCGGGATAAAAGGAAACATGGCTGATGATGACAACTGGGAGAAATTTCAAGAGAACTTTAATCTCGTCTATGACAATTTCATGCAAAAGCTCACCTCCCGATATCCTACTTTAAAGAAGAACGACCTGAAGCTCTGTGCTTACCTCAAGATGGGGCTTTCTTCGAAAGAGATGGCCTCGCTCCTCAACACTTCGGTGCGCAGCATTGAGACCGCCAGATACCGACTTCGCAAGAAGTTGGAGTTGGAGAGTGGCGACAACCTGACTGTCTTTATCCAAGACCTGGAAAAGGAGCCTTAGCGGGGAAGTCTCCTCATGACAACCCCCTGCTCTAATCGTGAACGAAAGAATGACACATTTTCACAAACCAATCTTAAACCCAAATCGGGCATTAGAGCCTATTTTAGTCCTTTTTTCTAATGAACACCATTGTAATTATTCAATTATATAGGTTTGCTTTTCAGCAATTTACTAACTCAAAATCATACGCCCCGGTTAAACAAAGAACATGCTTATCTTCTGTCTTGTCTCGGGCAGGCGCAGGTGGCGACATGGGTTCGCAGAGTATGGTTTTTTAGTCAGTAAATTACTGAATAACAAGCCCATATCATCGATATGTTTTTAATAACGGTCATTAGAAAAAGCACTAAAGTGATTTCTAATGACCGATTTGGGTTTAATGAATTATGTCAATTTCGCATTGAGCGAATGAAGCATGAGGATTTTATTTTGGGTTGATTTCCTTTAACAGTCGATCTGCATGCCCCCATTTATCCATCATATAGAGAACGTAGCGGATATCAACGCCGATACAACGTGCGAGGTTGCGATCGAAGTTGATGTCGGAACTAAGACTATCCCAGTTACCATCGAAAGCAAGTCCTATGAGTTGTCCTTTGCCATCGAACATGGGTGAGCCGGAATTACCTCCGGTGATGTCGTTATTGGTGAGGAAGCAGAGTTGCATTTTGTTTGTTGTCTTGTCTTGATAGCGTCCGAAGTCCTTTGCGCTGAGCAATTCTTTCATGACAGGCTCCACTTTATAATCATCGATTTCATTGGCTTTATTGAATTTTTCCACCATGCTTTCTGCGGTGGTGTAATAGCCACTGTTGAATAATCCCATCATGTATCCGCCCACTTGTCCATAACTTAGGCGCATGGTGAAGTTGGCATCACTGTAATGTGGCATATCCATTTCCATCTGTAGTTTTGCTTGGCATAGTTTCTTCTCCTCTGCCTGTATCTGTTCGCGAATGGTGGCAGACTTCAGAGCGAGAGTCATAAACTTATGCATTAGTTCTTTCCCTACTTGTACTGCAGGGTCTTTCATGAATTTCTTTTCATCATTGGGATAGAACTTTGCACCTTTAACGAATACTTTGCTCTTCTTGTAAAGATAGTCGGTGTATTTGTCGAAATCTCCTCCAAACTTTGATTTCACGGTTTTGAAGAATGCGGGATGATACTCTTCCGGCAACATCTTTGCAAAGTTTTTCATCATGGCGGCAGTCAGTTCTTTGTCGAGCGCATAGTTCCATTCGTTGCTATTGTCTTTGAATTGATAGTATTGCTTCATGGGTCGGTCTTCCGAACCTTCGAGTTGCAAATCTTGGCTGAGTCGGATTGCGCGTTTGAAGAATTCCGTTGTCTTCCAAAACGATTCCTGTGCATAGTTTAGGGCATTGGATAAGGGTCGAGCCTCAGCATATAGGCTTTCCAACTTCTTGAAATCCACATCTGTTGTGGGATCTTTCGTTTCCTGCGCATTGAGCCATTCTCTTATCTTCGCTTCATATTCGGCTTTTTGCGCAATGAGTCCGATGGAGTCGATACATTTATTCATGCCCATGGAGTTCTTCCAATAGTTGGCAGAGCTTGCGTATCCATCTTCGTACTGAATGCGCGTCGCCTCATCCGCGTCCATGTATTTCTTCATGATGGCAAGTTTGATGGTGCGGGTTTGCACTCTTATGGCATTACCAATGTCGCGACGTTCCCGAATGCCGTATGATGAAAGATAACGGCTGGTGCTTCCCGGATATCCTATGGTCATGGCAAAGTCCTTGTCCTTGTATCCTTGTAAGCTCACCGGCGCCCAATGTTCGGGGTGATAGGGCACATTATCTTTCGAGTAGCTTGCCGGTCCGTTTGTCTTCGGGTCGGCATAGATGCGGAACACGGAGAAGTCGCAAGTTTGTCTTGGCCACATCCAGTTGTCTGTGTCGCCTCCGAACTTGCCCATGCTCTTTGGCACGGTGAAGACCAATCTCAAGTCGGTGAAGTCCTGATAAGTCGTAGCATAGTATTTGTTACCCTCATAGAAAGGATTTATTTCTACATGCAGCGTCTTGTCTATGCGTTTCACAGAATCGGTGAGAACGTTGGTGAGCGAGTCTAAAGCGGCATCTTGCTGCTCGCTGTCCTTTCCCATGATAAGGGAATTTACACGGTTCGTGATGTCTTCCTGTCCTCTCATGAAAGAAACGAACATATCTTTATTGGGAAGTTCTTCGCTGTAGCTCTTGGCATAAAAGCCATCACGCATATAGTCGTGTTCCACGGTGGAATGGGAGTTGATTGCACCGAATCCACAATGGTGATTGGTGAAAACGAGACCATCCGGCGAAACTACCACTCCGGAACAAAACCCAGAGAAATTTACAACGTAATTACTGATGGCATTGGGGCTGTTAAACAGTTGGTCGCAAGGTAACTGAAATCCGTAATCCACCATCTGTGTGTAAACAGCTTCGGGAAGATTGTAAAGCGTCCACATGCCTTCATCGGCTTGAGCCGTGCTCATTGCCATCATACCGGCAAGGACTAAGGTTGATTTCTTCATAATAATTTGGATTGTTAATGATTGATTATCTTGATTTTTGTTGTGAGTTTCATTCTATCTCGTTAGATTGGGAAAACTATTTCTGAAATTTCTTGCCGATAAAAGGAAGTTTAGCCAATGGGAAATCACGCTTTACGATTATCGCCATAAAAGCCAGGACAATTAAGGTGTTCACTGCCAACGCGCCCAAAGAGGGAAGGAAGGCGTTGGATGCCGTGATGCCACCGAAGCAGATAAGAGCCGTCAGTACATAGAACATGATTTCCCTGACAGGATAATTGATGGGATAATACTTTTGACCGAAGTAATAGCTCAGCAACATACTGACAGCATAGGAAACGAAGCCTGCCCATGCGCATGCCCAATAGCTGAAACGAGGAATGAACAGGAGGTCTATCGCTATCAAAACCACGGCTCCGATGCCGGAAAAGTAAGCTCCCCATATCGTTCTGTCGGTGAGTTTGTACCAAAAGCTTAGGTTGAAGAAGATGCCAAACATGATTTCGGCTGCCATCACGATGGGAACAATCTCCAATCCTTCCCAATAGCTGCGCCCCACAACATACCGAAGGATGTCCATATATGCCATAACGGACAAGAAAGCCAAAAGCGTAAAGATGACATAAAACTTCATGGCATTGGCATAAGTTTCCTTATTGTCCTTGTCCTTTGACTTGCCAAAGACGAAAGGTTCGTAGGCATAGCGGAAGGCCTGAGTAATCATGACCATGATCATGGCTATTTTAATGCACGCTCCGTAGATGCCAAGTTGCGTGCGTGCTTCAGCTGCCGAACCATCGAAGACGTAAGGGAAGATGATTTGCGAGGCACATTGGTTGAGTTGTCCTGCCAATCCCATTATTAATAAAGGGAAGGTGTAGCCAAGCATACGCCTGCAAACGGTTTTGTCGAATTCGTGCCGAATGCCTGCCAACTCTTTCCAAAGCAATAGCAACGTAAGCAGAGTGCAGAACAAATTGATATAGAACACCCACACCACGTTGAGCGTGTAATGGGCATCGTAAATACCGAACGGATTAAATTGAAGAGAAGGAAACACTACCAAGTAAAGTAGATTGAGGACGATGTTGAAAGTAATATTCAGTATTTTCAACGTGGCAAACTTGATGGGTCGATGCTTGCAGCGCAGGTAAGCGAACGGAATGGCGGCAAAAGCGTCAATGGCTACCGTGATATACATGACTATGATGTATTCCGGATGGTCTGAATAACCCAATAGTGAAGCTATAGGCTGATTGAAGAGGATGATAATTGCCATGAATAGCAACGATGTAGTACCCACCATTTTCAAAGTAGTAGCATAGACCGTATCGGGATTCTCGCCCTTTTTGCTCATGAACCTGAAGAATGTGGTCTCCATACCATAGGTAAGAATCACTATCAACAAAGCCACGTAGGCATAAACGTTGGTAATGATGCCGTATTGCCCTCCCGCGGCATTGAATTTGGCGGTTTGTATGGGTACCAACAGATAGTTGATGAAGCGAGCGGCTATGCTGCTAAGTCCGTAGATAGCCGTATCTTTTGCCAATGATTTTAAGTTTGCCATTTATATAATATTGCTTTTTCGTTTAGAAGAACACGTAGCAGATGCCGATGGCGGCTATCACGCCTGCCAAATCGGCAAGCAATCCGCATGCCACCGCGTGCCTTGTATAGCGAATACTCACACTGCCGAAATAAACCGCCAAGACATAGAACGTCGTATCGGTGGAACCTTGGAAAATACAGCTCAATCTTCCGGCAAAGGAATCGGCACCGAAATGCTTCATAGTCTCAAGCATCAAACCTCTGGCACCACTCCCGGAGAGTGGTTTCATGAAAGCGGTGGGCAGACCATCAACGAATTGCGTGTCCAATCCGCATACCTCCACGCAGCTTCTGACGCCCTGAATAAGCAAATCCATTGCTCCCGATGCGCGAAAGACTCCCACAGCCACCAAGATGGCCACCAGATAGGGAATAATTCTCACGGCAGTGGTGAACCCTTCTTTTGCCCCTTCGATGAAAGCGTCATAAACGTTTATCTTCTTGAGAAAGCCTGCCACTATGAAAAGTACGATAATCGACATGAGGATGAGGTTGGAAGCAACCGATGTTACCATTCCCATGGTTTGTTGATCCATCTGCCCAAAGCCCCAAATCACCAGCCCTACAAAACCAATCAGTCCTACGAGAGTAGCGAGCAAGACGGGTTGCAACAAGTTAATGCGTTGCCAGACAGATGTAATAATGATACCAGCTATCGTGGCGACAGTGGTTGCCAGCAAGATGGGGATGAACACATCTGTAGGCGAAACGGCACCGTTGGCACTGCGGAAAGCAAGAATGCTGGTGGGAATGATGGTCAGCCCCGAAGTATTCAGCACCAAAAACATAATCATGGGATTGGTTGCAGTATCCTTCTTCACATTCAATTCCTGCATTTGTGCCATGGCTTTCAGACCGGTGGGCGTGGCGGCATTGTCGAGTCCCAACATGTTGGAAGCAATATTCATGAATATCGATCCCATGACGGGATGGTTTCTCGGAATATCAGGGAAGAGCTTTGTAAACACGGGACTCAACATTCGTGCCAATACGTTTACCACTCCTGCCCGCTCGCCAATCTTCATGATGCCCAGCCATAGTGCCAACACGCCGGTTAATCCGAGTGAAACTTCAAAAGCCGATTTCGAGGAGTCGAAAGTAGCATCCACCATCTCTTGGAATATCGATGTATCGCCCATGAATAGTCCAATGACTCCGAAAGCGAAGGCAATCAAAAAGAAAGCTATCCAAATATAGTTTAAAACCATTACTTATGTTTATGCAGTTGTATTCGTTAGGCAAAAGTAATACTTTTTGTCGATACTCGCAATATATAATGATGAAAACTAAATGGATAAAAGCTTTCTGCTCGTTGCTCATTTCTCCTATCCGACAAATTATTCAGTTCAGAATCAATAGTGTCCTAAATAATTTTGTGCCCCCACACAAGGTTTCATCAAATTATGAGATTTGATGTATTTTGTTCCAATGCTGAATAGCATATGCCTTCTTATGACTCCAAATCGTATTCAGGTAATGGTAAACAGGCTCTTGACAGCGAACATTCGACCCGAACAGCACCACGAAATTATATTACAAAAACAGCATCCGGGACGTACTTCGTAATCCATTGATAATCAGAACGATAATAATTGCGATTTAAAAGCTTAGCTTTTGCGCTCCGATTCATGACCTTTTGCATTGCAAAAGCTTACCTTTTGGAACGCGAAAGGTAAGCTTTGGATAAACGAATGAAGAATATTTAGGACATTATTGGTTCAGAATGGCAAACCATCACTGCGCCGGAGCAATGAGTTTGATACTGATGGCTTTCAAGTCCTGATGTCCGGCCTTATCGGTAAAGCGTATCACGAAATGATAATCGCCCGGTTGGCGGTCGGTGGGAATATCAATGTCCTGATGGATGGTGAACGTTCTGCATCCGGAGGGAATGGTGAAGTCTTGGTTAAAGATCCATACCTTATCGTTCGCTGTCTTTTTGGGATCTAACGGACAATCGCCTGCCGATGTACTGTGGCTATGATGATCGAAGTTATTGTGAATTTCTATGTTATAGCTGCCCAATTCAATATTGTCCTTCAATATGTATCTCACCGGAATCTTTTCTCCCGGCTTATAGGTCTGGCAGTTTTCAGGCATTGCCACTATTCCCTCGTCGGTAATGGTGGGTTTTTCCAAATCTTTAACGCTGTCATCTATGTCATTTCCACTACATGACAAGAATAAAGCTATTATCGTCATTGATAATAAGAACAAATTGATTTTCTTCATTTTGCTTTCCTTTCTTTATTAAAACGGCGGATGAATCCGCCGTTATTTTTGCTATTTAATCTTAAAATCTTCCACTTCTCCCGTATTCTCATGCCCGGCTGCCTTCACCGTGAAATGGAAATGATAGACACCTGCCTTACATTCCTTTGGAATGGTAATCACCTCTTCAAAAGTGAAAGCTGATTTGTTTAGATATTTTGCCAACGTTTTCGGCGACAGTTCCACCTCGTATTCTCCTTTCACGCCATGGAACTCCAACTCGATTTCATTAACATTCTTTCCCTCCATCATGCTCTTCACTTCGGCTCTGACAAGCACTTTATCGCCTGCTTTTGCCATAGTGACAGGCTGATGGGTGGTCGGATCGAGAAGAGCTGTCTTTACATCTGCGGTTTTTACTATGAAATTCACCTCTCCCTGAACAGATTTCATCTGACCGTTCATGTCCGTTACCTTAATAATAACATCGTATTTTCCTTCCGGCAGTGTACCGGGAACGTCTATGTGTTCATGGAATGTTGTTTCCAACACCCCTACATATTTACCGGTATTGAACACCCGGCTTAGCATGGTTTTTCCGGTTTTATTCTTTATCTCTACTTCAATTTGCTTAATCTTGGCTTCGGCAAGGATTTGACATTCCAAATGGATGTCTTTACCGATGGTAGCCTCACCATCGTGTCCGATTTCCTCATGGGTTAATTCCAGTTTTGCCGTGTCGTTGTTTTCATCGTCACTGCAAGATGTCATAGCGAAAGTGAATACACCTAAGAGCGCAATGGCTCCAAATAAAAATTTATAGTTCATTGTAGTAATTGTTTGTGAGACTTTCGTCTCGATTAAAAAAATGTTTTATAAATGCTTAATTCTAAAAATCTATCCCCACCATCACGGCAAGATTGCGTCCCGGCTCCGGAACATCAATCAAACGATAAAAGCTGGTGTGGTCATAATACTTCCTGTTGAGCAAATTCTCCGCGTTCAATCCTATTCTCAAGCTGAAATCCTTAAACTTAAATTTCTTTCCGGCTGTCATGTTGAGTGTGAAATATCCGGGTGTGGGTTCCTCCGGTGGTACGATGTCGTGCTGTGCCCCTGTGAGATGTCCGCTCAAGGATACATATCCATCGTTTTCCGGCGAGTTCAAGCAGAACAGATACTTTAGTTCTGCCTCGGCAGACCATGGCGTGGAGAACGGTAAAGAATAGCCCTTCTTCTCGCCCGATAACTGTTCGGCATAAAGATACTCACCCTTTATCGATGCTTCCCAATCTCTTCGTATTTTCCAGTTCACCATCGCCTCGAAGCCACAACGCAATACGCGACTTTGCGTATAATAATAAAGTTGCAAGCCTTCATAATAATTGGGTGTGGGATTCATGTAAATATAGTTCGGGAAATAATTAATGTAAGGGTCAAGTTGTACCTCTAATGCGCCGTTGCTCCAATTTATCCCTGCATCGAGCTGATAAGACTCTTCAGGGTTGAGCTTTGAATTTCCTTGCTCGTACCTGAAGATGTTGTAGTTTACGCCATTTGCTCCCAATTCCTTGGCGATGGGGATGCGAAAACTCTTTCCGAAGTTTGCCTTGAAGGTCCAATCGCGAACGGAATAGTTTACTCCCACCGACCATGTCAGATCGTTGAAGTTCCGACTGATGTCTTGCGCTCTCGACTTAAATACCGAATCTGTAGCACTAATCGGAGTTTTATACCAATCATTGTAATCGTGTATATGCGTCCGGGCATAATCGTAACGTAGCCCGGCGTTGAAAATCAAATCTTTTGACACCGTAAACCGGTCGAAGACATATCCCCCTACGGAGAAGGTCTCGAAGTCTGGAATGATAAATCCCCATCCGGTCCTTCGGTTATGTTGAAATTCCCCATCAATACCGGTCTGCAATTCATGCTTGTCGGTCAGTTTTATCTTCAATCCCGGATGAGCGGATAAAGTGCTCTTATTGAATTTTCGTTCCGTCGTTCCTTGCGGTTTCGGCATATATCCGTGTGAAACCGGCTCGGAGCACTCCTTCCGAATGTTGTTTTGAAAAGCGAGATTTAACTCCAATTGCCCATTGTCCCATTGATAGGAAGTGTGGCTCTGTGCCATGAAGTGATTGACACTCTGATAGGGAAGGTCGATGTCGCGTCGCGACTTGTCGTAGTCAATGTCCGACATCCTTACCTCTATTCCGTGCGCATTGGCAAAAAAGCCACTCTTCGAGTAAGTGTCGGCTAACTTCAAGTCGGTTCTGAACCGATAATTCTTAAATCCCAAAGTCAGACTTCCATCTCTTTCCTTGCCTGCCGTATTGCGCAAACGCTTGTTTTTTAATCGGATATAGTATGAGTAATACTGAATGGAATCAGTAGGAACCTTGTAATCGGCATAATCAATGAGCGTGAAATTACCACGCCAAAAGAATTTTCCGGCTTTCCCTTCCATCCTGCCGGACAGTCCCAACGACTCGTTATTGGAGCGGGAAAAGATCGAAACGCTTCCCTGAAGGCTTCGCATGGGCACATAATTGCTAAAAAGACTTATCACGCCACCAATGGCATCAGAGCCATACAGCAGAGCCGCAGGTCCCTTAATGATTTCCACTCTATCCACGGAAAATTGGTCAATCTCCAGCCCGTGGTCATCGCCCCATTGTTGGCCTTCGTGCTTGATGCCATCTTCCACCACCACCATACGGTTAAATCCCAGTCCGCGAATTGCCGGCTTCGATTGTCCCGATCCTATGCTCATGGCTTTTACTCCGGGAACTCTGTTCAGACTTTGCATCAAACTTCCCGAAAAGTTGGTTTGCAAATACCCACGATCTATATGTATGTTGTTCATCGATGACCGCATCTGCAATTCTTTCCGTCGATTGCCCACCACCGTAACATTGCTCATTACAATCGCCGTGTCCGAATTCTGTTCTTTCGGAGCATTCCATGAGGCAACGGAATGGGACTTGGTGGCGGGATTACAGAAAACCTCACAAGACAGGGTCAAGGATAGAATCACCGTCAATACAGTCTTATTCATATCTTTGATTTTTGTTTTTGTCTCGACACTCCTCACGACACACTAATGAAAGAACGGAGGTCGTCTTCTTTTCATCTCTTTCCGTTTGATTGTCGAAATCGATACGAAACTATAATCGGTGATGCCTTGTCGTTGGTAAAAGATGCACTGATGAAACATGATGCAACAAGCCGACAATCCCGACACAAAGGAAAGATGTGTCTAAATCAATTCTATAAAAATAACAAGGAATTATCCCCGGACAAAAACGGGAGGAGCGCGAAGACCATTGGTTTCTTTTCCGGCGAAGTAACAACCTGCCACGGTGAAAAGAATCACCGCAATGATATAAGTGGGAATAAACGCTCCTACTTTTATGGTTTCCGGATGAAAGAAACTAAAAAACGTAAAGTTGCAAATAGGACAAGTTTCGGCATGATGACCGGCGGCATGATGACTGGTAAGAACAACGCTTACCTTTTCCTCCGCGTCCGATTCTGCCTGACAAACATGAAACGCCCTGACGACCATTGGCAGTGTGAAGACCACCAAGAGCAACCATGCCACAAGAGCACGCATTTCGCCATGTTTGTAAACCTTTGTCATTCTTCGCGACAATTTTTCGGACTGCAAATATAAAACAATTCTCGAGCGATTGCAAGAAATTTAAGAAATAATAAACATTTTTTTTGCTAAGGCGGATTCCATAAGCAAGTGCAAAATTACACAATTCTTTGTTTAATCATATCTTTTGGCTTTTGAAATTGAATCTTTTTTCTTGGTCTGTTGTTTAAT
>QWCJ01000434.1_pt1 | contig 14788 bp, 14 predicted proteins | sample 1972501 | NCBI WGS metagenome assembly QWCJ01 (sample SAMN09866711, study PRJNA288562) | Human vaginal metagenome isolate term2_vaginal, whole genome shotgun... | isolation source: vagina | host: Homo sapiens | place: USA: California
CCTCGTGTGGCCGAAACTGCGTCCCGCCTGGGCGCTCATGCAGGTCGAACACCCACACGTCCGCGCCGCATTGGCCACTTGGTGCGTTGGAGTCGTCGCACTCGTCTGCGCGTTCGGAGCGGCCGTGGTTGGCGACGCGCGCTTCGGACTCCTCGCGTTCCTCGCCGGCAGCGTATTGGCCCTCACCGCACTTGCCATCACCGTCCGCTTCGGCGTGGCATGGGCGCTGGCTGCGGCGATCCTGGTCACGATCGTCTCCGCCACGATCGGCGGCGACGTCCTCGCGCAATCTGCGCTATGGATCCTTGCCGTCCCCGCATGGCCAGCTACCGCCACCGGTACACGAGTGTGGGTTGCGGCTGCGGTGGGGCTGGTGCTGCTGGCGGTGGTTGTAGTGCTGCTGATGCGGACGCTGCGCGGGATGCGCCCAGTACGACGCTAACCCGCCGGAGTGAGGCGTCCGTCCGCCGTGTAGCGACCATCGGGGGAGTTGTAGAAGGCGTGGGCGTGGTTGTCGTCGATAAGTAAGTGCCACGTGCCGCCGTTATCGCAGGTGCCCTCGGTGATCGTCTCCCGGAAGCCATCCTCGGTTCTCGTGAGCTGCCCTGCACAGCCGAGCTCAGGGTAGGTCACCGCGATACCGTCCGCGGTTGGCGCGAACCAGACACGGAACTGCTGCCCCTGTAGGTGCTCGACCTCGGATACCTGACCCATCGTGCCCTCCATTGGACCTTTGAGTTCTGGAGGTTTGATTGTGCCCAGCGCCGCCGCGGCCGTCGTCGGGTGCCAGGTGATACGGGTGAACTCGCTGAGCGGATTGCCGACGACCGTCTCCTCCGGACCCCACACCTTCTCCAAACGCTGACCCCGCAGCTCGAAGTGCGTCACGTGCAAGAGAGGGCTTTCGGCTTCGTACTGGTCCAAGCCCGGCTGCGTGCCGTTGGTGAACACAGTCGGGTACGGGTCGTCCGAGTCGATGAGGTAGTCCTTCGTCCAGCTCAGCGTGCCGTCCTGGGCCCGCAACACGCGAATTGGAGAAGGGCCGTCAGCACCAGCGCGCAGCAGCAGTTCCGGCTCAAGATCGCCGTTGATATCTAAGACGTCGTAGGCGAACGTGCCGTCCAAGCCGTCGAGATCTGCGAAGAACCGCGCCGGGTCCGCGATGGCGTCGGCGTACAGATCACGGGTGGAGGGCACCGGTGCTTCAGTCGCGGGCGTGCCCAGTGTTGTTTCCGGCACGGGCGCTTCCGGCACAGGCGCCGTGCCGCAGGAAGCCAGCAGGAGAGTGGCGGTGATGAGAGGCAGATAGCGCTTCATGGCACCACGCTACAGAAAACTAGAAACCCGAAGAAAGTTCCCAACCTATTCGTGATCGCCGGAACCATTTTCGTGGACAGCCGTTGTGACCTAGGGAAATGTAACCGTTGGTCGACCGGAACCGGCCCCAAACGCAAAATAGTTCCCCGGCGGCGGGAACTATTTCAAAGGGGCACGAAGGGGAGAAAACCGCTAGGTCACATACCTACCTAGTAGTAGAACGGGAAGTCGTCCCAACGGGGCTCGCGTTTTTCCAGGAAGGAGTCGCGGCCTTCGACGGCCTCGTCGGTCATGTAGGCGAGGCGGGTTGCTTCACCGGCGAAGACTTGTTGGCCCATGAGGCCGTCGTCGACAAGGTTGAAGGCGAATTTGAGCATGCGCTGTGCGGTGGGGGACTTGCCGTTGATTTCGCGGGCGACCTGGATGGCCTCCTCTTCCAAGGAAGCGTGCGGGGCGACGATGTTGACGGCGCCCATGCGCTGCATCTCCTCGGCAGAGTAGGTGCGGCCGAGGAAGAAGATCTCGCGGGCGAACTTTTGACCCACCATCTTGGCCAGGTAGGCGGAGCCGTAGCCGGCGTCGAAGGAGCCGACGTCGGCGTCGGTTTGTTTGAACCTGGCCTCCTCCTTCGAGGCGATGGTCAGGTCGCACACGACGTGGAGTGAGTGGCCGCCGCCGGCTGCCCAGCCGCTCACCACCGCGATGACCACCTTGGGCATGGTGCGGATGAGGCGCTGGACCTCAAGGATGTGCAGGCGTCCGCCCTCGGCCTTGACGCGCGCTTCATCGACGGTGTCGGCGGTGTCGCCGCCCGCGTACTGGTAGCCGGAGCGGCCACGGATGCGCTGGTCGCCGCCGGAGCAGAACGCCCAGCCGCCGTCTTTCTCGGAAGGGCCGTTGCCGGTCAGCAACACCACACCGACGTCAGGTGAGCGCCGAGCGTGGTCGAGTGCCCGGTAGAGTTCGTCGACGGTGTGGGGGCGGAACGCGTTGCGTACTTCGGGGCGGTCGAAGGCGATGCGGACGACGCCGTCGGCGCGCGTGGTCCCTACGTGTCGGTGATAGGTGATGTCGGTGAAGTCAAAACCTTCGACCTCGCGCCATTGGGTTGGGTCGAATGGTTGCGCAGTGGAATAGCTCATGGCTTTGTAGTCTACGGTGCCGACGGCAGCTCGGGGCACCCCCACAGGGAGGCAACCAATGTCTAAGGCATTGCTTACCTAATGGGCTCGGAGTTAAATCAAACGTATGAGTCTGATAACGAAAACTGCCGAGGGCACCCTTGCCCGCATCCCCGTCGGCGACAGCGCCGTTATCGCGGCGCTTGACACTACCCCTACCGTCGCGCGTCGCCTGCAGGAGCTTGGTCTTCGCCCAGGCCAGCGCGTGAGCATTATGCAGTCCACGGCTGGTGGTGGCCGCGTGATCAAGGTGGCAACCTCCCGCTACGCCCTCAGCGCTGACGCGCTGCGTGGCATCAAGGTGAGCGTGGCATAGCCATGGCCGATTTCACCCAGGTTCCGTCGTGTTGCGGGCCGCACGCAGATACCGCCGTCAAGGGCGAGCCCACCATCGCGCTGATCGGAGCTCCGAACGCCGGCAAGTCCACCTTGTTTAATGCGCTGACTGGCGCGAACGTGAAGATGGGCAACTGGCCTGGCACCTCCGTGGAGATTTCTCGCGGCGTGTGGGCGGGTTCCTATAACGTGATTGATTTTCCTGGCGCCTACTCGCTGGATCCGCAGAGCCCTGACGAGGAGCTCACTCGCGAGCTGCTGCTGGAGCGTTGCCCGGCGGAGCGTCCGGATGCGGTGGTGGTCGTCGTTGATGCGGCGAACCTTGCGCGTGGTTTGTATATGGTGGCGCAGCTCGCGGAGACGCCGTACCGCATCGTGGTTGCGTTGACCAAGATGGATGTGGCCCGCGCGGAGGGCATTGCGGTGGATGCGGCGGCGCTGCAGAACGCGCTTGGGTTGCCCGTGGTCGCGGTCGATCCGCGTAAGAGGGATGTGCGCGGTCTGCGCGAAGTTATCGACGCCCAGCTCGCCGAACCAGCGGTCACCCTGCGCCCAGTGGCTACCACTGACGACTTCGAGCTTGCCGACGCCCGCTTCGCCTGGGTCGACGCCGCCGTCGAAGTTGCTGCGACCGACACCGGTCACCAGCAGACTTTCACCGAGCGCCTGGATCGCTTCGCGTTGCACCCGGTGATCGGCCCGCTGATGTTCCTGGTGGCGATGTGGATGGTTTTCGAGATCACCACGACTGTGGCGAAGCCGTTGCAGGATGGCCTGGAGAATTTCTTCGGCGGCCCGGTCTCTGACGCGGCGCTCGCGGTGCTGCCGGATATCGGCTGGCTGCGAGGGCTGGTCGTCGACGGCCTCATTAACGGCGTGGGCATGGTGCTCACGTTCGCGCCGCTGATGGCGCTGATGTTCCTGTGTCTCGCTGTGCTGGAGGATTCTGGTTATATGGCGCGCGCGGCCGTCGTCGCGGATCGTGTGATGCGTGCGATGGGCTTGCCTGGTAAAGCGTTCATCCCGCTCATTGTTGGCTTCGGCTGTAACGTGCCGGCGATTTCGGCGACGCGCGTGATGGGGGATCCGCGCCACCGCCTGATGACGGCCCTCTTGGTGCCGTTCACGTCCTGCAGTGCGCGTTTGACGGTGTACGTCATGCTGGGTGCGACGTTCTTCCCGGACCACGCGGGCACCGTCGTCTTCGCGATGTACGTCATTTCTATCCTGCTTGTCGTGCTGACCGGCCTGGCGCTGCGTAAGGCGCTGTGGTCCACGATGGGCACCGAGCCATTGGTCATTGACCTGCCGGTGTACCAGCTGCCGGGCGCGCGCCTGGCGCTGTCGGTGATGTGGGCTCGCCTGCGCGGCTTCCTGGAGACCGCCGGCAAGATCATCGTCGCGACTGTCGTCGTGGTGTGGGCGCTGCAGTCCACCCCGGTGTCCTCCGAAGCACAGTTCGGCGAGGTGGCCCCGCAGGAGTCGGTGTACGGCACTGTCTCTGACGCGATCGCCCCCGTCTTCGCGCCCGCCGGTTTCGACTCCTGGTCCCTCGCTGGTCCGCTGATTACCGGCTTCGTGGCCAAGGAGGCCGTCATCTCGAGCTGGGCCCAGACCTACGCGCTGGAGGAGCCCGAGGAAGGCGACGGCAACTCGCCGCTGAGCCAGGCAATCCGTGAGGACTTCAACCAGGCCTCGGGCGGGCACGCGGTGCCTGCGGTGTGGGCCTACATGCTCTTCCTGCTGGCCTACACGCCGTGCGTGGCCACGCTTGCGGCGCAACGCCGAGAGATTGGCCTGAAGTGGACGTTGTTCGGCGTCGCACTGCAGATGGTGATGGCGTGGGGCCTGGCCGTCGGCGCGTTCCAGCTGCTGAAGGTGTTCTTCTGATGAGTAGCGGACCGATGTCGGCGGTGCTCGGCGCACTGCGCGAGGGCTGCGTGAGCCGCGAGGAAATCGCGCGCCGCACCAACCTGTCACCCATGACTATCGACGCCGTCATGGCCCACCTCGAGGCCACCGGCGAAGTGCAGCGCCGCGCCCTCAACGACTCCTGCGCGGGCGGCTGCGGTGGCTGCCCCTCGCGCGGGGCGTGCACGTCGGGCCCTGTCGCGTTGGTGCTCGGCCGGCGCTAGCCTGGCCCTATGCCTTCTCTATTGCCGTCTGTTGACGAGATCCTTGAGCGCTCCCACGTTGTAGCCCTGCCCATGGCAGTGAAGTTCCGCGGGATCACCACCCGTGAGGCCCTGCTTATCGACGGCCCCTCCGGCTGGGGCGAGTTTTCTCCCTTTGTGGAGTACGGCCCTGAAGAGTCCGCGCAGTGGCTGCGCTCCGGTTTGGAGGCCGCGTTCGATGGTCTGCCGGAGGCCTCCGGACCGGTGCCGGTGAACGGCACGGTGCCCGCGGTGGATGCGGCGCAGGTGGAGGAGGTGCTGGAGCGTTTCCCGGGGATCGGGACGTTCAAGATCAAGGTGGCCGAGGCTGGCCAGACGCTCGCCGACGATGTTGCGCGCGTTGAGCGAGTGTGCGAGCTGCGCCCCGACGCCACCCTGCGCGTGGACGCGAACCGGGGGTGGAGCGTCGAAGAGGCGGTGCGCGCCGCCGAGGCGCTGGGGGAGCTGGAGTACATCGAGCAGCCCTGCGGGAGCGCGGAGGAGCTCGCGGAGGTGCGGGCGAGGGTGCGTACGCCGATCGCGGCGGACGAATCGATACGCCGGGCCGCTGACCCGCTGCGTGTCGCCGAGCTGGGTGCGGCGGATGTTGCCGTGTTGAAGGTTGCGCCGCTCGGGGGAGTGCGCCGCCTGCTGGCGCTGAAGCAGAACTTGGGGATGGATGTGACGGTGGCGAGCGCCCTGGACACCGCGGTGGGGATGTACGCGGGGCTGGTGGCGGCGCGGTGCGCGGACTCGCGCGCGGCGGGATTGGCTACGCAGCGGCTGTTCGTAGAGGACGTCGCGAAGCCCCGCCCACTTATCGATGGCTGCCTCGAAGCCACCCCTGTTACCCCCGATCCGGCGCGTCTGCACGAGTTGCGGGCTCCCGCGGAACGTCGCGACTGGTGGTTTCAGCGCGTTCGGGACTGCATGGACACCATGCGGGGGTAAAAACGTGCCCGGGCGGGGGTGGAAATGTTTGATTAATCTGTGCATTCTTGCGACATTTGATGTGTGAGGGCGTAACGTCTCCCACGCGAGGGTGTGAAAGATCACCTTTTTAGCTGTTGTGTGAATCCTGTTCGAAAGGATCGAAAATGTCGACTCCCGTGATGCACGAATCGTCCGCGCTCTCCGACGGCGAGCTTGCCAAGTCGCCCGAACCGGGTGAGTGGCGCCGCCAACTCATCGGCCTGATCGCAGGTGTGCTGCTTGCGCTGCTGGTGTACTACATCTTCCCGGGCAGCGCTGCCGAAACAGTGCAACAGTCCTCGGGCGCCGACCCTGAAACGACCTACGACGCCGACGTGATGCGCGTCGTCGCCGCGACCACGGTGCTCATGGCGGCGTGGTGGATGACGGAGGCGATCCCGCTGGCGGCAACCGCGCTGCTGCCGATCGCGATCTTCCCGGTGATGGGCGTGGCGAAGTTCAGCGCGGTCTCCGGGCCGTACGCGTCGTCCACGATTTTCCTCTTCATGGGCGGCTTCCTGATGGCCCTCGGGTTGCAGCGTTGGAATCTGCACCGCAGGCTCGCGCTGGTGGTCGTGCGCATCGTGGGTACGAGCCCGAAGCGCATCATCTTGGGCTTCATGCTGGCCACTGGCTTCATGTCCATGTGGGTGTCCAACACCGCAACCGCGGTGGTCATGCTCCCGATTGGTGTTTCTGTGCTGACCCTGACCGCTGACTCCGTGGGTGGCATGCAGAACCAGAAGAAGTTCGCTACCTCGCTCATGCTGGCAATCGCGTACTCCGCCTCCACCGGTTCGCTCGGCACCCTGATTGGTACACCACCGAACGCGCTGCTGGCCGGCTACATGAAGGAAGCACACGACATCACGATCGGGTTCGGTCAGTGGATGCTCGTCGGTATGCCGATGGCGATCCTGCTGACCGTGATCGCCTGGTTTGTCCTGATTAACGTGTTCAAGCCTGAGATCGACCGGATCCCTGGTGGCAAGGAGCTTATCGATGCCGAGTACCGCAAGCTGGGCGCATGGACCTTCCCGCAGGTGGCCGTCGGCATCATCTTCCTGGTCGCAGCACTCGCCTGGATCTTCATTCCGCTTGGCATCAAGCAGTTCGGTTGGGAGTTCCCGTACAACGACGCCATCGTCGGCATCATTGCCGGCCTGCTGATGTTCATCGTGCCGGGCACGAAGCAGGGCAAGCGCCTGATGGACTGGGAGACCGCGAACGAGATGCCGTGGGACGTCCTGCTGCTGTTCGGTGGTGGCCTGTCCCTGTCCGCGATGTTCACCTCCACCGGCCTGTCCCTCTGGATCGGTGAAGCCGCAAAGGGCCTCGCCGTGCTGCCGACGATCCTGCTCATCATGGCTGTCGCTGCACTGGTGCTGGGCCTGACCGAGCTGACCTCGAACACGGCAACCGCCGCAACTTTCCTCCCGATCATGGGCGGTGTCGCGGTTGGTATCGGCCTGACCGAGGCGACCGAGATGAATATCCTGCTGCTGGCCATCCCGGTGGCGCTGTCCGCAACCTGTGCGTTCATGCTCCCGGTGGCAACGCCGCCGAACGCGATCGCGTACTCCTCCGGCTACGTCACTATGGGCGAGATGCTCAAGGGTGGCCTGTGGCTGAACATCATCTCCCTCGGCCTGATCACCGTGGTGACCTACTTCCTGGCGGTGCCGGTGTTTGGTTTGGTGCTCTAGCGGTACGCTAGCAGCATGGATAACCAACAACGTCCAAAGCAATACTTCCCGGACCCGGAGCATCAAACGCAGTACTACGAGCCGGAAGCCTATTACGAACCCCAGTCCTATTACGAGCCGGAGCCGCAGCGCTCCAACGGGCTCGCAATTGGGCTGGGGATTGCCCTTGCTATCGCACTGTGCGCCGGTACGGTGCTGTTCTTCCTGTGGCGCAGCGCCGCAGCCGAGGCGGACAAGCCGCCGGTGACCTCCACGGTGACCGAGACTGCGGTGTCCACGGAGACGGTCACGGAGACCACGACGAAGCGGCCGAAGTTGCTGCCGGACCGGGGGCGCGGGGAGAGCGGGGAGACCGTGGCACCGACCGAGCCAGCCGTCGAGGTGCCGACCGAGCTGCGCGGCCTTTTCGACGACATCGTCTCCGGTGCAGAGAGCGCCCTGCAAGGACAGTAAGGTAGGTGGCCATGAACTCGATGGATATTGCCCGCCAGGTCGCCGAGTCGCTCTCGCAGCACGTCACGGACGTGGTGATGTGCCCAGGTTCGCGCAACTCGCCGCTGGCGTACGCGCTGCTCGCACGCAGGGACATCACCGTCCACATGCGTATCGACGAACGCTCCGCCTCCTTCACCGCCCTCGGCCTGGCGCGCGTGCAGCGCCGCCACGTTGGCGTAGTGATGACGTCCGGCACCGCGGTTGCCAACACGCTTCCGGCCATGGTGGAGGCGCACATGGCGCACGTGCCGTTGGCCGTTATCAGCGCCGACCGGCCCGAGTGGATGGTCGGCACTGGGGCCTCCCAGACGATTTGGCAGCAGGGCATCTTCGGCCACTACGCCAAGACCCAGCAGGTCACTAGCGTCGAGGAGGCCCGCGCGCTGGACTTCGGCGCAGCCCAGGTGCACGTCAACGTGGCTCTGGACACCCCGCTGGTGCCGGATACCCTGCCGGAGCCGGTGGGGCAGCCGCGCCGGGTTGGGCCGGGCCGCCTGGCCACGAAGCCCGCGTGGAGTGACCACGGAGCCGTGGACGTCGACCTGACGAAGGACACGCTGGTCATCGCCGGCGACGAGGCCTGGGACGTTCCCGGACTGGAGCACGTGCCCACCATCGCCGAGCCCACCGCGCCGACGCCGTTCCACCAGGTGCACCCGCTGGCCGCGCGATTCTTCGCGCAGAGCGAGGTCTCGATTAGCCACGACGGCGGCGATTTCGCAGCGTCGACGAAGCCGGAGCAGGTCATCGTGGTGGGACACCCAACCCTGCACCGCGACGTGATGGCGTTGCTCGCCGACCCGGACATCACCGTGATCGGCATTTCGCGCACGGAAACGTTCACGGGCAACCCGCAGCTGCGCGGTTCGCGAGTCAACGCGACCGGCCAGCCGCGCCAGCAGTGGATCACTATCTGCGAGGCCGCGGGCGGCGTCGGCGCGAACACGGTACGCGACGCCCTCGCCGACGCCGACTACGGGTTTACCGGCATGCACGTCGCCGCCGCCGTGTGCGACACCCTCGGGGTCGGGGACACGCTGGTGTTGGGGGCCTCCAACCCGGTTCGCGACGCCTCCTTCGTCGGTATGCCTTTTGACGGCGTGCCGACCTTCTCCCCGCGCGGCGCCGCGGGCATCGACGGCACGGTCTCCCAGGCAATCGGCATTGCCCTTGCCACGCAGCGTCTGCACCCGGACGAGATCCGCGCCCCGCGCACCGTCGCGCTCATGGGGGACCTCACCTTCCTCCACGACGCTGGCGGGCTGCTCATCGGCCCCGACGAACCCCACCCTGGCAACCTCACCATCGTGGTCGCCAACGACGACGGCGGTGGCATCTTCGAAACGCTCGAGGTCGGGGCGGAGTCCGTCCGGGACGACTTTGAGAAGGCGTTTGGTACGAGGCACGAAGTGGACGTCGAAAAGCTGGCGGAGGCCTACGGAGCCGACTACCGCCGTGCCGAAACCCTCGCCGAGCTGCACGAGGTGCTCCTCGAGCTGGAGGCGCAGCCCAGCCCGATCACCGTCGTGGAAGCGCGCACCACACGGGCCACCCGGCGAGCGCTCGCGCAGCGGCTGCAAAAGTGATCCGCTGGAAGCGTCGAGCCCAGCAGCTCGTGCTGGCGCTGTATACGTGTGCGATGCTCGGCAGCCTCGCGATGGTCGCAGGGCCAGCCATCAACGACTGGCGCATCGCCCGCGATCCCGGACGAGGCCTCGCCACCGTGACTGGTGTGAGCAAGATCCGCACCGCCGTGGAGTATCAGGATGACCGCGGGCGCACACATTCGCCGGCGACCGGTCTGCTGTACCCGACTGGGCTCAGCGAAGGCCAACAGGTGTGGGTGACGTACTCGCGCACCGACCCCGACCTGGTCAAGGTTGAGGGCCGCGGTTGGACGCTGTCGCTGATCCCTGCGCTGTCCGTCGCCGTGGTGGCAACGCTTGTGGCTGCCGCGGCCTGGAAGGGCGTGGGGCGCTTCGTGCGCGAGGACAGCGAGGGGGTGGCGTAGCGGATGCGCGTGGCCATCGTTGCCGAGTCCTTCCTGCCGAACGTCAACGGGGTGACCAATTCCGTGTTGCGCGTGCTCGACCACCTTCGCGAGTACGGCCACGACGCCCTCGTGATCGCCCCCGGGGCGCGCGAACACCAGGAGGAAATCCCCGACTACCGGGGCTTCCGCGTGGTGCGCGTGCCTACCGTGCGCGTGCCGATGGTCAACTCGCTGCCCATCGGGGTTCCCACCAGTGCCGTGCGTGCCGCGCTCACTTCCTTTCAGCCGGATGTGGTGCACCTGGCCAGCCCGTTCGTGCTCGGGGCGGCCGGCGCGTTCGCCGCGCGCCAGCTGAAGGTACCCGCGGTAGCGCTCTACCAAACCGATGTGGCTGGGTTCGCCACGAAGTACCACCTCCCGGCGCTGGCGAAGCTTTCGTGGGACTGGACGCGGCGCCTCCACAACGCCTGCCAGCTCACGCTCGCGCCGTCGTCGGCAGCGGTGGAGCAGCTGCGCAGGCACGGCATCGAGCGCGTCCACACGTGGGGCCGAGGTGTCGACGCCACCCTCTACCACCCCCGCCGCCGCAGCGAGGAGTTGCGCCGCACTTGGGACCCGAGCGGGCGCAAACGCATCGTCGGGTTCGTCGGCCGCCTCGCTGCCGAGAAGAGCGTGCACCGCCTCGCCCCACTCTGCGGCCGCGAGGACCTGCGGGTGGTGATCGTCGGTGGCGGTCCTGAGGCCGACGCCTTGCGCGCCGTATTGCCGGGCGCGGTGTTTTGCGGCCCGCTCACCGGCGAGGAGCTCGCCCGCGCCTACGCCAGCTTCGACGTCTTCGTACACCCCGGCGAGTTTGAAACCTTCTGCCAAACCATCCAAGAAGCTCAGGCCAGCGGCGTGCCCACCATCGCGCCGCGCGCCGGCGGGCCCATCGACCTCATCGCCGAGGGCACCAACGGCCTCCTTCTCGACGTCCCCACGTTCACCACCGAACTCCCGCACGCCGTCGCGTGGTGTCTCGACGAGATCAGGTGGCAGGACCTTCGGGTCGCGGCCCGCGAGTCCACTTCCGGCAAAACGTGGGAGGCGCTGTGCCGGCAACTCGTCGAGTATTACGAACAGGCACAGCGCGCGCTACAGTAGAGCGTTATGGCCAAGGCAGATCTGGAGAAGAAGCCCTTCGACGTAGCGGGCATGTTTGACGGCGTCGGCGAGAAGTACGACATCACCAACACCGTGTTGTCCTTCGGGCTGGACAAGTACTGGCGCAGGCGCGCCCGCGAGCGCCTCAACCTGAAGCCGGGGGAGAAGGTGCTCGACCTCGCCGCCGGCACCGCCGTGTCCACCGTGGAGTTGGCGAAGTCCGGCGCGTGGGTCGTCGCCTGCGACTTCTCCCAGGGCATGCTGGCCGCCGGTCGCGACCGCGACGTGCCCAAGGTCGTCGGCGACGCGATGCACCTGCCGTTCGCCGACAACACGTTCGACGCCGTCACCATCTCCTACGGCCTGCGCAACGTCTACGACTTCGAGGCGGGCCTGCGCGAAATGGCGCGCGTGACCAAGCCCGGCGGGCGCCTTCTGGTCAACGAATTTTCGACGCCCATCGTCCCCGGCTTCCGCACCCTGTACAAGCAGTACCTGCCGGTGGCGCTGCCGCTGCTGGCGAAGGTGTTCTCCTCCAACGCAGAAGCCTACGAGTACCTCGCCGAGTCCATCCGGGCGTGGCCGCACCAAGAAGAGCTGGCCGCCGCCATCAACCACAACGGGTGGGCAGGCGCCGGCTGGCAGGACCTCTCGCTCGGCATTGTGGCGCTGCACAGCGCCGTGAAACCTACAACGTAGCGTCCCATAGCGGCGCGTTCACGGGCACCGCGCGCCCGGCCGCGCGCCACGCACGCGAAATCAGGTCCGTGTCTTCTTCGGTGACCAGGTTGCCCATCAGGCGTGCCGCCGCCGGCATCAGGTGGCGTCCTGCCACCCCACGCAGTGCCAGCGGGCCCGCCACCGGCAAGAACTGCGGGTAAGTAAGCAGACGTGCCGCCGTGCGCGCCAACGCGAACGCCCGGCCATACGCCTCCCGCAGGATGAGCGGCCACGCCAGCGTGCAGTCCTTGCCCTCCTGCAGCAGTTCCACCGCCATGACGGCGGTTTCCATGCCGTAGTCGATACCCTCGCCGTTGAGCGGGTTCACGCACGCCGCCGCATCCCCGATGAGCATCCAGTTCGGACCCGCCACGTTCGAGACTGCCCCGCCCATCGGGAGCAGGGCGCTGGTGACCTGCTGCGGCTCGCCCAAGGCCCAGGTGTCACGCTGCTGGTCCGCGTACTGGTGGAGCAGCTTCTTCGTGTTCACGCGCGCCGGGCGGGCGTCCGTGGACAAGGCGCCGCAGCCGAGGTTCACCGTGCCGTCGCCGAGCGGGAAGATCCAGCCGTAGCCGGGCTGGATGGTGCCGGTGTCGTCGCGAAGCTCCACGTGCGAGTGCATCCACGGCTCCCCGGACATGGGGGAGGTGCAGTAGGAACGCGCCGCGATACCGAAGACCTCGCCCTTGTGCCACGTGCGTCCCAACCGCTTGCCGAAGGTCGAACGCACCCCATCAGCCACGATCACCCAGCCGGTGCGCACCTCGCCGCGCGCGGTGTGCACGGACTCGATCAGGCCGTCCGCTCCGAACGCCACGTCCGTTGCTGGGCAGTCCTGCCACACAGTGGCGCCCGCGGCCTCAGCCTCCGCGACCAGCGCGGCATCGAAGGTCGCGCGCGGGCTCGCGGAGCCCTCCGTGCCGTAGACTCCGTCCGGCCACGGCGCCGTCACGTCACCCCCGTACCCGTGCAGTCGAAGGCCCTTGTTGCGGTAGGCGGGCAGCACGTGCTCCAGGCCCAGGCGGCGCAACGTATGTACCGCGCGTGGGGTCAGGCCGTCGCCGCAGGTTTTGTCGCGGCCGGGCGAAGCGGCGTCGAGAAGCAGAGTAGAAAACCCAGCTCTCTGGGCGGCAATGGCCGCCGTGGCCCCCGACGGGCCCGCGCCCACAACTACGCAATCAACAAACTCAGTCACGAGTCCACATTGTGCCAGATAGCGCAGGCACACCCCATTACTGCAAAAAATGGAGGGTGTGGACTACGGTTAGTGATGTTAACCGCGCGCAGCACATGCCCCGGGCATGGCGCAATGAGTACTTTAACCTGCAAGGACATCATCGATGACCAACGGCATAACACCGTCACCACGCCATGGATTTCGCATGGACCTAGGCGACGACGCCCTCACCGAGCGTGTTACGAAGGGCATGGGCGACGTTGAAACGCTGCTCAGGGAACGCCTCCAACAAGGTGAAGCGTTCATTACCGACAAAGTGATGCACCTAGCAGTCGCTGGCGGCAAACGCTTTCGTCCCCTCGTGGCGCTGCTCTGCAGCGAGTTCGGCCCCAACCCGGGCGCCACCAACGTCATCAAAGGCGCCACCACCACCGAGATGGTGCACCTGGCCACCCTCTACCACGACGACGTCATGGACGAAGCCGAGAAGCGCCGCGGCGTCGACTCCGCCAACATGCGGTGGAACAACACCGTCGCCATCCTTGCTGGCGACATCTTGTTCGCACACGCCTCCCGCCTCATGAGCGAAATCGACACCGACACCGTCGCCCACTTCGCCGACACCTTCCAGGGCCTGGTCACCGGCCAAATGCGCGAGACAGTCGGCGCCCAGGGGGAGGACCCAGTCGAGCACTACCTCAAAGTTATCGACGGCAAAACCGCCGTCCTCATCGCGTCCGCGGCTTACCTCGGCTCGCTGCACTCCGGGGCGTCGCGCGACATCGTCGAGAGCTGCTCCCGAATGGGCAGCGCCATCGGCATGATCTTCCAGATCGTCGACGACATCATCGACATCTACTCCGACAGCGCCCAGTCCGGGAAAACCCCAGGCACCGACCTCCGCGAAGGCGTGTTTACCCTCCCCGTGCTGTACGCGCTCGAAGAGGACTCGCCCGCGGCAGAGGAGCTTCGTAGCCTCCTCACTGGCCCACTCGAAAACGACGCCGACGTCGAACGGGCCATCACTCTGCTCGGCCAGACGCAAGGGCGCCAACGCTCCCTCGCCACCGTGCACGAGTATCTCGACATCGTCGAGCGCGAACTCGACTTCCTTCCCGACGGCCCCGCAAACCAAGCACTGCGGCAGGTCTCCGTGTACGCTATCGAACGCGTCGGATAGCGGTGGGATATGCCCTCTGTGCACGCGATTTGCCTTATCGCGGGTGCGTTGATGTAAAGTAGTCCACGCACTTACGGTGCATGCCAGGTTGTCCGAGTGGCCAAAGGAAGCGGACTGTAAATCCGCCGGCGTACGCCTTCAGAAGTTCGAATCTTCTACCTGGCACCGCAAGCCCGTCTCTCACAGAACGTGAGGGGCGGGCATTTTTCATGTTGTAGTGACGCGTTATAGCGTGCACGAAGAAGGGTTAAGCGACAAAATGTGTGCTTTTCTCGGCGTGTCGACTTAAGTGACAAAATGTGTGCTTTTCAGGGGTTGGGATGGGTGGGTTGTGGGGTGTTGTGCTGGGGTTATGAGCGTCCTGCCCAGCCGTGTCGGATGGCCCAGGAGGGGTTGAAGTCGGTGTCGATGCCGG
>QWCJ01000435.1_pt1 | contig 14775 bp, 17 predicted proteins | sample 1972501 | NCBI WGS metagenome assembly QWCJ01 (sample SAMN09866711, study PRJNA288562) | Human vaginal metagenome isolate term2_vaginal, whole genome shotgun... | isolation source: vagina | host: Homo sapiens | place: USA: California
TTGCTGTCATTGCATCAAAAAACTTGCAGAAATCATCTGCCATACAAAATATTTCAGTAACTTTGTCTTCGGTGATCATAGCGATTTTTGTTTGTAATTGTTTGTAAATCAATACCATAAATTACAATAAATTTCGCTAATCACCAAATTTACAGACACTTATAATTCGTCGAACTCACGTTAAATTAGAACTAATGGGAAAAACAGTAACAACATATTTATTAGATGCTAATCCGAAAGGAACACAGTATGTTTTTATTAGCAATAAGATTTGTCAAATGTATGTAATTCCTCGCTCACATCTTTCAATCTTGAATGAACGAACAGAATTGCAGACACCGGCTTTTTACATTCTATTGGGTGAAGACGAAGAGACGAAACCGAAAGCATATATTGGAGAGACTGAAAACTTTCGTGAACGAGTGAGAGACCATGATAGCAAAAAAGCTTTTTGGCAAAAAGCCTTGCTTTTTATTTCTAAAGATGCAGCAATGACTAAAGCCGATGTGCAATACTTGGAGCATAAAGCGATAGCGGAAGCGAAGGTTTCAAATTCTTTCGTATTAAATGAAAATAAGCAAACGCCTAAAGCACCTAATCTTCCGGAATATCGTAAGGATGATATGGACGAATTTTTCGAGGATGTAAAATTTCTCACATCTTTCATTGGTTGTGGTATATTTGATATTGCCAAACCAAAAGAAGAACATCTTTTCTTTACAAAGGGACGTGGTTGTGATGCAAAAGGATTTTATCATAGCAAAGGATTTACAGTATTAAAAGGTAGCACGATTACAAGTTCTTCAGTTCCGTCTTTCAAGTGGGAAGGCAAGCGTGAGAAGATGTTGAGAGAATATACGCACTCTTCTAAAGGGAAACTAGAATTGAGTTCAGATACAACTTTCAATAGTCCGAGTACTGCTGCTGATTTCTGTATAGGGAGTAGTAATAATGGTTGGCTTGTTTGGAAAGATAAAGATGGAAACACTTTGGATTCTGTGTATAGAAAACAATTAGAGTAGAATATTAAACGAAGAACAATAACAGTATTATGAAATTGAATTCAATAATTTCAAAACGCACAAAGTTAATATTGACATTACCCGGAGGGTATATACTCAATGGAGCAATTGTTTCCATTACAGCAGTTAGCTGATTACAAACAATTTTTGGAAGAATTAGATAAAGGTTTGAAGATTAATGAATGATACACCATGGATTTGGTAAATTTATGTAGTAAGCTCAAAAAGGGAACAGTTTACCTCAAAGATGACTACGAGGACATTGTTTTAAGAATTGTAGTTATAGATAAATCAACACACTGTTTTATAAAGCGTAGAGGACGTAAAGAAGTTGAGGTTGATTCTACGGACAAAGATATTTTTGAGTCTAAGATGTACGGTTACGAAATCAGCAAAGAAGAATATGAAAAATTCTAATAATTACATGAAGGCTATCTAACTCCGAGTAGCCTTTTTTATTCCTATTGAGGTCGGAATGTAGAACCTCAACATTAGCCGAAACCAAATATTTTCCGAAATGTTGCACCAATGTTCCAACAAAAAGAAAGGAAGTAACCACATCTAATTGATATTCAGTTACTTCCTTTTCTTATCGTACCCAGACCCGGGATCGAACCGGGATGGATTGCTCCACTGGTGTTTGAGACCAGCGCGTCTACCGATTCCGCCATCTGGGCAAAACGCTTTTCTTATAAAAGCGGTGCAAAGGTACAAAAAAAATATAGGCAACACAAATTTTTTACAAAGAATTTGAAAAAATAAAACAGAAATCAGGAGACAGCCGGCAAAATACCTAAACGATAAAGAACTGAAACTCACCAAGATATAGACAGCCTGTTTCCTGTCAGAAAAGAGCAGATGGAATGTTGTTTTTGTATTGATAAGAAAAAGATTTTAGCCTTTCAGCCTGATAACCGGTTGAGTACACTTTACCCGTTCTTTCGCACTTCTTTTAGCGAAAAAACATTTATTATAGGGAATTTCAGCTAATTCCATTTTGAAAATCCCCATAGTCTGTCGGGAAGCACAGGTAGCTCTCATGGCAAGTCGCATCCGTCAGACACAGTTTCTTGTTTTTAAGACCGTCTTTCCATTTGTCGTAAAATATGCGCCGAAAGCTGTCTATGCCAAAAGTTTTGACAAGACGATTGCACATGCCATTTATAATCTTCCCATCCTTGATGGGATTGGAAGGGTTTATGGGTACAAATAATATATCAACACTGACAAACTATCAGTTAGGAATTTACTGAATATTCCTAAATAACGCGTCGAAGGGCAAACTTTCGTCATACAATAGCTAAACTTTTGTTTTTCAATAGCTTAGATTTCTCCTTCCAATAGCTTAGCTTTTACACCGCAATAGCTTACCTTTTGCACCGCAATAGCTTAGCTTTTACATTCCAATAGCTTAGCTTTTGGAAGACTGACCTTTTTTCACTGAAAAACAATCAACCGGAAACCATGTGATCATGGTAAAATTATTATTCAAATACCACGTAATATATAATTATATTTTTATGTGTTTTATTCAATTTCACACGAAAATAAAAGAATATTTATATATTTATCTATAACTGTTTTTATATATTTTTAAAAAACTCAGAGTATAAAAAGAGAGAAAAGAGGAGTTAATATATATTTATATATTTACATTATTCGTAACTTTATGGCGACAAACACCGGACAAACACAAATCAGGCAGAACATAAATGCTCGTTCGCAATATGTTTTCACCGGAGGGAAAATAATATCCGCAACGAAAGAAAACCATTCTCCAAATGGGCAACAGCCTGCCCCGCTGGTTGGTTTTGCAAAAAATCTCTTTGACAAAACTCTGTTCATCGTTGAAAGAAACTTTGCCATTCGTTGGAAAAACCCTTTCCTGCGCACCTCCTTCCAGTGCTCATGGCGATGTTTCCCTCGCGCTGCAGGCACAAACGCTTTGCCGGTGTGCAGGGAATGTCCGACAAGCGTCGCACGCCGGTGAATCGCAAGCTTTGCGGGAGGGGTGCCAGCGCAATCATGCACCGTGAGACCGGGCAGATGATGGCTTTCGCCTTACGCCGCGCCGCGCGCCGGAACCATCAACTCGGGCGCGGCAGCGTGGTTCCACGACTTCAAAACTTCGGAAACCGGGCACAAAAGACACGAAACGGGAGCATAATCTGTAAACTATTTTCAATTTATTCCTTTTTTGTCGTTGCGGAATGAAAACCACAAATCAAAAATTCCTCCCGAAATGTCGCGAGAAAATTTATGTATTTTGTATCTGCCTGATAACATGATATTTACGAATATACATATTTAAATTTATAATCATAAATATTCACAGATGCGGAACATATATCGGCAGAATTTTAGCAATATACAAACGAAAAAGAAAGAAAAAGTCATTGTTTTGTCATCATTATTTACCTAATTATGAAAAACCCTCCCAAAGCGTCGAAGCAAAACTCCCCTTTCGTCGGCATAGTGCTCCACGACTTACTAAATTGTCGCCACTACCCTACTATTTTGTCAAGGCTTTCTTACCAAACTGTCGCCACAAACCTACCAACTTGTCGTTAATAAACTTCGCTAACCATTGTGTATCAATACTTTGCATGGGCTTATATAATATCTTATAAAGATATATCAATGAATTCAAATCGAAAGATGAGTTTTAAATTTTAAAGTTATTGTTTTTATGATGCTTCGCTTTCATGATGATTTTTACAAGTTTTCTTGCGACCCTCCCTATTTGTCGCACCAACCTTTTTTGCGTCTTCTGCCCTCCTTCCCCATTGCCCGTTTCTTTTTTGTCAAAGCCTCGTTCACTTTTCGCTCCCCACGCTTGCAGCGTTCCCGATTTGTTGTTCGCGTTCCACGGGGTTTGTCGTCGGCACCCCTCGATGTTAATTTCTCATTGGCTCGCAACCTGCTGTTTATCAGGCAGCCCCGGATCATTCCCCCTGTTGCTTTCTTGCTCCGGTTTCTTCTCGGAAGTTTTGCGAATGTACCTTCGACATCGCGTTCCCCGTCCCTTTTTCTATTCTTCAAACCCTCCCTTTTGTCGCTCCCCCACCCCATTTTTTGCATTTGTTTCCTCCACCGCGCAAACAAATTCTTCCTTCTTTTCGGAACCATCATGGGCGAATTGCGCCTCGAAATTTCCCATTCTTTGTCTCCAAACAAAGGCGCGAGTTTTCTCTCCCTATTTGTCGCACCCTCCCATTTTTTACCTTCTCCTCCCCCGGCTTCCCTTTTTGTCGCCTTAATTCCTTTCGTTTTCTCTCCAACCCTACCTTTTTGTCGCTCTTCAGCCAATGCCCCCACCTCCATGCACCCCATTTTCGCTGCAAAAACCAAGCTTTTGCAGCGACAAATAAGGAAACTGTTTGCTTATATCTCACCATTTATATTTATTTTACTCTGTTGAAATAGAACATCTTACAGCCGATTATTCAACAAAAACTTAGCAAACGCCTGAAACATTTCACTTTTTTGTCGCCATTCCCCTTTAACATCCACCTTAACCCCTTTGAAAATCAGATGATTACAGCCATTTTTACATACCCCGAAAATACCTTACTAATTTGTCGCATCTCCCTTTTTCCGCCCTTTTCTTCCCTTTTTGTCGCCAAAGTCTGTTCTTTTCTTCTCGTCCGCTCCCCTTTTCCGGTTTTTTGGCGCAACTCCTTCGCCGCGATTCCATTTCCACTCCCTCCGAAAACCGGTTTTCAGCTACCGCTCTACCCTATCCGCTGCCATCAGTAATTTTCTTCCTCATTTGTCGCTCTTGGTTCTCGGTTTTCTTTTTCCCTGCCCTTTTTGCATTTCCGCTCCCTCTTGTCAATTGTTCTGTATAAACGTATAAATATATAAACATATAAAAGATTAAAAAAGCCCCACCTTTCCTTTGCTCTTTTTGCTGCTATGGGGGTTGAGGTTTTTTCGCTTTTTCCCCACGTTGTGCAACGACCCGTGGCAGAAGACGAACCTGCCATGAGATTGTTTCCGGGCTTCCCTCCCCCACCCTGCCTATATATATATGTGAGTAGAAGTTCAAAAGGAAGCGTGCAAATCTTTCTTTGTTTTTTGCTTTCCGAACGGCAAACGAGGCTCTGTTGCCACAATTGTTTTTTTTGCACACCTGCTTCTACCTTTTTTTTCTTCTTCTGCTTTTTTCTTCTTTTCCCTAATATTCATTCCCCGATTTGCTGTTTTCAGCCTTTCGTTCTTTGTTCTCTCCGACCGATTGCACGGAGGAACTTCATGAGCCATAAGCATTATGGCGATTTTGTGGCTTTCAGCTTACGTTGGTTAATATAAATATATAAAGACGTAAATATATATAAATGCTGTTTTTCATATATTTTCGGTTCAGATTTGTCTTTTTCAGCTTTTTATCGTATATTTGCGCAAGGTTAAGTATATATCTAAATATATGGTTGTTCAAACATGGGGATAGATAAATATATAAAAATGTATTTAATTCTATAATCCCTATTCCCATACAAGAATAAACAGAAACATATATGGATGATAATATAAAACATTGAAAATGTAAACATACTAATATGTAAATATATAAAAACATAAATAGAACGAAGTCTAAAGTTTTACGGTTATTATACATAAAGATATAAATGTTTAAAAAAGGAAATATGTTTCTATATAAACATGTTGAAAGATGAAAATATAAATACAAGGATGAGTAAAAACAAGGAAATATAATTATGCGGAAATATGATAATATAAAAAGGTGAAAATAGAAATATTTAAGAATATGTTTAATTAAAAACATGAAAGTGTGAAAACATAAATATATAAATAATTATTTTCTATCTTGGAATGAATGTATTATCATGTGTTAATATAAATATATAAAAGAATGAATATATGGTTAATCAATTTCAAATCAGCAAGGTTCAGAACGAGTTGATGAACTGGTCGTTCGGAATTGGGGTGGCGATGCTCATCTTGGGGTTTCTCGACGGTTTCTTCGGTTCGTGCACAGCGTTTCAAGGCGAACTTGTGGCAGGTGTGAAGAGGGTGGGGCAGAGTTCGCCATTGAGCTTGGTGGAGGACCTCACCTTTTGCGTTGCCAATCTGTTGATGTGGTGGGTTCTGCATCGTTGTTTGGTGCGTCGCGGTCATTTCGGCATGCAGCTTGCCCTCGTCACAATGATGGTGCTCACGGCGTTGGGTGCGGTGATTGGCATCATTCCCTCCGGCGATGTGCTTACGGCGTCGGGCTTTTATCGTCAAACCACGTTTGGCGCGTTCCAAAGTCGTTTTCCGTTTTTCAATTCCTTTGTTGTTTATCTTGCCGGGTTCGTGCTCGGCACCGGTTTGATTCGCCGTTACGGTGGTTATCTCCGTCTTTATGGATGGGCGTTGGTTGTCTTTCCCCTTCTCGACTCTCTGTTGCAGTCGTTCTACGTCTATCTCTACACCTCCGTCGGCGGACTTACCCTGAACGAGCTGAACACCTATCACGGTCTCGCGCAATTGGCGCAATTGGCACTCGCCATCGGTTCGCTCGCTCTCTTGCGCCGCTCCGTTTCGGTGGATGCCGACGAGCGTCCCGACGACGGGTCCGACCTGAACCAGCATGGGGCAATACAGTATAAGATAAAAAGGTAAATACGTGAAAATGTGAAAAGATATACATATTTCTATGTTAATATATAAAAATACAGAATGTTGATAATCAGAAATTTATTAATTACGAAATACCCATTAATCAACCTAATTAAATGTTAAAGTGTATGGAGCACATGAAACTCAATGAAATTCCCATTTTGGTGGAAGAGAAGCGACTAATCAGAGTTTGCTTTCCGGTGTATATGCTGAGTCTGTTCGGACTTTTGTATGCCTTTCTCACCCAGCCGGACATCATCTTTCCCGACGACCTCATCCCCGACCGGTTGCTGTTCAGCGATTACGTGTCGCTTATTTGCGAGAGCACCGCCCTGTTTGCCTTTTCCGGTTTGATCTATGTCTTCTATCAGGCGTTGGAACGCATCATCGATTACGATCGCGTGCTGTCCGCTCGTTTCTTCCTGATGGCGAGTGTGCTTTGCGTGCCCTTCTACGTGCTTTCCGCCAAAATCGGTACGATGTGGTTCGGAACTGCGGGGCTGCCCGGAGCGTTAGATTTGTTTTCCAACATCCTGATTGTCATCTTCCTCTTCAGCACGCTAAACTCGTTGTGCATCCTTTATCTGTCCACCGGGGAGAAGTTGCGCGTTCTTTCCCAGCGCGCCCTGTTGTGCTATGTGGGCATGCTCGTTTTGGGACTGTGCTTCTTCCTTCTTGCACTGACGTCCGTTCCCAACTTGCTGCTCGCGTTGATAGCCGTCATTCAGCTCGTGCTTGCTGCCCTTGTTTTCAAGAGCCTGTACGCCATGTTGGGTTATTCCCCCTATGAAGAAGAATTGAAACGGCGCACCGCAAGTTGTGAATGAAGTGAAACCATAAATTACAGACAGAAAAATGAAAAATATAAAAGTAGTATTTGCCAATCAGAAAGGTGGGGTGGGGAAGAGCACACTCTGCATCCTCTTCGCCAATTACCTTGCCTATAAGCGCAAACAAGTGTGTGTCATTGACACCGACCTTCAGAAAACCATCCTCATGCAGCGACAGAAAGATGCGCAGGTGTATGAAGATGCCGAAGAGCCCTACACGGTGCAAGGCTTCGACGTGAGCGAGCCGGAGATGATGCAGCAGCTCATGGACTCCGCTTCACGGGTGGAAGGCTTCGTGCTCTTCGACTCTCCCGGCAACGTCAGCGAAGACGGACTTGTTCCCCTCTTCGCCAATGCCGACTACATCGTTTGCCCCTATGAATACGAAGACAAGACCCTCGATTCCACCGGTGTCTTCGTGCAAGTCATCAATGCCCTCAAGGAGCATAATCCCACCATGCACGCCCAACTCTTCTTCGTGCCCAACCGCATCGATCCCCGCATCGGAACCATCGATGAGCAACGCATCTGGAACGCCACCAACAGCATTTTTCAAAAGATAGGAAAGGTAACTCCCGTGGTGAACAGTCGCGCCACGCTGAAACGCATCAACACCTTCGAACTGCTTGCCACCCAGCGCGATGCAGTGAAGGGCGCGTTCGATTACATGTTGAAGCACATGAAGTAAGATTTCACCCACGAAACCAAAACAGAATACAATAAAAAAAACATAAGCTATGGTAAAGAAGAAAACCAGCGTGGTGCTGCCCGGCGGCATCGCCAACCTCGTACATCAAGTGCAGGGAGCTGAAACCCCTGCCACACCCGAAAAGAAAGAAGAAACCCCGAAGCCGGCGGAACCCGTTCGTCCCGCCACTCCCGAAGAGCCATCGCCCACTCCGGAGAGCACCATGCAACCCACGCCCGGCGGTAAAGACCGTTCCGCCCCCGCTGCCAAGAAGTTGCCCAAGGCCGAAGGCAAGGAGTTGGCACGCGAATACACCCTTGCCATCGACAACAGTGAGGAGAGCTGGCAACTCTTCCTCGACCTTGCCAAGGAATACAAGCGGCGCGACACGAAGCTCGCCACCGTCTATATCGATTCCGACCTCAAGAGTGTCCTCGACCGTCTGAAGTCAGCCTCCAGTGTGAAGCTTCCCTCCACAGCCATCCTCAGCTCCATTGTCGCCCGCTTCATCTTCGATCACGAGAAGGACATCAAGAACGCCATCTTCGGCGAGAGTCTGCTGTAAGAGATCGCGGATACATTCATGTGCCGGCTGTAAACCCTTGTTTGCTATGGTTCGGATTGACGGTTAAAGATTGGTGCGCGGAACTCGGTAGGGGCGGAGGGAGTGAACACACACCGGTGCGCCATCGGGCAGGGGAACAAATTTTGGGGAGAAACGAATGTAAGCTCCAAAACGAAGTGCAATAAAAGCGTACCCATCGGCAATGGAAAAAAGAAACGAAATTCGCGGCATGGCAGTTTGGCGGTTTTGAATATTTTGCGTAAATTTGCCGTGTCGCTTCCATGAAACCCATGGGAGCGCGATGGAGAACAGACCGTTATGAAACCGAAAAAGAAACCCACATACACCCTGCCCGTGGCAATCTGCGCCGCCGTGCTGGTCTTCGGTTCGCTCTTGTTGGCAATTCTCATGGCCACGCGCGACATGGCGCCACCGAGGAAATACGAGGTGGATATGTCCGGAACGGTCATCGGAGTGGACACCACATCGAAGATACCCGTGCTGACGAAGGAAGAAGCCGAAGAAGTGCAGGTGAAGGAAAACAAGAAGGTGGACTATGTGCCCGCCGATGAGAGCGAAACCGGTGAGAAAATTCCCGAGCCGGAACCCATCGTCGTGCCCTCCACGCCACCTGTCGCAAAGGAAGAACCGGGTGTGAAGGCAGAGGAACGCACCGCCGTGCCCGACGTCAGTGTCCGCCGGCCCGACATTAAGAATCCGCGAATAGAACCGATAGAGTAGGGGGGGAGCGACATGTGGAATAAATTTATCAATCTTCTCTCTGCCCTTTTCACCGCCCTCAATGTGGGGGTGGCGTTGTGGTTCTATCTCACCACCGACGAGATTGCCATCCCTGCTCATTGGGAAGCCCTCGAAAGTGCGTGGGGCTATGGCAGGTCGTGGCTCATCCTTCCGCTTTCTGCCCTTTCCGTGTTCATCTATCTGCTCTTGCGCTATAGTCGGCGGCACACCCTTGTGAACCTCCCCTTTGCCGTTACGAACAAGGTGGCTGCTCATCCGTTGATAGTGTCGATGATGAGTCGTGCCACGTTCCTCATCACCCTTGCCCTTTTCTATGTTGTTCTTGCCGTGGCGCAACTTGTCCCGCTGCACAATGTTCTTCTCTTTCTTCTTTTTTTCCTTCTTCTTTCCGATGTCGTTTGGCACGTCATAAGAATCTATCGCGTAAGGAAGTAGGGCTGTTCCATTGCGAACCGTTGCAATTCCAATCCCTCGTGGGGACAAACACAGGGTTTACAATCCCCACGAGATTGATTTTTTCGGCGTAATGGAAATTTGGAAGGCTGAAAAAGCTCCAAATTTCCATTACATAACAGTTATTAGCTCACACGCTCACAATTGGTTGATAACAATATGGCTTATCACCTGATTTAACTCTCTTGTTGTCAACAACCCTGCAATTTTCTCTCGCTTCTACCCACTACGTCTTCAAAAGCACGACAAACAAGCTGATCGGTAGTCAAATAAAATCAGCACAGACGTTAATGACCGGTTTGAGGTTAATCTGCTATTTTGAAGGAACAAAGTCATGCTTTGCCCTCATAAGTGCTTTGCTCAAGGCTGGTACATTGGGCAGAAGCTCAACTGCCTCCTTGCTATTTTTGATCTTCATCTGCCGCTTGGCTTCGTCTTTTGTCAGATATTCAGCCTCTACGGTATAGAAATCCTCAACATAGTTATAGACAACCTCTTTCTTCTTTACACTGGAATTGACTGAATAGAACGTATGGCTGAGGGATAAATCGCCCATGGTGTATTTTCCATCTTCCCGATACGGTGTGAACATCTGCCCAACACTTATATAATTGAATTTGAACTTTACCACAAAGAATTTGAACTTGAACGTATCTCCTGCTATGGCATCGGGAATCTCAATCAAAGAATGGTTGCCCCCGGGCATATCGTACTGAATTCCAAACGGCTGACCGGCTTTCATGATTTTCCAAACTGTGGCATCTGCTGTCTTGGAAACGACCTTTTTATCTTTGGCCACCAAAGGCTGACGCTCAAAAAGGTTCACTTTCGTTACATCATAAGATTTGGTCATACCCTTAGCCATGAGTTGTCGTAACCCCTCAGTACGATACTTTATCTTTCCTTTTCCATTGATTGGGATGAAATACTCCACGACTCCCTCCGTAATGAACGTGAGATTCTTATTCTCGAATTGATAGTTTCGTTGCCAACCTCTCAATTTCACATAGTCGGCCTTAGGTTTATCCTTTCCTCGTACTGAAACCGAACTGACAATAGGGGTCATCTCCAGATTCTCTTCCGCTCCCCCATTAATCTGAAATTCGACAGGTTCGAAGGCGGAATGCACTACATCAATTTTTCCAACCGACAGCATTTCGGCGGTCAACAGACCGTCCTCTTTGGTTATTCCCAACAAATGCCCCTCTGAGTCCATCACCAAAGCGCCACCAACCGGTGTCTGTGTGACGCTGTTTGTCAAAATCTTCTGCGCCTTTGACTCTATTCCTAAAAGACAGAAGGTTATCAATACAAAACATAGTCTTTTCATGAGTATTTCAATTAATTGTTCCATAACTTAGAACTTGCAAACGCTACAATTAAAGAACTTCTAATATTACGCTTCATAAGTTCATCCACCTTGGAATTATTTACTATATTTAACATTTCGTTAGTATAATTAGTCCATTCTTCACCAGCCTGTACATTTTCAAGTCCATCAATATAGACCGAAAGAATACTAAGTAAATCAGCCATTTCAGGATTTAATGAGTGAATTTTATCACATAATTCAACAGAGTCATCAGTAGAATTTAAAGCATTTGACAATTTATCATAGAAATCTATCATTTCATGCCTATTTATTCCAATAGTATCTAACGATAATCTTTCAAAAAAATCCTTTAGTTTGAGCCTTTCCCCTCAATAGAGGTAATGATTTGGTAACAGTTCCAATTTCTGCAATATGCATACGTTTGCTGTCAAACAACTCTTCTCTGCTGCAAAGGTACAATAACTACATGAAACAACAATCGCTATATTGGAATAATTTACATAAAATAGCTTGATTTACAACGATTATCGCAAAATTTAATGTATATTTGCAGCAAAATTCGGTGACTTTATGAAACTAAACAAGATGAAAGACATCTTGGATAGCAAAGATATCTCACAAAATTGACTGACAAAACAATTAGATAAGAACTTTAGCATCATCAATTGCTCTGCTCGAAATAAATATTAACCCGAGTTAGAGAAATATCTTGAAAATCTTAACTATTTCGAAGTTGACCTCAAGGATTTAATTCCCGAAGAGAACGAGAGAGTGAAATGAACACATAATTCCCAATTATATAAATTATGTAGTATAACTTCTGATAATAAAATATTATTTGAATATGGGCATAAGCAAAGAATTAACAGAAGAGGATGTCAAGTTCCGTTATATCAGTGAAGCTATCACAAGCAAAGGGTGGGCAAAGGATAGCATATTCATGGAACGGAAGGTTAGGTTTACGGACGGTAAAATTAGCCTTCATGGCAATCTTGTGCATAGAGAGAGGCCGAAGTTTGCCGACTATGTGCTTTATGCGAACAAGGCAACGCCCATTGCCATTGTAGAAGCGAAGGATGCCAATCACTCTGTTTCTCATGGATTGCAACAAGCCAAGATCTATGCCCAAATGCTTGATGTGAAATTTGCTTACAGCTCAAATGGCGAAGGCTTTGCCGAACATGACTTCTTGACAGGCAAGGAACGCATTTTTGCCATGGAAGAGTTTCCTACGAAAGAGGAACTTATCGAAAGATACAAAAGCGAGGCTAATGGTGGCAACGGGCTTAATGAGCAAGAGTTGGCTGTCATTGCGCAACCTTACTGCACTGGTCAAAATATTTTTCCACCACGATATTATCAGCGCAATGCCATCAACCGCACCGTCAGCGCCATCGCAAAAGGACAGAGTCGTGTACTCCTCGTCATGGCAACAGGAACAGGCAAGACATATACTGCATTTCAGATTGTATGGCGTTTACTTAAAAGTGGTTTGAAGAAGAAAGTGTTGTATCTTGCCGACCGCAACATATTGGTAGACCAATCCATACAGCAGGACTTTAACCCACTGAAAAAGGTAACCCACAAGATAGACTACTCAAAAGACAAGAACCACTTGGAGGAATTAAGTTCGTATCAAGTGTTTTTTGCACTCTATCAACAGTTAATTGGGCAGAACGATGCCAAGAATTACCAAGAGTTGTTTCCAAACCCCGATTACTTTGACCTCGTTATCATTGACGAGTGTCATAGAGGTAGCGCGAAGGATGACAGCAACTGGCGAAACATTTTGGATTACTTCTCTTCGGCTACTCATATTGGCATGACTGCCACCCCGAAAGAAACGAAATATCAGTCAAGTATTGGCTACTTTGGCGAGCCTGTCTATACTTACAGTCTTAAAAATGGAATAGAGGATGGCTTCCTTACTCCATTCAAGGTAATCAACATCACGACGAACATTGGTGATGAGTGGAGACCAACAAAAGGACAAAAGGATATATACGGCAACGAGATAGAAGACCGCATTTATAACAATAGTGACTATGATTACAACATTGTCATAGAAGACCGCACAAGGGAAGTGGCGCAGGAGATAACCAACTATCTGAAAAGTACAGACCGCATGGCAAAGACCATCGTGTTCTGTGCGGACGAGGCACATGCGGAACGTATGCGCATGGCTTTGACGAATGCCAACGCTGACATGTGCAAGAAGAATCCCGATTATGTGGTGCGTATAACTGGTAGTGACGAATACGGAAAAAGCAAGTTGGACTACTTTATCTCCGTTGCGGAGAAATATCCTGTCATAGCGACAACCAGTAAGTTGCTTTCAACAGGAGTTGACTGCAAGATGACAAAGCTCATTGTCCTGGACCAACAAATCGGCTCTATGACAGAGTTCAAGCAGATTATCGGTCGTGGCACTCGTCTTCGTGAGAAAGAAGGAAAGACTTACTTCACTGTAATGGACTTCCGCAACGTGACCCGATTGTTCGCAGACCCAGATTGGGACGGACCGATAGAGATAGACCCGAACTATCCGCCCAAAGAAAAAGAACCTACGCCGTATCTACCTCCAAAGGAGGATGAGCCTACAGGCGTGAAAGAACCAGACCCAGCACCACAACCGAAGCCAATAGTTGCCAAGGACGGTTGCCAAGTGATGATTATCAACAAGGTTGTTTCTGTCTATGATACAGACGGCAAGCTGCTTCGTACGGAGAGCATTACAGACTATACCAAGAAAAGTATCATTGACACATACGCTACCATTGACACGTTCACGACGAAGTGGCAAGAAACCAAGAAAAAGTCTGACATCGCCGAAATGCTCAAAGAAAGTGGTATTGACCTTGCGGCGTTGAAGCATGCGGAAAACATGGACGACGTGGATGATTTCGATTTCATCTGCCATATAGCCTACGGCAAGAAAACACTTACACGGCACGAGCGTGCCGAGCAGGTGAAGAAGCGAGACATCTTCAGCAAGTATGGCGAACAGGCACGAGGTGTGCTTGAAGCCTTATTGGATAAGTATATCAAAGAAGGTATTTCGGAATTGGAAAGTCTTACCGTGCTTGAGAATGACCCTTTCCGCAAATTGGGCTCCAAGGCAAACATCGTGAAATTCTTCGGTGGCAAGCAAGGCTATCTTGATGCCGTGAAGGAACTGGAACAACACATATATAATATAGCATAAATAGAATCTTTTCGATAAGTCAAACGAACAGAGCCAAGCTTGCTTGAGCTATGTCGTGTCGAGAAAAGATGTACAAAGAGAAACGACAGATGAGTTTATCAAATTTCGTAAAACGAGTACGCAATATCATGCGCAATGACGCAGGTATCAACGGTGATGCGCAGCGTATAGAGCAAATAGCATGGATGCTGTTTTTGAAAGTCTATGACGAGAAAGAGAACGACTGGGAATTGGACGATGACGATTACAAGTCTATCATTCCCGAGGAATGCCGTTGGCGCAACTGGGC
>QWCJ01000439.1_pt1 | contig 14692 bp, 12 predicted proteins | sample 1972501 | NCBI WGS metagenome assembly QWCJ01 (sample SAMN09866711, study PRJNA288562) | Human vaginal metagenome isolate term2_vaginal, whole genome shotgun... | isolation source: vagina | host: Homo sapiens | place: USA: California
GCATGGATGACCTCGCGCGCTTCCTCCTCAGTGGTGGCGCGCGTCACCCAGGTAATAAACCGCGAACGCTTGATCTCAAGTTCGTGGATGGCTGTCTCCCCAGCCTTGGGTCGGACGTAGGAAGTAACCATTTAACCTGCAACGATGAAGTCGTACTCCGGCGTGCCGGGCTCCAAACGTCGGCAGCCGATCGGCGATCCGTCCATGCGCTCCAGAAGCGGGGCAAGGTCGTCCGCATGCGCCAATTCAATACCGACGAGCGCGGCACCGGTTTCGCGGTTGTTCTTCTTCAGGTACTCAAACAAGACGATGTCGTCTTCCTCACCCAGGATCTCCCGCAGGAACATGCGAAGCTGTCCTGGCTCTTGGGGGAAGTTGACCAGGAAGTAGTGACGCAGCCCGCGGTGGACCAAGGAGCGCTCCATGACCTCCGCGTAGCGCAGCACATCGTTGTTGCCCCCAGAGATGATGCAGACGACGGTCGAGCCTGGCTTAATCGTCGTTTGTGCAAGGCCCGCAACCGACAGCGCACCCGCGGGCTCAGCGATGATGCCTTCGTTTTGATACAGCGAGAGCATCTCCGTGCACACTGCCCCTTCGTCGCAAGAAAACACCTCAGCACGATCTTTGTGTGCTTGGAACACCTGCCAGGGAGTGTCACCGATCCGCTTCACCGCCGCACCGTCTACGAATGGGTCGATAGATTCCAGCGTCACCGGCTCGCCCGCCTCAATCGCAGCGCGTAACGACGACGCCCCCACCGGCTCAACACCAACCACCCTCGTCGACGGCGACATGTCCGCCACATACGACATCACACCTGACATCAGGCCACCGCCACCGACCGGCACAAGAACAGTGTCGAGCTGCTTGCCCATACTGGACAATTGCGCGACGATCTCGGCCGCGACGGTGCCTTGCCCGACCACGGTATTGCGCGAGTCGAACGGCTCAATCACCGTCGCTCCCCGTGCCGCAGCGTCTTCGCGCGCAGCCTGGGCAGCCTCGTCAAACGTGTTGCCCGTAACGACGAGCTCAATCGCATCACCGCCGTGCACCAAAATGCGGTCACGCTTCTGCTTCGGGGTGGGTTTCGGGACAAAGATCTTGCCCTGAATCCCAAGCGCACGGCACGCGTACGCCACGCCCTGGGCGTGATTGCCTGCCGACGCCGCCACTACGCCAGCCTCCCGCTCCTCCGGGGTTAGCTGCGAAATGCCAAAGTACGCCCCGCGAATCTTGTACGAACGCACATCCTGCAGGTCTTCACGCTTGAGATAAATCTCAGCACCGTACTGCTGAGACAGCCGCGGGCAGTACTGCAGCGGCGACGGAGTAATGACAGAAGAAATCCTTCCCTGCGCGAACTGGATATCGGCGGCATGGACCTCTTGGAATGTGTCAGATGGGCGCATGGTCGATCAGTGTACGCGCGACGAGCTTTCAGTTTGTTCAAACCTCGATTTACCCCGCTTCCACAGAACTTAGACATATAGATGATTTGGGGTACACTGCTCGCCGTGACCAAACCCCTGACTTCCAGGTGTTGGCCAATCCGATGCGGGGAACACTGAAAACATTGCCTATATCACTATGTTTTCTTCTGGGAACCTGCTAGGTTCTTCCGAGTGATCTGTCGAGCGCACGGTCGACAGCGACAAACCCCCTAAATTTCCATAGGAGTTTTTCATAATGAAGCGCATTTCTTCTGCAATGGTCGCTGCCGCGACCGCGCTGACCCTGGCTGTTACCCCGGCTTACGCTGAGGACGCCGAAAACACCGGCAACGGGGCCATCGACACCAACACCACCGCTCCGGTTGACCAACCTGAGGACAACAAGGGCGAAACCGACAAGCCGGGCGAGGGCGAAACCGACAAGCCGGGCGAGGGCGAAACCGACAAGCCGGGCGAGACCGAGCAGCCGGGCAAGGGCGAGGACAACAAGGACGAGACCAACAACCCGCCGGCTCCCCAGAAGCAGACTTCCGGTTCCTCCCAGGGCCACATCATCGGCGCAGTGTCTGGCACCCTCGCTGCGGTTCTGACCACCGGTCTGATCGTGTTCTCTGACCCGCGTGGCATCAACAAGATCATCGACGCACTGAACCGCGAGTTCCACCTGGGCATCCCGCACGTCCACGTGCCGCAGGTCCAGCTCCCGAAGCTCCCGTTCTAAACCTCCACCCCAGCTAGGAATATTCAAGCATGAAGCTCCGCACTCTGTTGGTTTCCGCAGCCGGTGCCGCCGTCGCCGCTGGCGCTCTTGGCACTTCAGCTCTCGCTGCAGAGACCACCACATCCGAACCCACTTCGGCAACTACCACCGCCACCTCGGAACCGGCACCGACGACGACCACTGAGGCGCCGGCGGAACCGGCACCTTCCGAGGGCACGGAGGAAACCACCACCTCGACGACGACCACTGAGACGTCGGAGGAAACCACCACCAACCAGTCGACCGAAACCACGACGAAGGAGACCACGACCGCTCCTACACCGACAAAGGTGACCGCTGAGCCTTCGGCAACGCTGGCTCCGCACGGAAGCATCGGCCCTGCCGATAATGAGGAAGAAATCCTGAAAGCAATCACGACTATCAGCGTGATTGTTACGACGCTCGGTGCTGCAATCGGCAGCCTGGTTGTCTTCATCAACTCGATCCCTGGTGGTCGCGAGGCGCTGCGTAAGTTCTTCAAGTAAGACACGCGCTTCATCTCCTCATGCCCGCTGTGCAATATGCCAGCGGGCATTTAGCTGCGCCGACTATGCAGCGGCATAGTCCGCCCTCTCCCAGCATCCCGGCTCCCAAGGCGTCACCCGACAAGCTCGCGGCGCGGTACGCCCGCAGAGAATCACCGAAGCCGACTATGCAGCAGCATAGTCACTACCGCTGGATCCTCGAGCCCGCGCACTATGCAGCAGCATAGTCACCACCGCACGAGCCCCAAACGCGCACACTATGCAGCGGCATAGTTTCCCCTAGCCCAAGATCCCCGCACCCAGGGTGGCCTTGAGATCACCCATCAGGCTCGCAGAACGGTGCACTCGCAAATGGTCGCCGAGGATCATCAGTTGACTGTGTTCGCCGTTGACCAGGTTGAGATAGACGTCTGAGTCGCCTGGGTTGTTCGACAGCACTCCCTTGAGTTTCGAAATGTTGTCGATGGTGCACTGGTCCGTCCGCAGCGTTAGACGAAGCGGTAGGCCAGCACCGTTGCCGGGGCCAAGTTCGGGGACTTTGACGTCGTCGCCAAACAAGCTCATGCGCTCGTCACGAATTGAGACATGTGCTCTGACCAAAATGATGTTGTCCTCCACAATTTGCGGAGCCACAAGCGCGTATACCTTATTGAAGAGCAGCACATCCACCTGTGCGCCGTGGTGATCCTCGATGGTCACAATCGCCCAGGGAGAACCGTCCTTCTTAGAGAAGCGTCGGTCCACATTCGAAATCAACCCACCGATGGTGACCTCTGCGCCGTTACGCAGTTCACCGGACAGGATGGTGGTGAGCTGCGTATCGGTCTGTGCATCGATGGCTTCCTCGTACCCATCAAGCGGGTGCCCGGACACGTATAGGCCAAGCATTTCGCGCTCGAGGGCGAGTTTGTGCTTACGGTCCCATTCGTCTTCAGGTACTTCGATGGCAAACGCAGAGTTCGCGGAACCGTCCTCGCCGCCAAGGCCCGCGAAGAGGTCGAATTGGCCCTTGTCGGCGGCCTTCTTCGTCGCCAAGACTGAGTCCACCGCGTCTTCCTGGATCAGCATCAAGCCTTTACGCGGGTGACCCAAAGAATCGAACGCGCCTGCCTTGATCAGCGATTCCGTGATGCGCTTGTTGCACGGAAGGAGATCGATCTTGTCCAGGTAGTCAGAGAAGCTGGTGAAGTGTCCCTTGGACTTGCGGGTCTCTTTGATGGACTCCACCACTTCCGCACCGACGTTTCGCACAGCCGCAAGTCCGTAACGGATGTCTTTGCCGACAGCCATGAAGTTCTCTTCAGACTCGTTGATATCTGGCTGCAACACGCTGATGCCCAAGTGGCGGCAATCCGCCAGGTAAATCGCGGACTTGTCCTTCTTGTCCCCCACAGAGGTCAGCAGCGCGGCCATGTACTCAGCGGCGTAATTCGCCTTCATGTAGGCAGTCCAGTACGACACCAACGCATAGCCTGCGGCGTGCGACTTGTTAAACGCGTACGACGCGAACGGCTCAATCGTTCCCCACAGTGCATCGACGGCTTCCTTGGAGTAGCCGTTTTCAAACATGCCGGCAGAAAACGTCTCGTACTCCTTCGCCAGCACCTCCGGCTTCTTCTTACCCATGGCTTTACGGAAGCCGTCTGCCTGACCAGCCGTGTAGTTGGCTACCTTCTGCGAGATGTTCATGATCTGCTCTTGGTAGACGATCAGGCCGTAGGTTTCGTCGAGAATCTCGCGCAGCGGCTCCTCAAGCTCCGGGTGAATCGGAGTGATCGGCTTGCGCCCATTCTTGCGGTCGGCGTAGTCCCAGTGAGCGTTCACACCCATCGGGCCCGGACGGTACAGAGCGAGCGAGGCGACAATATCGTTAAAGCCCGTCGGCTTCATACGCTTGAGAAGCTCCTGCATACCTCCGGAGTCGAGCTGGAACACTCCAAGGGTGTCGCCACGAGACAGCAACTCGTACACCGCCTCGTCGTCGGTGTCCAAGGCTTCAAGGTCGATGGTCTCGCCGCGGTTCTTCTCCACGTTCTCCAGCGCGTCGCCAAGCACTGTCAGGTTGCGTAGGCCGAGGAAGTCCATCTTCAGCAGGCCAATGGCCTCGCACGCCGGATAGTCCCAACCGGTAATGATCGCACCGTCGGCAGGACGCTTCCACATCGGAATGTGGTCCATCAGCGGCACCGACGCCATAATCACCGCACATGCGTGCACACCTGCTTGGCGCACAACGCCTTCAAGTCCACGGGCGGTTTCATAGATCTTGGCCACATCCGGATCTGTCTCGATCAGCGAGCGAACCTCAGCCGCTTCCGCGTAGCGCTCGTGCTCCGGGTCCGTGATGCCGGACAGCGGAATATCCTTCGCCATAATTGCTGGTGGCAAGGCACCGTTGATGCGGTCGGCCATCTGGAAGCCCGGCTGGCCGAAGTTCACCTTCGCCGAGTCCTTAATCGCCTGCTTTGTCTTCACCGTGCCAAAGGTGATCACCTGGGCGATCTTGTCCTCGCCCCAACGCTCGGCGGCGTAGGTGATCATTTCTCCGCGGCGGCGATCGTCGAAGTCGATATCGATATCCGGTGCGGACGGACGCTCCGGGTTGAGGAATCGCTCGAAGAGCAGGCCGTGCTCCATCGGGTCAATATTTGTAATGGTCAACGCATACGCAACCAACGAACCAGCGGCGGAACCACGACCGGGACCAACGCGAATGCCGATCTCGCGGGCGTGCTTAATCAGCTCCGCAACGATCAGGAAGTAGGAGGGGTAGCCCTTCATGTCGATGACGTCGATCTCGTAATTCGCACGCTCGGTGTATTCCTGCGGAACCTCTCCCCCGTTGAAACGCTCCGACAGTCCGCGGCGAACCTCCTCACGCAGCCACGTCGTCGGGGTGTGTCCCTCCGGAACGTCCGCGATCGGCATGCGATCGTGCGGGTGTTCCTCCCACAACTCGCTGTAGTCGCCGACACGCTCCGCGATCCACAGGGTGTTGTCGCACCCGTCAGGCACGGTGGAGTCCCACAACTCACGCATCTGTTCGGCAGTCTTGATGTAGTAGCCGGAGCCATCAAACTTGAAGCGGTCCGGATCCAGCAGCGTCTTGCCTGTCTGGACACACAGCATTGCCTCGTGCGCGGGCGCCTGGGATTCGAGGACGTAGTGGCAGTCGTTGGTCACCAGCGGCGGCAGTTCAAGCATCTCTCCGATGCGCAACAGGTCGTCGCGCACGCGGCGTTCGATGTGCAACCCGTGGTCCATCAGTTCAAGGAAGTAGTTGTCCTTGCCGTAGATGTCCTGCCACATCGCCGCAGCCTCCAACGCGGCGTCAAACTGGCCTAGACGCAGGCGAGTTTGCACGTCACCGGACGGGCAGCCAGTGGTCGCGATAATGCCGTCAGCATGCTCGGCGATAAGTTCCGCATCCATGCGAGGCCACTTGCCCAACTGTCCCTCGTACGACGCAAGGGAGCTCAGCTTGAACAGGTTGCGCAGACCCGTCGCGTTCTCGGCGAGCATGGTCTGGTGGAGGTATGCGCCGGACGCGGAGACATCGTCACGCTTTTGATCCGGCGTACCCCACAGCACACGCTTCTTATTAAAACGAGAGTCCGGTGCCATGTAAGACTCAATGCCGATGATCGGCTTCACACCAGCATCGACCATGCGACGGTAAAACGCATTGGAGCCGAACATGTTGCCGTGGTCGGTCATGCCGACTGCTGGCATGCCCTGGCGGGACACCTCCTCAGCCAGCAAGTCCACCTTTGCCATGCCGTCCAACATGGAGAACTCGGTGTGGTTATGAAGATGAACGAAGGAGGATTTTTTGGCCATGCGGCTCATCTTAGACGGCTACGCAAGTCCGAATTATTCGTAGCGCAGCGCGTCGATGGGCTGCATCTTCGCGGCCTTCGACGCAGGGTATGCGCCGAAGAACACACCGGTCGCCAGCGAGAACAGCAGCGCGAACACCACGGCTCCGATCGGTGGCCATGTCATTTCCAAAAGCGCCGAGCTGGCGATCATGCCGACAGCGCCACCTAGGATGACGCCAATGACGCCGCCGATGAGGCACACCAGCATCGCCTCGACGATGAACTGGACACGAATATCATTGTGGGTTGCGCCGAGCGCTTTACGCACGCCGATTTCGCGGGTGCGTTCAGTAACCGTGATCAGCATGATGTTCATCACGCCGATACCGCCGACGAGGAGCGAGATGCCGCCGATTGCGGAGAGCACGGTCGACAGGGTGCGGAAGATCGTCGTCAAGCCTTCGAGGCTCGCTGAGATATCGAACACCTCGGCCTCGTAGTTGTCGTTACCGGCGTACATGCGATCCAGGTACGTTTGCAGGTCTGCGCGGAACGCCTCCGGGTCCTCATCCACAGCAGCACGCACGCTAAACGACGACACCCAGTCCGCCTCCAAGCCAACCCTGCCCGCGGCCGTGACCGGAATGTAGGCGTCCGCAAACGCGGTTTCCCCGAACATGGGCTGGCTCTCCGATTTTTCCAGCACACCGATGATGGTGAACACCGCCGGCTTGCCATCGATGATGAGGTCGAAGCGGGAGCCGAGCGCCTTGCTCGGATCGTTGTCGAACAACGCCTCGACCAGCTCTGGCGATACAACGGCAACGGGGCGACGACTATCAATGATGTCTTGATCCAACCCGCGACCGTACTGAACCTTCAGGCCACGCATGTCGAGCGAACTCGCAAGCGACGGGTAGATCGACACACTTGAAGTGTTGTCCCCGACCTGTGCGTCACCACCGCCGGAAAGCTCCAGATCGATGCCTTGCACGCGGTCGCCGAACGACGCTTGCAGCTCGTTGAGCTGATCAAACGTGACAGCATCGTTCTCGTTTGTCGGCGGGGCAAGATCAAACGCCGCAAACGGGTCCTCGGATTTCTCGCCTTCTTCCGCGCGTTCGTGCACCATCACCGGGTACGTGGTCGTGCCGGCGTCTTCCAGACCACCCATCACATCGTTCTCGAGGGCACGGCCCAACGTCATGATGATGATCACGGCCATGATGCCGATGATGATGCCCAAAAGCGTCAGCAGCGAGCGCAACTTGTTGGTATTCAGGCTGGACAGCGCCAACCGTAGCGATTCGCGAATATTCACCTAGTTCACCCCACCCGGCTGGCGCACACGAGCGATTTTTCCGTCCATCATTTCCACGATCCGGCCGGTTTCTTCAGCCAACTCCGGGTTGTGGGTAATAAACACGATGGCTTTGCCCAGTTCCTGGTTGAGTTCGTGGAACAGATCCATGACCATGCGTCCGGTTTTGGAATCCAGGGCGCCCGTGGGCTCGTCGGCAAGCAGCAGCCCTGGGTCATTGGCCAGGCTGCGTGCGATTGCCACACGCTGCTTCTGGCCACCCGAAAGTTCGTTGGGGTTGTGGTGCAACCGATCCCCCATGCCCATGCGATCCAGCAGTTCGGCGGCGCGCTCCTCGCGCTCGCGCTTCGGCACACCGGCGTACATCATCGGCATGGCCACGTTCTGCAGCGCGTCGATGCGGCCAACGAGGTTGAAGTTCTGAAAAATGAATCCGATGTTTTGGCTGCGGTAATGCGCCAGTTCCTTGTCCTGCTTCGCGTACACAGGTTCGCCGTTGAAGGCATACGCACCTTCAGTCGGGCGGTCGAGCATGCCAATCAGGTTCATCAACGTCGATTTACCGCAGCCCGAAGGACCCACGATAGAAACAAATTCGCCCTGTTCAGCGTAGAAATCCACGCCGTGCAGTACGGTCAGTTCGCTCGGCTCGCCAACGTTGTACGTCTTCACGATCCGGCGCATGTCGATCAACCTGCCGGTGTTCTCCATGCGCGGCTGCGTATCGACGACTTCCTCCACCGGGACAGTTTCAACTACCGGTTCGTCTTCATCGGCTGGGTCTTCTTCGCCGTCGAGGAAGAACGGGTCGTGGGTGTCTGTCGTGTCGGTCAGGGTGTCGTCGTCAAGCGGACGCTTTTTCCTGCGAAACACTTACGGCTGCTCCTTCTCGCCGTCCTGCTTCTTCTTGCCTTCGCGAGCCTCGCGGACCTTCTCCGGGTCGAAGTTCGGGTCGTTGATCTCAACGGTCTCCCCGATACGCTCGCGGTACTCGTCCGGCCAGTTCACGACAATATCGCCAGCCTTGAGGTCTCCGCCCGTAATGGCAATGTCGACGTCGTTGGACGCACCGGTTTTCACGATGCGTTCCTCGACCTTGCCAGAGGTCGCATCTTCGCCCTCGGTTGCCATGACGAGAACCTTCTTCTTGCCGTCCTCCTCATACACGGCGTCGAGCGGGACGTTGAGCGCGTCCTTCGCCTCAGCGGTAATGATCTCCGCACGCGCGGTACCACCCAGCAGCAGACCTTCCTTGTCGCCGGTGATTTCGATCTCGACCGGGAACGTCACCTCGCTCGAATTTTGCGATCCGCCGCCGCCCATCGCCATGCCAGGAACCTCAGCAGAACCAGAACCGCTCGCGGCCGGCGCAATGCGCGTGACCTTGCCCTTGAACTGCTTCTTGCCAGTTGCGGTCGACGTGAAATCAACCCGGTCCCCGACCGAGATGTTTGGCACGTCCGACTCACGGACGTCTGCCCGGATGACCAGGGAGGAATCGTCGGCAATACTGAGCAATTTGCCTTGCGGGATGTCGCCTTCGTGCACGGAAACCTCGGTCACCAATCCCGCGATCGGGGCGTACACGGTGCCTTCACGGACTTGGTATTCGAGGGTGCCGTCGCCCTCGCCAAGCTGCGCCGACTCGGCCTGACGGGTAGCGGAGCTCACCTGCGCCTGCAACTGGTCACGTTCCTGCGCCGCCTGCGCACGTGCGGACTCAAGTTCCGCCTGAGCCTGCTGCAGCGCCGCCTGAGCCTCCTGCTTGCTCAACGAACCACCAGCGAGCTGCGCCGGAGCTTGCGGTGCCGGTTGTGCCGGCTGTGCCGGTGGTGCTGGAACACCCGGCTTTGCCGTCGCATTGCCAAGCGAGGAGATCTGACCCGCCATCTGCTCCACAGCCGCCATGCCGCGGTTGATCAAGCGCGGGCCGCCCTCTGCAGCAACAGCAGCGTTGTAAGCCGCCTGCGCCTGGTCGACCTGCGCTTGAGCAGCAGCAATCGCCGGGTGCGTCCCGTTATTGATGCTTGCCTGATACGCGTTCAGCTGCTGCTGCGCCTGCTGCACGTTGGCCTGCGCATCAGCCTGCGCGTTCGCCTGCTGCTTTTGCTGGACCGCCAACTGGCGCTCCAGCTCCTCGGTATTCATGGCAACGAGGAACTGCTGCGCCTGGACCCTGTCACCAGCCTTCACTGCAACATTCTTTACCTCAGACTGCACCGCCGAGGTGATGTTGACAGTGCGCACCGGCTCAATCTTGCCGGAGACGACAACACTGTCAGAGACGCCTTCCTGGGACACGACGGTGTAATCGCCGGGCTGCAGCCCGTCACCTTCGCCTTCGCCGTTGCCATCGCCACCGAATCCGCACGCGCCGAGCAGCAGTGCGGACGACGTGACAATTGCCAGGCTCACGCGTGTCAGCCGGCGACGTGCGGTCGAGTGATTGGTCTCGGAAGCCAAGGGGTCTCCTCCCGGTAGCAGGCATATAACTCCGCAAACTATACACGGCCCCCAGAGACGTTTCGGGTCAATGCAAACGCTCCCCACACAGCATCAGAAGGCAATACTTCCACGGCGAAAACAGCTGGCTGTTCGGCAACCGCGCGGAGTTCATCGCCTGAACCGTAAACGATCACTGCGTCAATTGGCTGCGTGGTTGCTTGCTGGAAGATTTCGTCACGTAGCTGCCCCGCAGGCGGTTCACCAACCGCGATAGGCGCTCCGCCGTTCGCGACCAGAGCACTCGCCCGGCGCGCCGGCGCAACCGTCACCGCAGCATCGTGAGCAGATAATGCTGTATCGAACGTCACAAGCGCGAACGCGGGGGCGTCGGCGGCACGCAAGGTGTCGTCGGCACATTGCTTGTAGTTCTCTTCCCCGTCTTCGGGCCCGAGGGTGTCGCCTTGCAGTACAGATGGCAGTGGTGGCGTCGCAACGCCAATCGCCCACAACGCTGAGAGCGCAACAACAGCTGCAAGCAGCGTTGCGACGACCCGCCTACCCGTTACGGACCGCATCAAGCGCCACACGAAGGTCCTCCGGATACTCGGAGGTGACCTCCATATATTCACCGGTACGCGGGTGGACGAACCCAAGGCTGGTGGCATGCAGCCACTGGCGCTTCAACCCGAGTTGCTTCGACAGTGTCGGGTCCGACCCATACATCGGATCTCCCACGCAGGGATGGCCCACCGAGGACATATGCACTCTGATCTGGTGGGTCCGGCCCGTTTCTAGGTGCACCTCGATGAGACTCGCCCGGCGGAACGCTTCAATTACCTCGTAGTGGGTCACGCTCGGCCGGCCGTCCTGCGTGACGGCAAACTTCCACCCAGCGGAAGGGTGGCGTCCGATCGGTGCATCAATTGTGCCGACTGTCGGGTCCGGCAGCCCCTGCACCAACGCGTTATAGGTCTTGTCCACGGTGCGTTCTTTAAAGGCGCGTTTCAACGCGGAGTAAGCGGGCACGCTTGCGGCAACGATCATGACGCCGGATGTGCCGACGTCGAGACGCTGCACGATGCCCTTGCGCTCCGGCGGGCCGGCATCGGGAAGCGTGAATCCCATGGCTTGCAACCCACCGACCACATCGGGGCCTTCCCAGCCCAAGGTCGGGTGCGCCGCCACGCCCACAGGCTTATCCACCGCGATGACGTCGGCATCCTTGTACAGGATCTCCAGACCTTCAACGAGTTCGGTGACCGGCTGCGGCGCCCGCTTCGGCTCCGGCAGAGTGACCTCCAGCATGGCGCCTGTGTGGACTCGTTCCGATTTCTGTGCAGCAGTGCCGTTGACAAGCACGTCACCGTTCGCGGCAATTTCTGCGGCGACGGCACGGGAGACACCGAACAGCTTCGACATCGCAGCATCGACACGCATCCCGTCCAGCCCTTCCGGCACTGGAAGCGCCCGGAACTTACCCATCGTTGTCCCCCTTCCGCTCTGCAACAAAGGTGGCCACGACAAACACCACCACACCGACCGTAATAGCAGCATCGGCCAGGTTAAACACCGCGAAACTGCCTACGGAGATGTAGTCCACCACATGTCCGAACCAGAATCCAGGCTCACGGAACAACCTGTCGCACAGGTTGCCCAGTGCGCCACCTGCGACCAGCGCTAGACCAAACGCCTCCCAACGTGTGGACATGCGAGGACCAAACCACAGCGCACCAATGACAAACGCAAGTTGGAGGGTGGTGAATAACCACGTCGAATTCTGCCCCATTGAAAATGCGGCGCCCGGGTTAAACAGCAGGTAGAAGCGGAACCAATCTCCGATCACTGGGTGGGGCACTCCGGGTTCCAGCCATGCGACCATGATGATTTTCAGGAGCTGGTCCAGCGCCGCCACGATGAGCATCACAGCGATCACGACACCAAGGTAGCGGGGTGTCGAGCGGGGTTTCGTTGCCTGTTCCATCGCCGTCCCACCTTAGCGCCTCGGACGCTACCCCTGCGTATGCCGTGCGGTACGTTCTTAAAGATGTCTCGTTTAACTGCCGCCGTTGCCGCCGTTGCTTTGTCACTGTCCCTCACCGCATGCGCGGGCGAGGAAGACCTGATCGAGGGCGTGCCCGCGTTCCCTGTGGACGAGCCGGGTGTCACTGTCGTCGATACGGGCGAACATGCTCGCGTGTTGTCGTACACCGAGAACGCCGAGCCCTGGTCCACCACGGTTGCGGTCTCGTCCGGTGTCGCGCAGACAGTGGGCGATCAGGTCCGGGGCGGCGATGTGGCGATCACGACGTTGCCGCTGGACATCTCGGTTGGTGACGCACCTGAACCCGGCGAGGGAGAAGCAGCTGCTTCTCGACGAATCGACTTCACCGTCGGCTCCGGCAAACACTCCAACCTGGACATCGGCCAGGACGTCGCCGCCACTGAAGGCTTCCGCATGAGCTGGCGTGGCGACGACTCTGGGAAGATCTCCACCATCAAACTGCTCGCCCCACCGGAAGCACCGGAGCGCGGCCTGCAGCATGTGGAGCCCGCCCTGCTGGCGCTGATCACCCAAAACGTCGTGTTCCCCACCGAACCAATCGGTGAGGGTGGCGTGTGGAAGGTGGAAAACCGAGTCGCCGGCGACAACACGATGTTGCGCACCACCACCTACACTGTCGAGTCGCTTACCGATTCCACCGTTGACCTCGCCGTCGACATCGAGGAACGCCCCTCGGAAAAGGACATGACGATCGACGCCGATGCCGCCGGGGACCTCAACGGCCAGCACATCGAGGTGGAGTCCTCTTCCACCACGTCGAAGGGGCACATCACCGTCGATTTCTCCCGCCCGTTGCCAGTGTCAGGCGAGGTGGAAGCGACAACCCACCTGGTGTACTCCGGCGGGGAGCAAACAACCCGCGTGGTCCAAGACATCACGCGGGCTGTGCGGTACGGCGCTTAACTTACAGGCCAGGAGCTGCCGGAGGCGCCTGCTCGGCTGGGGCTTCGGCCGGGGCCTCAGCCGGTGCGGCCGGTGCGGCCGGTGCGCCGGTGTTGCACATGTCCGGCACCTGCTCCGGCGGCAAGGTGTTGCTGACCAGGAAGCACGCCCAGCTTTGCGAGATCTTCCAGTGGCCCTCCTCGTACACAAACTCCACATCCTCAGCCAGCTGCGATTCCGCGTCCGGTCGGGTGAAGTTCACCGTCGCCAACACCGAGTTGGTGGTGTAGCCCGGCAACACCGGGTTGACCACCTGGAAGTTCGCGCCTGATTCCTGCTGAGACTGGGTCATCAGATCGAACAGTTCCGGCGTGGTTTCGCCACCCTGGACGGTGTTCGCGCGTTCTGCGATGGGCAGGTTCGGGTCGGCAGCGCGCTGCAGGACTGCGTTGAGCTCTTCTGCGGTGGGCATTTCTGCCACGGGCGCTGCGTCGGATGCGCTTGCCTGTTCGGCTGCGGTGGTGGTGTTCTCCGTGTTGTCGGACTCGCCCGAGCAGGCGGTCAGACCCAGCGCGAGGCTGGCCGCTGCAAGTGCCGCAGCAAATCGCTGTGCTTTCACGTGTTCTCCTTGCATACCTTGATTGACTTGCTCAACGTTACTGCACTGAAGCCCATTTCTGGCACTCTGGTGCACATGACCGTCTACGTTGTCTCCACCGGAGGCACCATCGCCTCCACCGCCGATGCCTCCGGCGCACTGGTGCCCACCCTGTCCGCCGACGAACTTGTCGCCCGCAGCAAAACAACCCGTGACGTGCGAACTCGCGAGATCGCGAGCCTGGATTCGTCGTCAATGGGGCTCGCCGACATCGACCGCCTTCGTGCGCTGACTAGCACATTGCTTCACGACGACACCCTCACCGGCCTCGTCATCACCCACGGCACCGACTCCATGGCAGAAACCGCCCTCGCGTTAGACCTCGTCCACCGCGATGAACGGCCCGTCGTGTTGACCGGTGCGATGCGCTCCGCCGATCATCCCCACCCTGACGGGCCCGCAAACCTGCGTGGCGCGATCGAGGTGGCCGCCACCCAACGCGGCGGTGGCGCCTTCGTTCACTTCGGTGGCGCAACCTTGCCTGCACGCGGCCTACGCAAGCGGCACACTACCGATCTGGACGCCTTCGACGTCCCCGTTTCACTGCGCCGACCTATGCCTGTCCCCGCTGCGCCATTGGACGGCTTGTTCGTGCCGATCCTGCGTGCATGGCCAGGTGACGACGGCACCGTTGCACATCTTGTCGCCTCGAAGTCCCCCGACGGCGTCATTGTCGAGGCCCTCGGTGCCGGCAACGTCTCCGACGGCACCGGCGAAGCACTTCGCGACATGCTGCGCCGCGGCATCCCCGTAGTGATCGCTACTTCTGCCCCCTACGGTGCAGTGACCTTCGCCTACGGC